>SXGQ01007584.1_pt1 | contig 33081 bp, 29 predicted proteins | sample 3178371 | NCBI WGS metagenome assembly SXGQ01 (sample SAMN11356859, study PRJNA531348) | freshwater metagenome | isolation source: freshwater sample F1-20 | place: China: Fuxian Lake, Yuxi | collected 2017-12-25
ACGGTTGGGAGTTCGAGTCTCTCCGGGCGCACGATGGAGGATCAACGTTTGCTGCCCACCAAACTGTTCAGATGACGTCCAAAACTGTCGGGCGAATCGCTACTGCGATCGGAGCATTCATCACGCTCGCCGGAGTCATGCACTTCGTCAACCCGAAATTCTTCAATGACATCGTTCCGCCGTGGTTGCCACCAAACGAAAGTTTCTGGACGTACCTGAGCGGTGTCGCTGAACTGATTGTTGGTCCGATGTTGTTGTGGCCCAAGTATCGCAAGCAAGGAGCTTTGGCAGCGATCGTTCTTTTCGTTGCGGTGTACCCGGGCAACATGTACATGGTGTGGGATTGGCGCGATGAGCCATTCTCGAAACAGATCGTCGCGTACGGACGACTCCCGTTTCAGTTTGTGTTTATTTGGTTGGCTTGGAAAGTCTTCACTGATTCATCTGCGAGCGACACTCGGTTGCGACCTAATCGTTTAGATGCGTAAAGCGCAGCATCTGCTCGATCAAACAATTCAGAATACGTCTCATCTTGATCACGGCGAGCAACGCCGGCTGAAATTGTGACACGCAGAATTCCTTGGTGAGTTGGCAACTGAAGGTCTTCAATTCCTAAACGAATTCGCTCGGCAACCTTTGTGGCATCGTCAAGATTGGTATCGGGCAATAGAACGACGAACTCTTCACCGCCAATACGAGCCGTTGCATCAATTGTTCGTGTCAATGCCGATATCTGTTTGGCAACTGCGTTGATTGCTATGTCGCCGACTTGATGTCCGTAGTTGTTGTTGACATCTCTGAGGAAATCGAGATCAAGCACCACAAGACAGAGATCGGTCGCATGACGTTGGGCGCGTTCAAACTCGTGATCAACAAACTCGTGTAGGCCAAATGCATTCAGTAATCCAGTTCTGGCGTCACGCTTGCTGAGTTGTGCCGACTGATTGACCCGAAGATGATTAACGGCCAAACAGCAAGGTGCCACAACAAAGAGAAGTAGAAGTGGGTTGATGAGAGCGAACATGGCTCCGATGCAACCGATTGAAATTTCGGCGCATTCTCGAAGTAATGATTTCAGATTCCAGTGTGCCGTGATGAGAACAGCCCTCTGACTCGCCAAACTCATGACGACCGACACGATGAGCGAGTCCACAAGCAAGTAAGTGGTGATCGCTAAAGCAAACGCCAAGATGTGTTGATTGCTGAAGTCTTTGTTAACAGGCTGATTAATGATCACTAGCCAAAAAACCAAACTCGCTACATTCATCGTGAGTAGGCGCTGGAAACGGATCAGCCAACTTGAAGGCGATTTTCGTTCGGTTGGGACCACGAAGGCGACAATTGGTAGTGCCAATGGCGGAAGAAGAATTGACGAAGCAAACAAGAAATGTCCGATTGGCGAAAGAGCAATTTGTCGTTCTGAACGCGTGATGCCCAACGACGATGTTTGACGACCGGACACAGTTGCTCCAGCAATGATCGCCGGCAAGGTAATGGCCACGGGCAAAGCACGTTGACTAGTGATCAATTGATTCGCAACAAATACTGAGCCGACGCTGAGTATGAGAAAACCTACGAGTGTTTGAAAAAGGCGTTGAGACCGAGTCACGAAAGATTCCCTCTGAGTTGAACTCCCAGTTCTTCGGCCGGTTGAGTTCGCGACTTCTTCAAGAAATCAGCAGGAAACTATCTATTTCCAAGCAAACACGGGTTGTTCGAGATGATCAACTCGTTCGTTAATCCGACCTTCTACGCACACCCAGCGCATTTGCAATAACACGGCCCCGGTTGGTGCATGAATGAGATCTCCGCTCAGCGGAATCTGCACGACTGGTCGATCACTCTCAGGGATTGCAACGAACCTTGGTGAGTCGGTCCGACAAAGTTCGTGAAGGCCGATGCGATATGCGTGAGCAACCTCGGCTGGATCGGGGATGATGACCGCATCAGCACCAGCCCAAATCACGACAGGAGTCATCACGAAACCTGAGCGAGTTGTGTAGTCATCAAGCAGGCCGAGTACATGCTGTTCCGAAAGTTGCAGTCCAAGCTCTTCTTGCAACTCACGCAGTGCGGCATCAATCGCAGTCTCACCCTGATCTAACTTGCCACCAGGCAATGCCCACTGGCCGGCATGTCGATTCATTTTGGCAGCCCGGCGACATAGCAAGAATGCGGCGCCACCAGAAACGCCGCGCATACGACCATCTAAACCGCTGACATCACCCGGAACCCCGCGCATCGGATCGTCGCTTGGCTGATGGGGATCTTCGAAATCATTTGGCTCGCTGTCAATGATGACAATCGCTACGGCGGCATGACGTAAGCCTCCAAGTGACTGCGATATTCGTTGGTGCGCCGACAAGTTATTGGCGATGCGTTCACGCAAGTTGTCGTCGTAGGGAATCATCAGTGTCAGCGATTGATGAGTTGGCTCAGGCGTTCAATGCCATCCCAAACGTCGGTGAAGCGTGTGGTGAGCGGGCTCAGACCAAGCCGCACAATGTCGGGCGGACGAACATCGGCGATGACCTTGAACTGCGACGCCAAGTCTTTAACAAGTTGTGTCGCATTGGGATGATGCACTGCCAAATGGCCACCGCGCTTTGTTGCATCACGAGGTGTTGATGTTGTCAATCCAAAATGATCAATGACATCAAGACCAAATTTCGTGAGGGCCTGTCCCTTCTTGGCGATCGCCGGCATGCCAGCGCGACCCGACAGCGCAATACCTTCTTCGGCGGCGACCAAACTCAACATGTTTGGTGTACCAAGCAAAACGCGTCGGATGTCATCGTGAGGAGCGAACGGCTTTTCCATTGCGAACTGATCTTTTTGCGCAAACCAACCTTTGATGGGTTGCTGAATGTGTGATTGCAAGTGTTGCGCAACGAATGTCCAGGCGGGAGCACCAGGCCCTCCATTCAGAAATTTGTAACTGCAGCCAACCGCGAGTTCGACACCAAGTGCGTGAACATCAAACTCAATTGCTCCCGCCGTGTGTGAAAGGTCCCACAAAACCATTGCTCCCTGAGCGCGGGCCTGTGCGGTGAAGCCAGCAACATCGCACAACTCGGCAGTGCGATAATCAATGACACTGCGAACGACGACTGCGACATCAGATAGATCAACGTCGGCTGTCAATGGGCGAACGGTGAGCCCCAAATCGTGAGCAATTCCTTCGACAACAAAGCGGTCGGTCGGAAACTCGTCGGCAGCAACGACAACAACTTTTCGGTCGGGACGCAGACCAAGTGCGATATGAACGCCTTGGTAGATATTGAGCGTGGTGTTGTCGTGAAGTGCGACCTCGCCAGGCTTCGAGCCAATGATGAGACCCATGCGGTCGCCGACTTTGCGGGGCATATCTAGCCAGTGATCCCAACTGGTGATGAGATCGGCAGCCCACTCGGTTTCAACGACCTGCTTCAGGCGAGCAACGGTGGCCAGCGGGGTGCGGCCAAGAGAGTTGCCATCAAGGTAAACAACCGAGTCGTCGGGAATCAGAAATTCGTTGCGAAAAGGTGCTAAGGGGTCCTGCTGATCAAAAAGCTCGGCGTCGGCTCGTGAAGTCACCCTTTCATTCTGCCCGATAGTGCGTGACCCACTACGGTAGGAGGCGTGATCTTGTCTGACCGTTCGCTCCGTGAGGCCTTGAATGCTGGCCGAATCATTATTGATCCTCTTGACGAGGCCCTGATTCAGCCGTCATCAATTGACGTCCGTCTCCATAATTTGTTTCGGGTCTTTCGTAATCACACCGCCGGAATTATTGATGTCAAAAAAGACATGACCGCACTCACCGAACTTGTGGACATCCCCGAAGATGGCGTCTTCATGCTCCACCCTGGCGAATTCGTTTTGGGATCAACCCTTGAACGAATTGCAGTGCCGAACGATTTGGTGGCTCGCATTGAAGGTAAGAGTTCACTGGGTCGCCTTGGTTTGTTTATTCACTAGACAGCCGGATTTATTGATGCTGGCTTTGATGGCCACGTCACGCTCGAGCTCGCCAATGTCTTAAGCCTGCCCATCACGTTGTATCCAGGTATGAAGATCGGTCAAGTGAGTTTCATGCAAATGACAACTCCTGCCGACAATCCATACGGTTCGGGTGCACGTGGATCGAAGTATCACGGTCAGCGAGGTCCGACGCCGAGCCGTTACTTTGAAAACTTTCGCGATTAATTCAACCAAACATTAAGGAAAAATATGTCTCAGACAGTGAAGGGCGTTATTGCCCGTGGCAAGGGTCTGCCAGTTGAACTCGTTGATATCAATGTTCCCAAGCCAGGGCCCGGCGAAGCACGGGTGCGAGTGCAGGCGTGCGGTGTGTGCCACACCGACCTTCATTATCGCGAAGGCGGAATCAATGATGATTTCCCGTTCTTGTTAGGACACGAAGCTGCCGGCATCGTCGAGTCAATCGGTGACAACGTCACCAACGTGAAGCCAGGTGACTTTGTTGTTTTGAACTGGCGCGCTGTGTGCGGAAATTGTCGTTCATGTCTTCGTGGCAAGCCACAATTGTGTTTCAGCACGTTCAATGCAACGCAGAAGATGACATTGACTGATGGAACTCCGCTTGCTGCGGCATTGGGTATTGGTGCGTTTGCTGAAATGACTTTGGTTGCTGCGGGTCAATGCACATTGGTGAATCCTCTGGTATCTCCCGCAGTCGCAGGTCTACTTGGCTGTGGTGTCATGGCCGGTATCGGCGCATCAATGTTGACTGGTGAAGTACAGCGTGGAAGCAGTGTTGCAGTCTTTGGTTGTGGCGGAGTTGGAAACGCCGCAATCGCAGGGGCACGTCTTGCCGGCGCAACAACGATTGTTGCTGTCGATCTTGATGATCGCAAACTCGAATGGGCTCGCCAGTTTGGTGCAACACACACTGTCAATGCGCGCAACACCGAACCAGTTGCTGCAGTTCAAGCAGCAACCAATGGGTTAGGTGCCGATGTGTGCATTGAAGCCGTTGGTCACCCTGAAGTATTGCGTCAGGCTTTTTATGCTCGTGACCTCGCCGGAACTGTTGTACAAGTCGGCGTGCCGACTCCCGACATGGTGATGCCCAATATCCCGATGATTGATTTCTTTGGTCGTGGCGGAGCGATGAAGCCAAGTTGGTACGGCGATTGTTTGCCAAGCCGCGACTTCCCGTTGTTAGTTGATTTGCATCTTCAAGGCCGTTTGCCACTAGAAGATTTCGTGACCGAGACGATTGGTCTGTCCGAAATTGAACAAGCATTCCATCGCATGGAGCGCGGCGAAGTTTTGCGAAGTGTGGTTTTACTTTGATCGAGTTAGTAAACACCACTGGAATTTTCGCGCTTGATAGTGGCGAATGGGAAGTAACGAACAACATTTGGTTGGTCGGCAATGATCGCGAAGTGATTGTGATTGACGCCGCCCACGATGCTGTGCCAATTGTTGAAGCAATCAACGGTCGTCGCGTCAAGGCGATCGCTTTGACGCATGGACACAACGATCACATCAATGCTGCGATGGCCTTGCAAGATGTTGTTGATGCTCCGATCTTGTTGCACCCCGATGATCTCATGTTGTGGCAAGTTGTCTATCCAGATTCGCAACCTGACGGGTCGTTAACGCATGGCGGAATTTTGAAAGTTGCGTCAACTGAGATCGGTGTCATTCATACACCCGGCCACTCGCCAGGTGGTTGTTGTTTCCATGTTGTGGGAGCAACCAGCGATGGTGGCGATGCGATCTTTAGTGGCGACACACTCTTTTGTGGCGGGCCCGGTGCAACCGGTCGAAGCTTTAGCGACTACGACACGATTGTTGCATCCATTCGTCGCAAGTTGTTCGGTTTGCCAGCCGAGACAATCGTTCATACAGGTCATGGTGATAGCACCACAATCGGTGCCGAACTACAGGCTTTGGGACTTAATTAAGAATCTGTAGTTCAGCGGAACTTTTCAGCGGTTCGTTATCGTCTGAAAGATATGAAGAAAAAACTTTCAGTTTTGTTTGCCAGCACCTGTGCCGCTGCTCTATTTGTTAGTTGTTCAGCGAGCGAATCATCAACTGACACGACGCTTAATGGTTCGGCAAATCCTGATTCGTCCGAAAAAGACTCTTCCACGTATGCGGGCTTCAACGACTGCACCGCAGTGCTCGATTGGACCAAAGCCGAGATGCTGAAACGAGTCGGGCCTTATGGGCTAGAGACTTACCCATATATGTATGCGAGTTGGAGATCAGGTGGTTTTGAAGGCGACATGGCTGCCTCAACTGAAGCGCCAGCCGCCGAAGATTCATCTGGCGCTGATTTTGAACCAATGCCCGGGACTTCAACGACGAATACGCAAGAAACGAATGTTGATGAGGGTGACATAGTTGAAACTGATGGTCGATATGTGTACAGCATCATTGACAATCGTGTTCGAAGTGTTGACATTGATAATGCAGTGCTCTTGAGCGAAATTGATCTGCCACAAGGTGATTCACAGATGGTTCTTACTGGTGATCACCTTGTCGTCGCGACCATGACATGGACAAGCGTTGCTGACACGATTATTTCAAAATTTGCAATTACCGATGGCTCGCTAGAACTGACACGACGTGATCATCTTGAAGGGACGTTAGTGTCGGTGCGAGCAGTTAGCGGACAGGTTCATATAGTTCTTAATAGTTCATTCCTGAACCGCATTGCTTTCGTCTCACCACGTGATGGATCACAAGATTCACTGGATGCAGCGGAGAAGAAGAATACTGAAGTTGTGAATGCATTATCAATTGATGACTTTGTCCCTCGTACTTTTGAAGAAGGACCAATGGGTACGTGGGGAACTAAGTCGTCGGCGATTGACTGCGCGAAGCTTGGGCATCCTTCTCAATTCAGTGGTTGGGGAGTGACCTGGGTTGCATCAATCGACATGAATTCTTCGACCGAAGTTCCAGTTGGGACGATCGGAATTCTGGCTCAATCAACAAGCAGCTATACGTCAATTGAGAGCCTCTATATTTCCACAACGCGTTGGGATGACGCTGTGTACGAAGAATTTGTCTCAAGCCGACAAGAACCTCCGTATACAGATATTCATGCCTTTGCCTTTAGCTCAGAGGCCTCTGATTTGTCATACGTTGCATCTGGTCGCGTGGAGGGCACTCTGCTGAATTCATATTCAATGTCCGAGTACGACGGCGTATTGCGAGTAGCGACAACTTCCTACGACTACGACTTTGGTGGCGGTCAAGACAATGGTGTGCATATTTTGAAAGTGAAAGATGCAGAGCTCATTGAAATCGGAACAGTCAACGGTATGGGCCGAGGCGAAACAATCCAAGGAGTTCGTTTTGATGGGCCGCGTGGCTATGTCGTGACATTCCGTCAGGTTGATCCGTTGTATGTACTTGACCTCTCTGATCCCACTGCACCAGAACTAGTAGGTGAATTGAAGGTTCCGGGATACTCGACGTACTTGAAACCGATAGATGGCAATCGGATCATCGCGGTTGGAATGGCGGGTACAGAAACTGGACAGATTACAGGCGCGCAAGTGTCGGTCTTTGATGTGTCTGATCCGAGTAATCCACTGCAGGTGGCAACGGCGGAGATCGCACAATGGAGTGAAGCCACCTCGGATCCACACGCGTTCTTGTGGTGGGCAGAGACCGGTCAGATTATTGTGCCTAAAGAACTGGTGTGCGATGAGATGGGCGGAACAGGCTGCGAGTCTGCGGTCGTGCTCAAACTTGACGGCACCACATTGACTGAACAAGGTCGTTTGTTCCAGTGGTTCCCGATTCGACGAGCTGTGATTGCGCAGAATCAGTTGGTGACGGTCAGTGCCGGCGGTACGAAGGTCAGTCAATTGTCAGACCTTTCAGAGATCTCGTACACCAGTTTTGATATCCCTGGGACCGACGCAGAGGACAATCTCCCCTGATTCATTCCGTACACTGCAGGTCATGACTGGGCCATTACAACTGACATTCGTGACTTCGGCAGTTGATATCAGCACTCTGCCGGGCTCGCCCGCAGAGGTTGCCGTTGTCGGTCGATCAAATGTAGGCAAGTCATCATTGATCAATGCTCTGGCAAATCACAAACAACTTGCTCGTGTGTCAAACACGCCAGGCCGTACGCAACTGATCAACTTATTTGCCTTGCCCAACGGCAGCACGCTTGTTGACTTGCCCGGTTACGGATATGCCGCAGTGCCTGGTCGCATTAAACAGGGCTGGCAAAAGATGATCGAGGGCTATCTTCTTGATCGTGAAGAACTGGTGAATGTTTATGTTTTGGTTGATGGCGAAATTGGGCCGACCAAACTTGATGTACAGATGCTCACATGGTTGCGTGCCAATGGTGTGCCGCACACCGTTGTTGCAACGAAACATGACAAAGTGAAATCATCAAAGCGTGCGACGCGCAAGAAAGATCTTGCTGCCGGGTGCATGCTCGATCAAGGAGACATTGTGTGGGTGAGTGCAAGCAAAGGTGTCGGAATTGAACACCTTCGCTCACTCGTGAACAGTCACCTCAAGGCGTAATCAGGCCTTGAGCGGTGCAGGTGGATTGGCCAATTGCCGTTCACCATTTTCAATGGCTTCGAGCAAATGAATTGAGATGTCAGCAACCTTCATCTGCTCTTCTTCAACTCCTGCAGCCTTCACGCCGTCATCAAGCATGATGTAGCAGAACGGACATGCCGTCGCGACACGGCTTGCGCCAGTGCTGATTGCTTCACGGGCACGTTCGTCGTTGACTTTGGTGCCAATCGTCTCTTCCATCCACATACGAGCGCCACCAGCACCACAGCACATGCCCTTGGTTCCGTTGCGCTGCATCTCGACAACTTCGATACCCTTGATTGAAGCAACAACTTTGCGAGGTGCCAAGTAGACGTCGTTGTGACGGCCGAGGTAGCACGAGTCGTGATACGTGATGCGCTCTTCAAGAGTTGCATTGCTGACATCGAGTTTTCCGTTGTCGATGAGCTGCTCGAGAAGTTGCGTGTGGTGAATCACTTCGTACTGACCGCCAAGTTGTGGGTACTCGTTGGCGAGAGTGTTGAAGCAGTGCGGACACTGCGTGATGATTTTCTTGACACCCATGCCGTTGAGCATGTCAACGTTGGGCATGGCCAACATCTGGAACAAGTACTCGTTACCCGAACGACGTGCCGAGTCACCGGTGCACATTTCGCTCGGTCCAAGAATGGCGACATCAATGCCGGCACGCTTGAGCAACTTGGCCATCGACTGCGTGACCTTCTTGTTCTTATCGTCGAATGATCCAGCGCAGCCAACCCAGTAGAGGTATTCGTGCGACAGAACTTCGCCTGGATCAACAATGTCAACATCGAGTCCATCGGCCCAATCGCCACGCTCGCCTTGGTTCATTCCCCACGGGTTGCCCTGGTTTTCCATGGCGCGGAATGCGTTACCGAGTTCAGGCGGGAAGTTGCTTTCCATCAACGTGAGGTAACGACGCATGTCGAGAATCTTGTCGAGAATTTCAATGTTTACTGGACAAATTTCATCACAAGCCTTGCAAGAGGTACATGCCCAAACTTCTTCAGAGGTAATGCGTTCAAACAACGAATTCGAACTAATGGTAATGTCGACGTCGGTTCCGAGCGGGGGAGTCACGCGACCACCAGGTGCGTGCGCCGCAGTTGCCGCCATGACTTCGCCGGTCTTCAAAACAATTTCGCGTGGGTCAAGTGGTTTGCCAGTCGCATGTGCGGGGCACACGCTCGTGCAACGACCACACATGGTGCATGCATCGGTGTCGAGCAACTGCTTCCATGTGAAGTCTTCGACGACTGAAGCACCGAATGATTCAAGCGACGTCTCCGTGAGATTCGGCATGGCCTTCATCGCACCCTTGGGACGATCACGATCTTTGAGGTACATGTTGAGCGGCGACGTAAAGATGTGACGCAACATGGTGATCGGCAAGATGGCAAGGAACGCGATGAACGCAACAACGTGAGCAATCCACCAACCCTGATGCCAAAGTTCGAGCGAACGCGGGGCCCAGCCATCAACAAGGCTTGCCAACGGATAACCAATGAATGACCACTTTTCGTGATCCATATTCACGCCGCCTGCAGTGCTCTTGGCGATGCGGAACATCTCAGCACCAAAACCAGAAACGCCGATGAGCAACATCACGCCGAGGATGATGGCGTGTTCGGGCTTGCTCTTAATGCGAATGCGGTAGGGACGCTGAATGTAGCGACGAACAATGGCCCATACGACACCAGCGGTGAAAACCAAACCGGCGAGATCACCGATGAGTACATAACCGCGGTACACATCGCCGTGAAGGAACTTGAGGCTTTCGGGCAACTGGTGATCGAGTTCAAGTGCAGTCGTGACACCGAGCAACACCAAGAAACCGAAGTACATCATTGAGTGCATGAGACCAGCGGCTGAGTCGCGCAACAGTGTGCGCATGTACACACCTGCACGGAAATCGGCGAGACGACGTTTGGCGTTCTTTGCCGTGGTGCGGCGACGATCTGAAGTACCGCGTTCCCAGTTACGCATGCGATCAGCGAAACGGAATGATCCCCACAACAACATGGCAGGGATCACGGTGTAGAACGCCAACTGGATTGGCCCGGGAATTCCTTCGAATACTTGACGATGAATCGGGGAGTCGCTTTTCCACTTGGTGATGAGCGGAAGGACGCCTGACATCAGGGTGAAGATCGCCATGAAAGAACCGATAGCGATCGAGAGTTGGTAAGGCTTTAAACGCCGGGGGCCAGAAGGCGCGGCTGAAGTGTCATCGTGCGTACTCATGCAGGGAGAACGCTAGTTGCCCGATGGCAAAAAGGAGAACCCTACGGGTGTGTTATTTCGGGCTCCGACCGAGATCGGAAGCAAGAAATCAGCCGAAGTACTGGCGGTCGAGTTCGCGGATGCGACCCGCCAAGGTTCCGAGGAGTTTGTGTGAGAGCGCCGGGATGGCGTCGATGACTCCGAGGAACTGGCGCTGGCTGATGACCAGCATGACGCACTCGGTATCGGTGATGACCGAAGCGGTGCGGGGACCATGATCGAGAAGCGAGAGTTCGCCGACAACGGCTCCAGCCCCGAGTGTTGCAACCTTCTTGCCGTTGCGCTTGACGGTGGCGGTTCCGCTGATGATGACGAAAGCTTCACGGCCGGTCTGCCCTTGATCAACGACCAAGGAACCGGGGATGAAACTCACCTCATCTCCAGCCTTGGCGATCTTTTCGAGGTCCTTATTGGAGCACGACGAGAAGAGCGAAACTTTGCGGAGACTTTCGAGGTAAGACTTTTTGGAGGCCATGGGTGTCACTATATGACGCTCGTGAACATGTGCGAACCATTTGGTGATGTCCCAGTCGTCACGACCCTGAGCCCCCTGCCACACCTGTCTGTTTTCACCCACTTTGGAATATGGCTGCCGCCAGGCGGTAGCCATATTCCAAAGTGGGTGAATTAGGTGGAGGCTTGTTTGGCGACGGCGGCGGCTGCAGCTTCAATCGCCGCCACATCGCCCAAATACTCAGCACTCGCCACCGTCATGTCGTCGTTGAACGTGTATCGCTTCGGAGCGCCAGTCGGAATATTCAGCTCGGCGATATCAGCCTGCGAAATTCCCTCAAGGTGCATCACCAAAGCCCGCAACGAGTTGCCATGAGCGGTCACCAATACCGTTTGGTTATCGCGCAACTGGGGCACGATCGATTCGTTCCAATACGGCAGCACACGGGCCACGACGTCCCTCAAGCATTCGGCCCCGGGCAAGAGACTTGGGTCAAGCAACCGATAGCGCCGGTCGTTCACGGGGTGCTCGGGGCTGCTGGTATCAACGGGCGGGGGCGGAACATCAAAACTGCGACGCCAGACATAGGTCTGCTCGGCCCCGTGTCGTTCGGTGGTTTCCTTCTTGTCGAGCCCCTGTAGAGCGCCGTAATGGCGCTCATTCAGGAGCCAAGTTCGGTTGACTGGCAACCACACCTGACCCATCGCTTCGAGGGCCATATTGCAGGTCAGGACCGCTCGTTCAAGCAGTGATGTGTGGGACGTATCGAAGTACAACCCTGCCTCGAGCATGGTGCGGCCCGCAGCGACAGCTTCGCTACGACCCTTCTCGGTGAGTTGCACATCGTGCCAACCCGTGAAGAGATTCTTTTGGTTCCAGGTACTTTCACCATGGCGCAAGATCACAAGTGTTCCAGTCACGTCTTCCAAACTACATCGCCATCGGGCAGACTCTTTATTGCTATGCCCCGCGACTTTGACGATGATGACCTAGAAGACGACCTTGACGAGTTTGAGGACGAATTCGAAGGCGACGTCCTGCTGACTTATTCGATTTCTGAATTGGCCGACGCCATCAACGAGGTCCTGAACGACAACTTCGACGCCGGCTTGTGGGTCTGGGGCGAAATTTCTGGACTCAGCAAGAAAGGCCCGCACACGTATTTCACTCTTGTCGAACAAACCCCCGACGGTAAGCGCAATCAGTTAAACGTGAACTTGTGGGGCGGCGAAATGACCAAGATGCGCCCCATCTTGATGAAGAGTGGCCTCGATTTGGTGAACGGCGTCAAGGTTCGCATCTACGGCAATCTCGATTTCTATGCCGCCTTTGGCAAGTTGTCAATGATCATGCGGGGTATCGACCCGAATTACACACTTGGCGAAATTGCGTTGCAACGCGAAGAGCTCATTCGCAAACTCAAAGAAATGGGTGTGTTCGATCTCAACCGAGAAGTTGACATCTCTCCTGCACCACTTCGTTTGGGAGTTGTGACGAGTGGCAGCAGTGCGGCATGGGCCGACTTCAAGAATCAGATTGAAAGTAGCGAGATTGGTTTTCACCTTCACCTCGCCAATGTGAGTGTGCAAGGTGACAATGCAGTTCGCGAAATCACTCAGGCTATTTCACGTCTAGGTCTGCGTGATGACTTAGACGCAATTGTTGTCATTCGTGGTGGTGGTAGCAAAGCAGAACTCTCAACTTTTGATGCTGAATTGATCGCTTTGGCAATTACCGAATCTTCATTACCAGTATTCACGGGTATCGGTCACGAGATTGATCGTCATGTTGCAGATGATGTGGCTTTTGAAGCACACAAGACACCGACGGCTTGTGCAGTTGCGCTGATTGAAAGAGTGAACGATTTCATCAATGAAACTGAGGCTAATTGGGATGCAATTGCTCGATTGGCAACCCAACAGTTAACAGATTCAACGAATCGTCTGAACAACGTGGCCCGCGAAATTGGTATTCACACACGTACCGCAGTCGAACGTGCCGACGAGCGACTCGGTGATCGCATCGCGCGGCTCACTCGACGCGGTCCGCAGTTGATTGGTGATCTCAATACTCGTATTGACAATTTTGAATCACGCGTGCGTTTATTAGATCCCAAAAATGTATTGGCTCGTGGTTGGTCAATCACTCGTGGTGCAGATGGAAAAATTGTGCGCAACGTTGGTGACGTCACAACCGGAGAAATTTTGACAACAGTTCTTCACGACGGCAACGTCACGAGCACGGTGAATTAAAGGAGACATCATGGCTACGAAAAAAGATGAAGAAATCGGTTACGCCGAAGCACTCAAAGAACTCGAAACGATTTTGGCCGAACTCGAACGAACTGATGTTGACGTCGATGTATTGGCGAGTCGCGTTGAACGCGCGTCAGAACTGATTCGTTTGTGTCGTGACCGAATCGGCAATGCCAAACTGCAAATCGACAATGTTGTGAACGGACTTGAGGGCTAGTCGCCTCTAACCTGACATTGTGAGTTCAAGCCCTCCGCAATCACTCGTTGACATCGCGCGTCGTACCGAAGCGCATCTTTCGGCGTTCCTCGCTGTTGAAGAAGCTCGCTGGTCTGGGTTTGATACCGATTTAGCAAGTCCAGTTGCCGAGATTCGCCGCCTCGTTGCTTCTGGGGGAAAGCGTTTGCGTCCAGCTTTTTGTCATTGGGGTTTCGTCGGCGCCGGTGGCGACCCCAATTCACAAGTGAGCCTCGACACTGGTGCGGCCCTTGAACTTTTGCACGCTTTTGCTCTTTTTCACGATGACATCATGGATGGTTCGCTCACGCGTCGTGGCGCCGCTGTTACCCACGAGGTTTTCGCCGATCAGCATCGCCTGACAGGTGGCAGTGGTGAGGCCCGTCGCTACGGAGAAGGCATCGCCATCTTGGTTGGCGACTTGGCTTTTGTGTACAGCGATCAACTCATCGGCGATGCGTCGTTGGCGGCTCGCGAGATTTGGCATGAACTTCGTATCGAACTGAACATCGGTCAACTACTCGATCTCATTGGCACGTCTCTCAACGAGCGTCGTCGTTATAAGACCGAACGAATCTGTCGTTACAAAAGTGGCAAATACACCATTGAACGCCCGTTGCACTTGGGTGCAATGTTGGCTGCCCCCGAACGACAAGCCGAACTTCTTCCGCTACTAAGTGCTTACGGCCTGCCACTCGGCGATGCCTTCCAGATGCGTGACGATGTGATGGGTGCCTTCGGCGACACCGCGTTAACAGGCAAGCCGGTCGGTGATGACTTACGCGAAGGTAAGCCGACTCCACTTATGGCCATAGCCGTCGAGCGGGCAAACGGAAGTCAACTGAAGGTGCTTGAAAAAGTCGGCGGTGAAACTTTGTCCGACGACGATGTTCGACGGGCGCAAGATGCGATTCGTGATTGTGGCGCACTCGATGAGATGGAAACACTGATTAGCACCTTGACTACCCAGGCTGTTGATTCACTGAAGGCGATACCGATTCTCGATACTGCAAAAGTTGAACTTGAGTTGCTCGCTCAGTACGTGAGCCATCGCCACACCTGATTCAGTGTGATTCTGGTGAGGAAAATCACCGAAAATAAAGAATATTTCTCACCAGAATCCCATTACGCTTTGACTTTGTGAAAACTCGTTCAATCGCATCGTTCATTGGCATTCTCAGCATCGTGACTGTCTTCAGCGCTTGCGGTGGAGACAAGTCGACATCTGTTGAGACTCTTCCATTATTGGTCAGCGAAACAACTGTTGCGATTCCCCTTGAAACGACGACAACACTTTCGGCAAATCCCGAGTACTACACAATTCAGCAAGGCGACACATTGTCTGCAATCGCTGCGTCATTCGGCGTCGCTGTCGCCGACATTGTTGCGGCAAACGGGCTACCGAATGCAGATGCAATTCAAGCCGGTCAAAAGTTGGCGATTCCTGGTAACGGAACCGCCCCGTCGACAACCGCGGTTGTCACGACAACTGTTCCGGCCGCTGGCGCTTCAACAACAATGGCACCCTGACCCTGCGGGGTCATGACAAAGTGCCCTGCATACATTCGTGGCGATTCGTAGACTGAAATCATGACCACGGACAGCACTACCCCTTTCTGGCCGAATAAAGAACACTGGTCGGTCTCAATCCCTCTCACGACTCCGCACTACCGCATGTCGGCTTTGGAAAAAGATGGCTTTGTCATTCTTCGTCCCATGGATGTTGAAATTCCCAGGAACGAATGGGAGTCACTTGAATACATGGACTGGAAGAGTGGCGGGGACACGAACTTTGCTCCGCTTGCATCGGCCGATGGTGAACTTGATTGTCGTGGATTTTGGGATAAGGGTAAGACCGACAAGGACGCGCTCTGGACATCGAACGCAGTGATGGCCCCCACGATTAAACAATATGTCGACGGAGTCGGGGCCAACTTTGGTCGAGTTCGCATCATCAAACTTGAACCGCAAGAGCGCGATGTTGCGATTCGTTCGTTCCACCGCGACGACAACAATCGTTTCAACCCCGACAATGAAGGTTGGGTTGTGCGTTCATGGATCGAACTCACTGATCAACCCGACAGCTACATGTTGTTGATGGACAACGATGCTGATGGTTTGCCTGATCGATCAACTGAACGTCGAGTTCCGTTGCCACGAGGTTCACGTTTTGTTGTTGACACGCAGCGTCTCTGGCATGTCGTGGTGCACAACCACAATCATCCGCGCTATGCGCTCATCACGAGCTTTGAGAGTGGTCCAACACTTGAACGTTGGATTGACTCGCAATCACCTGCGGCTGTCTGAAAAACTGAAGAAATTACTTGCGGTTAGCCGCAGCAATTTCGGCGATGTCGCGCATGATGTCGCTCAACCGAAAATCTTTTGGTGTGTAGACCGCAGTAACGCCTGCTGCTAGTAACACCGGACGATCTTCTTCGGGGATGATTCCACCAACAACAACCGGGATATCAACGCCTTCTTTTTTGAGTTCAGCAATCACGGCAGGTACAAGCGCCATATGTGAACCCGACAGAATCGACAAGCCGATGACATCGGGGTCTTCGTCGCGAGCACTTGCCGCGATTTGTTCAGGGGTCAGACGAATACCCGAGTACACGACTTCCATGCCAGCATCACGAGCAGCAACGGCGATTTGTTCAGCACCACTTGAGTGACCGTCAAGACCCGGCTTGGCGACGAGAAGTTTCGGTGGACCGCCAGGAATCGTGCGTACGTAAGCGGCAACTTCGGCGAGTTCACCAGGTCGCTTACCAACTGCTGCGGCCACGCCGGTTGGTGCACGGAATTCACCGAACACTTCACGCAATGCGCTTGACCATTCGCCAGTTGTTCCGCCGGCTTTTGCCAAGGCAATAGATGGTTCCATGATGTTGTCATTGCCCTGCGCAGCGACACGAAGTTCGGCAATCGCGGCTTGAACTGCAGCCTCGTTGCGATTGGCTCGCCACGCCACAACATCTTCGATCATCTGACGCTCAACGTCGTGATCCACCTTGACAATGTTGCCTTCGCCACCAAGCGGTGATTCTTCAAACTCGGTGTAACTGTTCACGCCGACCACGATCTGCTCGCCACTTTCAATTCGGCGGGTACGTTCGGCCATCGACTTCACGAGTCGACCTTTCAAGGTGTCGACCGACTCAAATGCTCCACCCATTGCCAAGATTTCTTCGTACTCGGCCCAGGCAGCATCTCGTAGATCGGCCGTCTTCTTTTCAATAACGGTCGAACCGTCAAAGATGTCGGCGTATTCAAGCAAGTCAGTTTCGAAAGCCAAAACTTGTTGCATACGAAGACTCCACTGCTGATCCCACGGACGTGGCAATCCGAGAGCTTCGTTCCATGCGGGCAGCTGAATTGAACGTGCACGCGCATTCTTCGACAACGAAACCGCCAGCATTTCCAGCACTATTCGCTGAACATTGTTTTCGGGCTGCGCTTCAGTAAGGCCAAGCGAGTTCACTTGAACTCCGTAGCGGAAACGACGAGCTTTTTCGTCGGTGACTCCGTAACGCTCAAGGCCAATGCGATCCCACAGTTCGGTGAATGCGCGCATTTTGCAAATCTCTTCAATGAAACGAATTCCGGCGTTGACAAAGAACGAGATACTTCCGAACACCTGACTGAATTGCTCGGGCGGTACTTGACCAGAATCACGAACGGCGTCAAGGATGCCAACAGCGTTGGCTAATGAGAAAGCAATTTCTTGAACCGGCGTTGCTCCAACTTCTTGCAAGTGGTATGAGCACACGTTCATAGGGTTCCACTTCGGTGCGTTGTTTGCGCACCACGCAACCATGTCAACAATGAGTCGACGCGAAGGCACTGGTGGGAAAATGTATGTACCGCGTGAGAGATATTCCTTCAGGATGTCGTTCTGCGTGGTGCCACGCAATGCGCCGCGGGCAATACCTTGTTCTTCAGCATTAGCAACGTACAGCGCGAGCATCCAGGCAGCTGGTGCATTGATGGTCATTGATGTATTCATTTGTCCCGGCGGAATTCCGTCGAGCAAAGTGCGCATATGACCAAGATGAGAAACAGGTACTCCAACTTTGCCGACTTCTCCGGCAGCCATCAGTGAGTCGGGGTCGTAACCAGTTTGGGTGGGAAGGTCGAAAGCGATGGACAATCCGGTTTGACCCTTAGTCAAGTTGGTGCGGTATAGCTCGTTTGACGCCTTGGCTGTTGAGTGCCCCGAATAGGTGCGCATCAACCACGGTTCGTCGCGACGGATTGCTTTGTCTGCTGATTCAGCCATGGTTCATAGTCTGTCGGGCTAGTCGCGGTTTTGCGCCTGAGCGAGCAAAGCTAGATAGTCGTCTCGGGGGATATCAATAGCGCCGAGCGAAGTCAGGTGGGGTGTTGTCCACTGCACATCAAAGAGGGTGATGCCCGCAGCGTCAAGGAGCGCCACCAAGGCCACTAGCGCCGCCTTCGAGGCATCGGTTTGTGTATGAAACATGCTTTCGCCAGCAAACAGCCTGCCAACCCGCACGCCGTAGACGCCACCGACAAGTTGATCGTCATGGAAGACCTCAACACTGTGCGCCCAGCCCATTGCATGCAGGTGCGAATACGCCCGAATGAATTCAAGATTGATCCAACCATGAGGTCGATTGGGGTCACCGCAGGCCTTCATCACATGGGCGAAGCATGTATCAACTCGAATGGAGAATCGCTTGAGGTGCTTCTGCAATGAACGTGAGACGTGTAGCCCGTCAAGCGGAATGATGCCGCGTGTGACTGGGCACCACCACCCGATTTTCTTGCCACTCATGGGCATGGGAAATAACCCATGCGAGTAGGCGTTGATCAGAGTTGACGGTTCGAGATCGGCACCGATAGCAACGAGGTCATCGTCGCCCATTAGAACAGTGGCAAAATCGTATTGCGATTCGGGAAACGCAATTTGTGGGCGATTGAGCGCACTGATGTTGTCGGGTGTTAACACCCAAGGCATCACATCAGCAGGTCGCACATCAGTAACTGTAGAAGCCAGCCTTCGACTTGCGACCTAATTTGCCCGCAGCAACCATGCGGCGCAGCGTGGGCATGGCGGCATAGTTGGGGTCACGAAACTCGTTGTAGAGCGCATCCAGGATTGACAGTGATGTGTCAAGGCCGACGAGGTCGAGCAACGCAAACGGTCCCATGGGGAAGTTGCAGCCACCCTTCATAGCGGTGTCGATGTCTTCCATATTTGCTGTGCCCTGCTCGAGCATGCGAATGGCGTTATTGAGATAGGGGAAGAGCAGTGCGTTGACAATGAAACCAGCGCGGTCTTTTACCTGTACCGGCTGCTTGCCACACGTCTCGGCAAAAGCAGTAGCGGTTTCAATTGTTTCATCACTTGCCGACAAGGGGCGAACGATTTCAACGAGCGGCATTGCCGTGGCCGGGTTAAAGAAGTGAATGCCACATACCAACGCGGGACGTGAGGTGCTCATTGCGAGTTCAATCACGGGCAACGTTGAAGTGTTAGTCGCGATGATTGCAGTGGGCTTCACAATGCGATCAAGTTCGACGAACAAAGACTTCTTGGTGTCGAGGTCTTCAACAACGCTTTCGATAACGAGATCGCAATCGGCGAGAGCGCTGAGTTCAGACACTGCAGTGATGCGTCCGAGAATTGCGGCTTTGTCATCTTCGGTGAGACGACCCTTCTCAACTTGCTTGGTGAGTCCCTTGGCAACTGATGCAACCATGGCATCAGCAGTGGCCTGGCTGCGTGAGCGCACGATGACGTTCATTCCGCCACGTGCAATGACTTCGGCAAGACCCGAACCCATGATTCCTGAACCAACAACTCCGACAGTCTGAATAGCCATGTGATTACTCCTGAGATGGGCCAAATGGCCAAGACAACGAAAGGAGCATAGTTACCAATTGGTAACTATCGCAAAGCCAAGCGTTCACCTAGGGCAAGTACTCTCTAGCCGTGACTCCAACGCCTGCAGCCATTGCTGAACTTCTCGACCACCCCGATCGCCTCATTGAATTGTTCGCCGTTCATAACTTTCGCGATGTGGGTGGTTACCCCACAAACGATGGCCGTCGCACTGTTTGGCGCAAGGTATTTCGTGCTGATGGTCTGTATCGATTGACACCAGAAGATATTGAGGCGTTGCGACCATTCGCATTGCGAACAGTGATTGACCTACGCACCTCTGAAGAGCTGTCAGAACGCGGGACGTTCCCGGTTGATCAATACGACGTTGAATTCCATCACCTGTCGATCATTGATCGCACGTGGGATATGAACGAGGCGCACGACTGGAGAGGTGAGCAGGCCGAGTTTTTGCGTGGGAAGTACCACTTGATGTTGCAGCAGGGCGGCCACTTGTTGGGTGAGGCCTTGCGAATCTTGAGTGACCAAGAAAATGGCCCTGTGGTCTTCCATTGTGCGGCCGGCAAAGATCGCACCGGTTTGTTGGCTGCGCTCTTGCTCTCGGGACTTGGAGTCCCAGACGAGATTGTGTACGCCGATTATGGGATGAGCGAACTTGCTGGTGAAAAGACTCGTGAATGGGCCAAAGTTGTATCGCCCGAATTTGCTGAGCGTTTTGCCACCATGCCTCCAGTGTTGATGTCGGCCCACCCAGATTCGATCAAGGGACTTCTGGCTGACATTCGTGAAACCCACGGAACGATTCGTGACTACTGCTTGACCATCGGAGTCGAAGCCCATCATTGGGACGCGCTCGAAGATCATTTGCTCGAAACGCTCTAAAGCGACCGAGTCAACCGTTGCCACGGCGTACGCTCGTGTCATGACCGGAATTATTGCTTTGCAAGGCGGAGGCGCATTTAGCCTTCACGACGAACTCGACGCGCGCTTGTTGAAAGAAGTGAAAGCGAAGAAGGTTGTCGTTCTGCCAACCGCAGATGCATTCGAACGCCCAGAGGTATTAGTGAGTGCTGCCACTGCGTGGGCTTCACGATTGGGTGTTGAGGTTGAAGCCTTGATGGTGATGCGCCGTAACGAAGCAGAAGATAAAGACGCCATCAAAATCGTTCGCAAGGCCGATGCGGTGTGGTTTGTCGGCGATAACCCGATTCACATGCGCAGTGTTTTGAAAGACACTCCAGTGTGGGAAGCAGTGCAACACGTGTTGAAAGAAGGGGGATTAGTCGTTGGCGTCGGCGCATCGGCGTCGGCTTTTTGTGACCCGATGATTGACCCACGTGGCGGCGCACTTGCGCTTGGTCTCGGTCTATTGACTGGTATGGCAATCGTGACTCAATCAGAAACGGTCACCGTTGATCGTCATGCTCGAGCAAAGAAACTTGCCAACGTGCCTTTGGTGTTCTTGCCGTCGTCGTCTGCGTTGATTCGTCGCGGACATGAATGGGAAGAAGTTGGGGCCAACGAAAAAGTTGGCCAACTACCGACGTAGTTAGCTAACGGGGGATTCAGGTACGAAATTTGGGTCAACCGAAAATGCGACGGGGAAAAATCGATCGCCCAAGTCGGAGAGATCGGCCAAGAACAACGCGGGCTCTGAGTCAGTGGGAATGCTGACGGCGAGAATTCCCTGATAAGACTCTCTCGATTGAAGCGTGGCGTTACCAAATTGCTTGACTGAACCAACTTCGACTGGCGTATACGACATCCCATCGACGGTGTAGACCCGAAACATGTCTGGGCGAAGTGAGAATGGTTCAAGTGCACCACTGGTGACTTGAACTTCAAGAAAGTAAAAGTCGTCAGATGCTTCAGGAGTTTCGGTAGGAAGACTCATTCTGATTTCTGCATTACCTGCTGCAGCCACAGCACCAACAGTGAATGGAATGGAGTTGACCTCGGAAGGGATGGGCGGGACGGGAGTACCGACCTCGACTTGTGTTGTCGTTGTCGATGTTGAGTCGACGTTTGAGCAAGACAACAACGTGGCCAATGACAACACAACAAGAGGGATTGCTTTTCTTGAGTTCATTTCTTCACTCCTTTGTTGTGAAGGCTACTGCTTCACAGATGGGCGTAACCGACCTGCCACAATCGGCGGGGCGAAGACAATGCCCAGAATCAAAAGCGCAATCAGTAGGTAAATGAGTACTGATGTGCCATTGCCCTGAGTATCAATTTCAACACTTGTTGCCATAGCAACTCCGGGCGTGGCAATGGTCGCAACGCCCTCTACTGGTGCGGCATCAACGATCTCACCGTCAACTGCCACGTCTGAGCCAGGTACTTCGCTGCCGGGCAGAAGAGTTGTCGTTACGCCTGGCGCGGTAGTTGCTCCGGGCTTACTTGCGCCTGGTGCAGTCGTTACGCCCGGAGCGGCGGTTGTTGCTGTTGTTTTCGTTACTAAGAAGTCACCAGTGATTGTGGGGTTGCTACATGTACTGATTGCAGGAGCTGGAGAGGCACCGGGAATTTGGGCAACTGCAGCGAATGCAGCTTCAACCAAGTTTTTCGGTAATGGTGCGTAACCCAATTGCTCGGATTTTTGCTGACCAGCGCACAGGAAGTAGAAGATGTAGTCGGACAAACTCTTGCCCTTAGCAGCACTAAAGGGTGCTGCCTCGGTGGTCGGAACGATCATGTACGAATAACTCGAAATGGGGTAAGCGCGAGCATCGGTGTTTCGGTAAACCCCTTGAAGCACTTGGGTTCCATCAGGGTTGATTCTTGCTCCTTGCAAAGCAACGGAGACATTTACTGCTGTTGGTTGTGCGTAATTGCCAGATGCATTCTTGACCGACGCGACGGGGAAGCCACGTTCTTTGGCGTAACCGTATTCAACATAAGTGATTGCACCATCGTTGTATTGAGCAGCAACAAAGTTGGCGACTCCATCAGAGAACTGTTGCGCAGCAAAGCCCGAGTTCGGAAAATCTGGAAAGAGAGAAGTAACTGGGCACGACGAACCCAAGTTGGCCTTCTGGCACAACTGATTCCAGTCGTTGGGAGTTTCCTCGGCCATGAACGCAGTGATTTGTGCTGTTGTACCCGAACCGTCAGAGCGGACAACTGGCTTGATACGCGTGGCCGGCATTACTCGTTGCGGATTGTCGGCAACGATAAGTGGATCGTTCCACATAGTGATTTGACCTGTGAAGATCTTCGCTGCGGTCTGGGGCGATAGACGCAAGTCGGTGATCCTTTGACCATTGGCCTTGAGGTTGTACATGAATGCAGTACCACCGGCAACGATCGGAAGATATGCGAACGGTCGAGAAGCAGCCAACTGAGTTTCGTCGGCTAACAAGTTTCCTTGGCGGTCGTACTGTGCGCTCTGAAAAGGAATTTCAGATACGGCGAAGTCAACTTGTGCCTGATAGTACGCAACGCGACCAGCAGTTGATCCGACTCCCTGATAGTTGACAACGAGTCCTTGGCGAGCAACGTCAGCGCGCCATTGGTCGACAGCGATCTGACTCCAGGTTGAACCAGCACCATCAACCGGAGCTTCGGCAAGGACTGCTGAAGGAGAAACGATTGCGAGTGAGGTCAATAACGTGGCGGTAGCCACGACGAGTTTTTTGATGCGACGCATCAGCCAAACCTTCCGTTTACATAATCGTTAGTACGTGAATCGCGAGGGTTGGTGAAGATGTCCTTGGTGGGGCCTTCTTCGATGATGCGTCCTGGTTCATTCTCGGCAGCCAAGAAGAATGCACAACGATGTGAAACACGTTGTGCTTGTTGCATGTTGTGAGTCACGATGACCACGGTGACAGTTTCACTGATTTCGCTAATGGTCTGTTCGATACGCCGTGTTGATGTGGGGTCGAGGGCTGAACATGGTTCGTCCATCAACAACACTTGCGGGCTTACGGCAAGCGAGCGAGCGATACATAGACGCTGTTGCTGTCCACCAGATAACGCACGACCGGGGTCGCCGAGACGATTCTTTACTTCGTTCCATAGTCCAGCTTTGGAAAGGCATGACTCAATGAGTTCATCGCGTTCGGAGCGAGTGGTCTTCAGGCCTGACAATTTCAGACCGGCCAACACATTTTCGGCAACGGTCATTGCGGGGAATGGGTTTGGCTTTTGAAACACCATTCCGATGCGACGACGTACATCGGTTACAGGAATTGCACCACGGTAGATGTCGACGCCATCAATGAGAATTTCGCCAGCAAGTGTTGCGCTAGGAACAAGTTCGTGCATGCGGTTGAGCGTGCGCAAGAAAGTACTCTTGCCACAGCCAGAAGGACCGATGAGTGCGGTGACTTGGCCCGGTGCCATGTCAAGGTTCACGCCTTCAAGAACCTTCTTGGTTCCGAACCAACAAGCAACATTGGTTGCCGTTAAGCCTGCGGCTTTGTGACCGGGATCAAGTAACGAGATGTCTGACGACCCAGTTGTTGTGGTTGACGAGTTGGTATCGATTGACGTCATGCCAATCCCTTTCTCTTAAGTCGACGCTTCTTGAGACGACTGATGTTGTCTGGACCTCGCCCGCCAATTGCGCGAGCGATAACGAATAACACAAGAACCAAAATCAACAGAACGAGGGCCCCGGTCCAAGCACGGGCGATCTGTGCTTCTTGGGGGAAACGAATTAAACGGAACACAAAGAACGGGAGCGAATCTTGCTTTCCGGCTAATGGATTCCAGTTCATGATGAAGGCTCCACCGACGGTCAAGATCAATGGCGCTGTTTCACCAATAACTCGAGCAACACCCAAAATGACTGCGGTGACCAAACCGGAACGTGATGTTGGCAGTACGACGCGAGAAGTAGTTCGCCATTCGGTACCACCGAGAGCCAAGGATGCTTCACGAAGACCACCGGGGACCAAGCGCAGAACAACTTCAGCAGTACGGGTGACTGTCGGTAGGAAAAGCACTGAGAGTGCGAGTGAACCAGCCAAACCAGTTTGCTGATTGCCAAGAGCCAAGATCCACGCTGCGTAGATAAACAAACCGGCGACAATCGAAGGCACGGCACTCATGGCATCGACGACCGTGCGGAGGGGCTTAGCGAGTCGCCCTTTTACTTCGTTCATGTAGACGGCAGTGGTAATTCCGAGTGGAACAGCGATGAGACTGGCTATTCCGACTTGTTGCAAGGTTCCGATAATTGCGTGAGCGCCGCCACCTTCTGTGGAGTCACTCAGTGCGCCGACATAACGCTGATCTTGGCTAAAGAATTGCGGTCGCAGCGAGTGGTAGCCCTTGCCGATGACGTACAAAACGACCAGTACCAGCGGGATGATTGCCAATGATGCTCCGGTCCAAACAGCAACGCGGGCTAGGTGGTCTTTGGCCCTCACTGTTCCTCGGATTTCGCGCACGGCGATCCAAGAAATTGAGATAAAGAACACGTAACAGGTCAACAGAAAACCGAGAGCCCCAGAAACTGGAAGGATTGTTTCGTACAACAACTGGCTGAGTGCGAAAGCAGAAATTGCTGAGCCGATCATGACCGTGACATCGATGGTCTCAATCGTGCGAATGCGAATCTTTGACTCGGTATCAGGAGTGTCGCTTATTGTCTTGTTGCGGCGAAGTGCAAAGCTCATCAGAATCAAATCTCCGTCGCTGAACCAGATCGTGAGCGATTAACGACGCTCGATGCTGCTGTATTGACCAACAAAGTGATGATGAACAGAGCCAGTCCGGCTGCCATCAAGGCGCTAATTCCGGTCTCAGTTGATTCGCTGAACTTGAGAGCGATGAGAGCAGCAATGCTGTTTGATCCCTGTTCAACGATGGACCACTTGGCGTCAAAGGACGGCGAGATAATGAGGGTGACAGCAATGGTCTCGCCCAATGCTCGTCCAAGCCCAAGCATTGAGCCACCGATGATTCCGCCTTGACCGAATGGCAACACAACATCGCGGACAACACCCCATCGAGTTCCGCCAAGAGCCATGGCACCTTCACGTTCGCCCGGAGGTGCTTGACCAAATACCTCGCGCATGACCGAAGTACAAATGGGGATGACCATCAGCGACACGATGACGCCGGCCACGAATGTCGAAGACGGGAAGACGCCAAGCGACGTCCCGAAATCGTCATTCACCCTAAAAAACGGCACAAAACCAAGATTGTCGGCGAGCCACTTTGACAAGGTGATGATTCGTGGTTGTAAGTAGAACAAGCCCCACAAGCCGTAGATCAGGCTGGGAACTGCCGCCAGTAGATCGATCGTGGCGGTGAGGAAGCGACGAATTCGCCGTGGAGCGTACTCGGTGATGAACAACGCGGTGGCGATTGAAACCGGAACGGCGATGAAGAGTGCAACAAAAGCGATCGAAAAGGTATAGGGCAGGAGAGAAGCGATACCAAACGCCCCACCCATGTCGGGGGCCCACTGACTCTCGGTAATGAAACCCCAACCTGAAATTCGTAAAGCATCAATTCCTCGGTAGAGCAAGAAGCCACCGATGAGGGCCATAACCAGAAAGACGAATGAGCCAGACGCAGCCGCAATCGATCGGTACACCTGGTCAACCCGATTTCTGCGAATGACCGGGTTGATGCGAACCTCTGAGTCATTTTCAGCAGAATGTGAAGCTTTGGTCTCGTCAACCTGTGATGACTTGGGCACCCCGACAGCATTCAGGCGTCGTATGTCCTTGTGCTGAAGTGAAGGTGAATAACAGTTGAACAGCAGAGCAAGTTTTATTGATCCCCATTCCAGAACGGGAGTGACCGCTCTAACTTGAGGTCATGCCAGATAAATCTCCGATGTGGCGAGTTGTTTGGCGCCAATCTTGAGTGAATGGGAAATTCGACGTGACTGAAGCTTCAAAATCACTTCCCCAAATCGGCGATCGCCTCCGACGCGCCTGTGCATTGATGTTGGCTGCTTTTTCCTTGGCGACTCTTGCTTCGGTTGGCTCGGCCAATTCCGTGTCGGCTGAGCCAGCACCGCGAAGTCCAGTCACGGCAACTGGTACCGACGGTCGCTCGGGTACCGTTTCCCCAGGTGTTGATTTGTCCAACGAAGTTGTGAACGTTTCCTGGTCGGGGTTCAGACCAACGACTCAACAAAACGTGTACACAGTGATCGTCATGCAATGTAAAGCGAATCCGGCTTCATTAGATGACTGTTTTTCAGCTGACCCGTTTCCGAATTTGTCAAACGGAAACCGACTCCTCGACTCAACCGCCGCTGACGGAACTGGTTCAGCACAGTTTGAAGTTCGCCCTGCAAGCAACCTTCCACAATTGGGATGCTCAGCAACAAATCCCTGTTCGATATTGGTTTACGAAAATGACGCATTGCCGATCCAGGCTGGCGGTTTGCCAGCTGCACGAGTGGTCATCCCCATCACTTTCGCGCCGTCACAAGCTGACTGTCCAGCCATCAATGACTTTGATGTTCGAGTTGACGGCTCCGCGACATCGGCTGGTCTTTTTTATGCGTGGGCAGCCCAAATTTGTCAAGGCGACTCATCAGTTGTTCTGGATTACACGGAGACATCGAGCACAACTGGCCGAGAAAACTTCTTGTCGGGTCTCATTGACTTCGGAATCACTGCTTTGCCGGCGACCGAAGAAGAACTATCTCACCACCCTGACCATCGTGAGTATTCGTACGCTCCCGTGGCTGCTAGCGCGGTCGTCGTTGCGTACAACTTGACCGACCCGTTCACTGGTTTGCGTGTTGAGAATCTGGTGGTATCGCCGCGACTAGTTGCACGTTTGGTTACCAACAGTTCTATTGAGACGTTCGTTCGAGATCGAGAATTGCTCAACATCAACCCCACCGTGCGTTTTCCGACAAATGGTATGAATCCAATTTTGGTTCGAGCTGAGCGAAATGCTGCCACTACGATTCTGACCTCGTGGATGAGCGCTGACCCTGAAGCACAAAAGTTTCTCACTGATGCTGATACTTGGCGAGTCCGACTTAATTCTGCATATGTTGGTTATTCGTATCCACGAGACGCTTTTGAACTCGTTGATACTGATCCCAGTTATTTGCCTCGACAGGGGCAAAAGAACATAGCGACGCGCATGTTCTATGGAGTATCCCCGACGTCTTCGCAGTCTGAACTCACGAGTGCTCGTGGAGTTATCGGCATCATTGACTTACCAACCGCAAAAAGATTTGGGCTTCAGGTTGCTGGATTGCTCAAGCCAGACGGATCAGTTGTTCAGGTAACAGACGATTCAATTTTGCGTGGCATCGCCGACGCCGAGCTGAGCGCTGCAGGAACCTTGGTGGCCGACCCCACTCCTGAAGATCCACTGGCTTATCCAATGATCAAAGTTGATTACGCCATGGTTCCAAAAACCTTTGATACAGCAGAAAAGATTGCCGATGTTCGCAGGGTGTTGGGTTACGCCGTTGGTGATGGGCAAAATCTGCTGCCATCGGGATACATCACTCTTCCCGATTCGATGCGCGCTCAAACCCGAAAAATTGTTGAAGCAATAGGAGTTCCTGTCGTAGCGACGACAACTATTGCGCGTCAGGCTGTGACGGTTCCGACCACTCGCCCTCGAATCACGGTGCCGCAAACAACTGTTGCACCGACTACGAGTTCGACAACAACTTCAACTTCAACAACAACATCTGAACCAGCGCCGATCACAGTGCCTCAACCTCAGCTGTCGGATGATTTTTCTGGTGACCGGAGTTCGTCTGGATTGTTACTTGGATTAGGTGGATTATCGGGCGCTTTTATTCTTGGAACTGCGCCGTGGCGAAAACTGGGTATTCGACGTAAGAAAGTTGTGTCATGAGCGAGTTCACATCTGAGACAACGATTGTTTTGCCAACTGACCAAGAACCGCTTTTTGAATTTGGCGCCACTCAGGGCGTCGACCAGCGACCACAGAAAAACATCACGCGGTTGATGCCGGTCGTTCGCCGTTTCGCCATCGTGATTTTCGCGTTGGCGTTTGGTTCGTTGATGTTCAATCAAATCTTGGGGCCATTGGTTCACGATCGTGCCGCAACAGCATTAGAACAACGCTTGGCGTCTGACCTTGTGAATGGTGTGGCACCCGTTTCGAATCCAATTGCAGTCGGTACACCGATCGGATTAGTTGAGGTGCCCAATCGCGATGTTCGTGCGGTTGTGGTTGAGGGATCAAAGGCCGAGCAATTAGCGCAGGCTTCTGGCCATTTAATTGGTTCGGCATTACCGGGTCAGCCTGGCGTTTCAGCAATTTTGGGTCGTAGTCAAACGTACGGAGCTGAGTTCAAGAATCTCGGTCAACTGAAGGTTGGTGATGAAGTGATAGTCACGACCGGACAAGGCGTACATACATACGAAGTGATTGACATCACAGTGCGTTCAGCGAGCGATGCAGCGGCATTCCAGGGCGAAGGACACATGTTGATCTTGACAACTGTGGTTGATTCTTCTGATCGACTTGTGGTGCGGGCCAGTCTTACCTCGCCAGTCTTTCCTGCTGGTCAAGCAACCGATCACCAGACGACACTTGACGAATTAGGTTTGGCCGGCGATTCATCATCGTGGTCAGATTTGGCGTTATGGATGTTGGTCGCGGCGTTGTTGGCGGCAGGATTTCCGGTCATCGTCAATCAAGTGGGCCGACGCGTCGGTTGGTTAGTGGTTGCACCGATCTCGATGTGGGTTGCTCTCGAAGTTTGGACTGCCATCTCGTTGATGAGTCCAAGTGCTTGGTGAACCCGAAGGGTTTTGTTTCCAATTGCACAGACACAGTTCACCTTGAGTAAAGGTTGCCAAAATCGGCTGTTCACGTTGTTGCTCCAAGATGAGGCGTCGAAATTTTTGACTACCTCAACGATAGGAGAAATACGTGAAGAAGTTGCTCAGCTCAGCAGTGGCAATTGCCTCTGTGATTGGCGTGTGCGCCCTGCCCACGCAAGTATCGGCCGGTGCCGACGGTTCGTCAGGAGACATCCTCGGCATTGCCGGTTCGGACACCACGACTTTTGTGATGGACGCTTTGGCGGCGGCCCACAACACAAACTCGCGCTACAACCCGAATAAAGACCGTGCCGTCAACATTCCGCCGTTAGTAGCTGCCAACCCGAACGTTGAACTTGGTGAGTCAACGGCGACCGCAGCGAATAAGGCGTGGCTCGCTGACGCTCGCTCGACTTGGCCAGGCGGAATCGTGTTGCCCGCCGACAACGACTGCAAAGTCAACTTGGTGTTCGGTGGTTACGGATCTCGCGATACCAACACCGATGGTGATACAAACGATGGCACTGCGGTCGCTGGTTTGGCTCCCGAAGGTGGCACTGCAGCCACCGCCGACCTCAATGCTGACACACTGACGACTGGCGTTGGTGAGACTTGGTACCTCGGCCTCGTGCCACCGAACGGATCAGGCGCCGGTCGCGGAGCGATGGAAGGCACAGCCACAAACGGAATGATTTACAACGGTGCGTCCGGACCTGGTGCCACCGCCAACAGTGCTTGTATTGACATTGCTCGATCTTCATCGAAATCGTTCAACGCAAAGCGTGAAGGTTGGGCTTTCGCGCTCGATGCCATCGGTTGGACTTATTTCAGTGGTAACACCCATGGTGTAGCCCAGACTGGCTTGACAAAGGCACAACTTGGAAAGATCTATACCTGTCTTTCGCCGACTGCAGCAACTGCTGCAAACAGAGACGCTGGTGTCGTCGGTGTTCCGGACGTAGTAGGTGACCGAGTTGCCGGCTATCCGGAATGGTCTTTGTGGGGCGACGTCAATGGGAACAGCGCTGATACCACGCCCATCGAGCCGTACCGCGTACAGGTGGGTTCGGGAACTGGTACCGACGTCGCGACCACGTTGATTGGAAAGACTTCAAACAACGACTCCGACTTTTTGACGAACTGTCGTTCGGGATTCTCTTTCCCACAGGTACAAGAACACGATTGTCGGAGTGTTGCTGATCTCAGCAAGCCGCACGCTATTTGTTTCTACGGGTATAGCCGTTGGGTCATTCAGGCCAAGGCACTTGAGACCGACAAGCGCAACGGTTCGGTTTTCGGCAAGTTCGCAAACACTGGTGACTTGAAGCGACCTTCTTTCAGCAGCATCAATGAGACCTCGGCCCGTTTCGAGGGAACTCGTTACGTCTACAACTATGTCGGCTTGAACACAGATGGTACGGGCAACGATTTCCCGCGCATTGAGGATTCGCGTCGATTCGTCGGTGTGACAGCTCAGCCCGCGGCCTGCGACACGAACGCGACCGGTACGGCTCCAAACAAAGTGGTGAGCGAAGTTACTGCCGCGACCGACTGCAACTTTGACGGTGACACCCTCGATACCGCCGTTGCCGTTGGCGGTGTTCCGGGATACATCTGTGGAGACCTCACGGCGCGCAAGATCATTGCAACGTACGGTTTGAAGCCGCTTCCTATGGCTTCAACGAACCCTGCAGATGGTTCGCTCGGTCAGTCCTACTGCCGTCTCAACGCTTCCGCGACGGTCCCAGCGTTCTGACCCATCAGTTCACACATCAACCTTAAGGAGGACTGATGAAAAAGAGTTTGAGTTATCTAGCTTTGATAGGAATCGTGGCCTCGTTTGGGGCGGGTGCGGTTGGTTCCGCACCCGCTTCGGCGGCCACACTCAGTAACGCCACCCGCTTAGTGCTGAACACAAATGGTGGCGACCCCAACGGTGGTATTGGTGAAGCAGGTGTCGGTGATGCTGGTGGAGTTTCGACCACATTGACATCTACAGGCACTCGTTGGACCGTGTTTGAGTCACTGTCGAGCGACATTGTTACAGGCGATACCAACGGTGCTGCTGACGTGTTTGTCAGCAACGGCACTACGGTCACTCGACTCAGTGTTTCGGCTAACGGTGCCGAAGGCGGTTCAGGTTTGAACAGCTACGACCCCGAGATTTGTTCAACGGGTCGCCAGGTGGCATTTGTAACCGAAAACGATTTTGATATTGCGGACGCCAATGGCGCCCCCGATGTTTATGTGATCGATCGTGACGCCGATGCTGACGGAATTTTCGACGAGTTCTCGTCACTGAATGCTGTCACTGTCACTTTGGTCAGTGTCTCGTACGACCCAGAGTTCGGGGAAAATCTCCCCGCTAGTAACGGTGCGTACTCGCCCAGGTTCAGCAGCGATTGCACGAAGGTCGCTTTTGTGACTGACCAGGAATTCGATGTTGTAAACGACTTCAACTTCGCTCCCGATGTGTACATGAACACACTCGGAAGTGTGGCAAGTCCAGCGGTATGGGTCAGTACATTTGCCGATGGTGGAGGCGATGGCGGTGGCTTTTTGCCGGCAATCAATGCCGATGGCACCAAGGTGACCTTTGTGACCGAAGCCTCCGACGTTGTCTTTTCGGGTGGAACAACTGGTGGACTCATCGTGAGCACAGTAGGTACATCGTCGGTGACATCAGCGGCGTACGCCAGCGTGAAGCCGAATGGCAATGCATCATCTGGTCAGATTGACACAGAGTACGCACCAGCGATCTCGGCCGATGGCAAGTGCATCGCTTTCAAGTCGAACCAAGGTGTTGATTTGTTGGCAGGCAATACCGGTGCCGCCGAGGGAATTTACTTGTGGGATAACCGCGGTTCGAGTCCGGTGATTAGCTTGATTAGCAAGATCACCACTGGGCAGGCGGCTACATCAGCAACTGCACCTCGGATTACCGATGACTGCAGTTTCATTGCCTACGAATCAAATGATGAGTTCATTTCAGCGGCTGACAACAACAACAAGCTAGATGTGTTTTTGTATGACGTCGCAGAAGGAACAACTCAGTTGATCTCGTCGAATGCTGCTGGTAACTCAGCAGACGCGAACAGTTCATTGGCTGCACTTGACTACGACCCGACGACAGGTCTTGGTGTTGTCATGATTACCTCTGGCGCTAGCAACATTCGTGGTGCTGCTGGTGGTAACGCTGACCTTGACGTTTTCTCGGTGCCCTTCACTGCCGAAATTGGTGGTTTGACTGCACTGTCAGCTCCGGTGCGTTTGCTCGATACTCGTGGTTCTGGTAACAAGGTCGGTAAGACCGACGGAACCGGAACACCATACGAGTTGACAGTGGCTGGTGTCAGTGGCGTCCCCAGTACTGGTGTCGCTGCAGTTGCGATGAACGTGACTGTTGTTGATGGTGAAGCAACTGATGTTGGTGGCTACGTGACTGTGTACCCATGTGGTACTCGTCCGGACTCGTCGAACCTCAACTTTGTGAACCGCCAAACTGTTCCGAACGCAGTCATTGCCTCAGTCTCGGCTACTGGCAAGGTGTGCTTCTACGTGTATGGCAAGGCTCACTTGTTGGCTGACGTTTCGGGTTACTTCACCGCTGGTTTCACAGCGTTGTCGGCACCGACACGTTTACTCGATACACGCGGCTCTGGTAACAAGGTCGGTAAGACTGACGGAAC
>SXGQ01066817.1_pt1 | contig 33067 bp, 19 predicted proteins | sample 3178371 | NCBI WGS metagenome assembly SXGQ01 (sample SAMN11356859, study PRJNA531348) | freshwater metagenome | isolation source: freshwater sample F1-20 | place: China: Fuxian Lake, Yuxi | collected 2017-12-25
ATATTCGGCGGACTGGGCGCCGCCTTCGCGGGTCATCATGTTGAGCCGGTTGTAGCCGGTCGCGACGCGCTGCTCGATCGTCGGGTTGGGCAAGAGATCGCCGGCGAGTTGCTCGGCTGTGAACTGATCGAAGCGCTTGTTCGTGTTGAAGGCTTTGATCACGTAGTCGCGATACGGGAAGATGCGCTGATTCTGGTCGCCATGGAAACCGACCGTGTCGCTGAAGCGCGCGATATCGAGCCACCACACCGCCATCCGCTCGCCGTGGTGAGGCGAGGCAAGCAGGCGCTCGACCTGTTTTTCATAGGCGTTGCGCGACCGGTCGGCGAGGAACGCCGCCGTCTCCGCCGCGGTCGGCGGCAGCCCGGTGAGATCCAGCGAAACCCGTCGCAACAGCCGGGTTTTCTCGGCCTCCGGCGAGGGCTTGATCTTCTGCTCGGCGAGGCGCGCCTGGATAAACGCGTCGATGGGATTCGTGACTTTCTTCACGCGCGGCACCTCGGGCTTCACCAACGGCGTATACGCCCAATGCGGTTCGTAAACCGCGCCCTCGGCCACCCACCGACGGAAGAGTTCCTTCTGCGCCGGCGTGAGATTTTTGTGCATCGTCTCCGGTGGCATCGGATCGCCCGCATCCATGATGCGCTGGATGATTTCACTCTCCTCGGGCTTGCCGGGGACGATGGGAATCAGGTCGTTTTTGGTCGGCTTCAACGCCTCCTCGCGCACGTCGAGCCGCATCCCGGCTTCCCGGGTCTTGGAGTCGAAACCGTGGCAGTGAAAACACGTATCCGACATGATCGGCCGGATGTCGCGGTTGAAGGAGATCGGAGACTGTGGGGTCGACGCCACGCCGAGCAACGGAGCCGACAATAATGCGCCAAACAGGACGGGACGGATCATGATGAAAGGGAAGACAGTTCCTAAAACAATTTCGTAAACACACCCGACCACCCCGCTCAGTCAATCCGGCACCGTAAATTTGGAATCTAGGACAGCTATTTTCACGTCCTGCTGCCGCCAAGAAAGCTCGCCCACGTTCACGCTCGCGCCCACGAATCACTCCCCCTTTTCCCCTGTTTTATCGTGAAAACCCTGCTCCTTACCGCCCCGTCCCAACTCGACTACACCGATTTCGCCGCCCCGACGCCCGGCGACGACGAGGTGCTCCTTCGCATCCACGCTTGCGGCATCTGCGGCAGCGATATCCACGGCTGGGATGGTTCCACCGGGCGCCGCCGGCCGCCACTCATCATGGGACACGAGGCCTCGGGGGAGATCGTCGCCGTCGGCCCGCGCGTGGAACGTTGGCGCGCCGGCGACCGCGTCACCTTTGACTCCACGATCTACTGCGGAGCCTGCCCCTATTGCGCTCGCGGCGAGGTGAACTTGTGCGACAACCGCCGCGTCGTCGGCGTCGCCCCGGTCGAGTATCGCCAACACGGAGCGTTCGCCGAGCTGCTCGCCCTGCCCGCCCGCATTCTTTACGCGCTGCCCCCGGGTCTCACTTACCAACAGGCTGCGATGGTCGAGCCGGTTTCGATCGCGATCCACGCCGTGCAGCGCGTGAAACTCGCGCCCATCGCCACCGCCGTGGTCATCGGAGCCGGCATGATCGGGCTCTTCGTCGTCCAGGCGCTCAAGTGGGCCGGCGCCACGCGGATCATCGCCGTAGACCTGGCCGACAACCGCCTCGCGCTTGCACGCGAGCTGGGAGCCACCGACACCTTGCGCTCCGATCTCGTCGACGTGCCGGCCGAGGTCGCCCGGCTCACCGGCGGCGGGGCCGAGGTCGCGCTCGAGGTCGTCGGCATCTCCGCCACGGTGAATCTCGCGATCGCCTCCGTGCGACGCGGCGGCCACGTCGTCCTCGTCGGCAACCTCGCGCCGAAGATCGATTTTCCCCTGCAAGCCGTCGTCACCCGCGAACTCACGCTCCACGGCACCTGCGGCTCGGCCGGCGAGTATCCGCTCTGTCTCGATCTCATCGCCCGGGGTGTCATCCGCGTCGAACCGATGATCAGCGCGGTCGCGCCTCTGGCTGACGGCGCGGCCTGGTTCGAGAAACTTTCCGCCAAAGACGGCTCGAAATTTATGAAGGTTATCCTCACGCCTTAACCCTGCCTCCGCCCGCGAATCCGGCCTTCCGGTTCGCGCTCTTTCCTTTTTTCTTCCCCTCACCCCATTCCCACCGTGCCCCTCATCCTCGCCGCCACCGGCTTCACCCCGCTGGTCATCTTGCTCATCAGCGTCGCCTTCATCATCGGCGCCATCGTCGGCCTGCGCCTGCACGCCTTCTTCGCGCTCATTTTCGCCGCGATTCTCGTCGGCATCCTCAATTCCGTTCTCACCGCCGGCGGGCCGACGCTCGTCCAATCCCTCGACGCCGTGATGGCCGAACTGGGTACCGCCACGGGCAAACTCGCTTTCACCATCGCCATCGCCTCCGTCATCGGCGCCGCCTTGATGGAGAGCGGTGCCGCCGAGAAAATCGTGCGCCGCTTCATCGCCGTCCTCGGCGAATCCCGCGCGCCCCTCGCGCTGATGGCCTGCAGCTTCGTGCTCGGGATTCCGGTCTTCTTTGACACGATCTTCTTCTTGCTCGTCCCGCTCGCCCGTTCGCTGGCTCTGCGCACGGGCCGCGATTTTACCCTCTACCTGCTCGCCATCGTCGTGGGCGGCGTCGTCACCCACGCCACCGTGCCGCCCACCCCCGGACCGCTCGCGGTCGCGGAGCTGCTCAAGATCGATATCGGGGCATCCATCCTCTTCGGCCTTTCCGTCGGTATCTTGCCGGCGGTGACGGGTCTGCTGTTCGCCGGCTGGTGCAATCGCCGTAATCCGTTTCCCGTTTCCGCGTCGCTGCCTCCCGGCACGGTCGTCCCGGCCGAAGTCCCCGAGTCGGCGCTGCCGGGTTTCTTTGCCTCCATCGCACCCGTGGTTCTGCCGTTGATTCTGATCGGCGTGTCATCCGTCGCGGCCGGGATGCCGGGCAAGCTCTCGCCCGACCTCGCCGGTGCGCTCGCGTTCGTCGGCAACAAAAACACCGCGCTTTTCATCGGCGCGTTGATCGCCGTCGGCGTTTACATCCGCCAAAAGAGCATCGGCTGGCGCGACGCCGGCCCGGTCATCGGCCCGCCGCTCGAGACCGCCGGCACGATCATTCTCATCACGGCGGCCGGCGGCGCGTTTGGCGCGATGATCAAACTCGCCGGCGTCGGCGAATCCGTGCGCAGCCTCACGACCGACTTCGCCGTCAACCCCGTGCTGCTCGCCTGGCTGCTCGCCTGCGTGCTCCGCATCGCCCAAGGCTCGACGACCGTCGCGATGATCACGGCGGCGAGCATCATGTTCTCCCTGTCCGGGCCCACGGGCTTTACCGTGCATCCGCTCTACATCTTCGCCGCCTGCGGCTACGGCGGACTTTCAATTTCCTGGATGAATGACAGCGGCTTTTGGATTTTCAGCCGGATGAGCGGCATGACCGAGGGCCAGACGCTCCGCACGTGGACGCCCGCCATCGCCGTCGTCGCCCTCACCGGCCTCGCCCAACTGCTGTTGCTGTCCGCTTTCTTCCCGCAGCTCGGGCGGTGAGGGCGGCCGCCGAAGATTCGCCCCGCGGCCCGGCGCCCTGATTTTGCGCGCGGCAAAAAACCGTGTATCGGCGCAGGAACACCCGCGCCCTTAAACAGCGCTATTTGATCTTCTTGATCTTGCTCGGCGGGAGGAAATTTTCGCCCGTCACGACGCTTCGGCCGGTCGTGGTCTCTAACTCCCGCCGGGCGCGACGTGCGATCTAGCCCCCGGTTTTTGCCGCGACCTTGTTTTCGGAGAGGCCCGTGGCGGTCGTCGTTTCGGCGATTTGACGGGTAGAAAGCTCGGCGAGCGCAGTGAAAATCAGTTCCGCTTCGCTCATGTGATCGCGCAGGTTTTGGGTCTTAAGTCCCTTCAGGTTCTTGTGCTTCGCGACGCTCACTCCGCTCCATTCCTGATGGATAAGATTGGTCAAGATGGCGAATTCATCCCCCGGCTTTACGTCGTGCGTCGCCCAGTAATCCGTCAGTTTGTTGCGCGTGTCCTGGCCGGTCATCCGCTGCTGAATCCATTTTTCGCTACGACCATGTTTTTGCCACGTCGCGCGAGCACGTTCGAGGCCCAGAGCGGGATCCGACATTTCCTGCATCCGCTCGTAGCCGACCTTCGCCAGCCAGAGCTTGATCGGTTCGGCTTTAGGACTCGGCACGCTTTGCACCAGCCGCAACAGGGTCTCAGCATTGGCGACGTCGGTGAGATAGTTTTTGCCGTCGGCGGCGGGCAGTTTCAGTCGGTGACAATTTGTCACCGACTGATTGCCCTCCTTCGCGAGACGTTCCGTAAGCTTGTTCCAATATTTTCGCGCCGTCTGATAGTCCGCCTGCTGCGTGAGCACTTGCATGATGTCCACGACCGAGAACCACCACGTCTCGGTCTTCTCATCGTAGACACGGCGAATTTCATGCTGCTCAAAAAAGGCGGGGTTGTTCTTCATGGCGGGGAATTCCGATATTAAATTGGAATCGGATTGGGACCGCGAGTGATTCCTCGCCCGTTTTGGCCCGCAGGAGCTGCGAACGAAGTGGCCGTGAACCCAAAGCTAAACGACCGCCATGATCGCGCGCGCAGCCAAAAAGTCCGCGTGCATCCGCAAAAACACCCGATACTTCGCCGCGTGAAAGCGCGCCACCGGGCCCCGGGTCGGCGCGATTACCCGGCCGGCGGCGTTCATTGCCTGCATCGCCCCCAGGACCGTGCCATGCTCCCCGCCGGCCACTGCGCCCAGCACGGCCGAGCCCAGCAACACGGCCTCCGGTTCGGCGGGTAAGACCAGCCGGCAGCCCGTGATATCGGCGTGTTCGCGTAGGAAAACGGGGTTCTTGGTGCCGCCGCCGCAGATCAGCACCGTATCGATCGCATAGCCCCGACGGTTCATCGCCTCGATGATGTGCCGCGTGCCGTAGGCGACCGCCTGAATCGCCGCGAGATACTGCCGCGCGAGATCGTCAGCCGTCGCCGAAAGCGTCAGCCCGCTCACGACGCCGCGTAAAGTTGGGTCGGCCCGCGGCGATCGGTTGCCGTGAAAATCCGGTTGCACGTGCAACTCGCGCGTGAGCGCTGCCGGGAACGGCACCCGCTCCGCTTTCGCCAGCGCGTCGAGCCGGGCGTTGAGCAATTCGTAGATCGTCAGGCCGGCGCCCTTCGCCTCGGCGGCAAGTCCCGCCGCGGCCGCGTGGCTGAAAATCACATGGTCGATCAACGCCCCGGTCGCCGACTGCCCGCCTTCGGTCAGCCAAAGCCCCGGGATCATCGCGGAAAAATAGGGCCCCCAGATCCCGCGAATAAACCGCGGCCGCTCCGAGACGGCCATGTGACACGACGAGGTGCCGCCGATGAGCGCCAGCCGCCGGTTAAGCGCGGCCGGCGTCGGCGCCCGGCCACCGAGTTTGGCACCCAACATCCCCAAGCCGCCCGCATGGGCGTCGATGATCGAAACGCCCACGGGCGTGCCCGCCACCAGACCGAGTTCCTTGGCCGCGCGTGCGGTCAGCCCGCCACCCAGCGGTGTGCCCATCGGACGGATCGTTTGGCCAATGCGCCGGAAATCCTCTGCCGCCAAATCGCCCAAACCGATCTGCTGGAAAAATTCCCGGCTCCACCCCGCGCCTTCGCCCCCACGCTGGCCGAGATACGTCCACTTGCAGACGGTGCTGCACAGCGAACGCGTCTCATCCCCGGTCGCCCGATACGTCAAAAAATCAGGCAGATCAAAAAATCGCGCCACCCGCCCCCAGCTCGCCGGGAGATTTTCTTTCAACCAGAGCAGCGTCGGCGTCTCCCTCTCCGGCGAGATGACACCGCCTACATAACGCAGCACCGCATGGCCGGTGCGGTTGATCCGCTCGGTCTGGTCCAGCGCGCGATGGTCCATCCATACGATGACGTTTTGCTCGGCGCGGCCCGACGTGCTCACTGTCACCGGGCGATCATCAACGTCCAGCGCGACAAGCGAACAGGTGGCATCGAAACCGATGCCTTTGATTTCCGCCGCCTTCAGACCGGCGCTGCGCAGCGCGGCCCGCGTCGCCCGGGCGCAGGCGCGCCAGATGTCGTCGCTCGATTGCTCGACGTGGTCCGGCGCGGGTTTCCACATCCGGATGGGCTGCGTCGCCGCCGCCGCCATTTTGCCCCGCGCGTCGAAAATCCCCGCCCGCGCGCTGCCCGTGCCCACATCGATTCCCAAAAAATAGTTCATAAAAAATACCGGTTTATAGCCGACTGTGACAGCGTTCCGTAATGGATTGGCCGCTCCCAAGCGAAAGCAATTTGATTTTCATTCCGCATCCTTTGTTCGGGGTTTCACCGCGTTCTAAGCTCACTAGTTCCGGCGTGATCCCCCTATCAGTCTTCTTATGAAAAGGCTCTTTGCCGCTGCCTGCCTCTACTCCCGCCGTCGATCGCTTGGGGGGATGGCGACGCTCAAGTTGGAACCGCTCCCTGTTTCCGCTTCTTCTTCCCACGGGCGAAGCCAGGGGAAAACGTGCCGGATAATCAAAACCCTCGCAGCTCACAGCCAAGAAAGAGTGACGACGAAAATCTGCGAAAATGTCGCGCCATTCGCCGCGACATTACGCAGGTAGGCCACCGCGCGCCCGTCCGGAGAAAACACACACGCAAACGACAACGGCGCCTCCGCACCGTCGCGCCGCGGAGTGAGGCGCGTGGTGCGTCCGTCCGCCAACTCCGTCACGCACACACTGCCATCCATCCCGTGCGCGATGCGACGCCCGTCCGGACTCCACGTGAACGCCGACGAAACACCCGTCTCATTCCGCGTCACCTGCCGCGGCACGCCCCCGCCCGGGGACACCGTCCAAAGCTGCACCACGCCCGCATCGTCCTTCCGCAGAAACGCGATCTGCGCCCCGTCCGGCGAAGCCCGTAACCAATGCCGCGGCACCGTCGCAACACCTGGAAATTTCCGATCCGCGGTGAACGTGAGCCGGCGTTGTACCACCCCCACCGGCGTTGCCGGCCGACGCGTCGCGGTGCCTTCGAGGGGGGACTCACCCACGCGGGTGAGATCTGCCGGCAACTCCGCCAGGAAAACTTCGGCGTGCTCGCGACCGTCGCGCGCCGTCACGTTGCCCAAAAATGCGAGCTGCCGCCGCCCGTCGGCCGACGCCCCGCCTACCCAACCCCCTTCAAAGGCACGGCTGATCTCATCCGAGCCGGGCTTCGGCCGGTTCACCGTCCGCGTGACGATCACCGAGAAATAGTCGCCGTCGTGATTGCGCGGATGGCTGCGCGCCACGCGCACGCCATGTGCTCCGGGCGCGGGCACCGACACGGCGATGTTGCGCTGGTGAAAATCGCGGTCGCTCCCCTCGCCCGTCGCGGCACCCAACCGCGCGAGCACGTCGTCCTCGTAGGTATTGCTGACCCACGCGCCGTCCGGGCTGAACACGTGGACGTGCGACCCGCCGCGCAACGCCCCCGGAATGAACGGCGGCGCGTAATTCATCGCGTCGAGCGGGCGCACCTCACCGGGCCGGCGCACGTCGACCACGGCACCGCGGCGGCGCGTCATGCCGTAGCTCCACTCGCCGGAGGGATTTTCAGGACCGTGAATGAACACCACTTTCGGCTCGCGCGGGTGATAGGTCACCACACCGCACGCGGCACCGTTTTTCGCTTCGTAGAGCGTCTGCACTTTGCCCGTGGCGACTTCCACCTGCTCGATCCGCCGTCCGTCAAACGTGCTGTCAACCGAGCGCACGTCGTAGACGATCCACCAGCAATCGGGCGACCAGACGTTCACGTTCGTGAGCACATGGCCGTGCGGCGCATGCGTGATCTGGCGTTCTTGCGCCACCGCCACGGAGGTCAGACCGAGCAAGCTAAGCGTCTTCATGATCGGCTTCATGTTAATTAGTGGTGCGACCAACCCAGGCGCTCGGGCTCACAGCAACGCTCCCGACGGGATTGGAAACACGCATCCATCGCACGGAGTTCAGGCTCAAGATCAGCGCGAAACCCAGGCGGGCGCTGCGGTTCCTTGACCGCAAGGTTGCGCGGCTTGTTCGGCTGCGGGGAAATCGCGGCGGCGGAGAGCGACGGCGCGATAAACGCGAGCAGAGCGATGATAAGACCACGCACGCGCGCAGAGAGGCGGACGGCAGCAGCCTTCATGGGCGAACCGTCGGGGCAACGGCGCGGAGTTCGGCGGCAAGCGCGTCGATCACCGGGCGGTGGACGGGCTCTGCGGCGCGATTCACCGTTTCCTTCGGATCGGTGCGGTGGTCGTAAAGTTCGCGGGCTGCCACGACACCGGTCGAAAGCTCACGCCACTCGATATAGCGGTAACGATCGTCACGCAGGCTGTAGCCCATGTGGGTGGCCGTGCCGTAGGCGGGTCGCGGATGTTGCGATAGAGCAAAGGGTTTTCCGGGCGCGGACGGCTCACGGAGCTGCGGCACTAGACTGCGGCCTTCGAGCCGGGGATCGGCGGGCAGGCCGGCGAGCGCCGTGAGCGTGGGATAGACGTCAATGAGTTCGGCCAGGCCGGCAACCCGACCACCTGCGCGTGCGACGCCAGGCGCCGCGACAATCAGGGGCACGCGGGCATCCAGCTCATAGTTGGAGGTCTTGGCCCAGAGCTCGTGTTCGCCGAGGTGAAAACCGTGGTCGCTCCAGAAGACGACCACGGTGTTGGCCGCGAGGCCGGTGCGATCGAGTTCGGCGAGCACGCGGCCGACCTGCGCATCAAGGAAACTGATCGCGGCGAGGTAGCCGTGGCGCAGTTCGGCGATCTGCGCGTCGGGTAGCGGGCCCGTCTTCGGCACGCCACCGTAGCCGCGGAGTTCCTGCCAGTCGTGGGCGGCAAGCGCGGGCGCCCCCACCGGCGCGGCAGCCAGATCGGGCGGCGCGAGCTTCGCGCGGTCGTAGAGATCCCAGTAGCGTTGGGGCGCATTGAACGGCAGATGCGGTTTCCAGAAGCCGACCCCGAGGAAAAACGGCTCGCGTGACGTCGCGAACTCACGGATTGCGGCGACGGCAGCCGCGGCGATTTGGCCGTCGAAATAAGCCTCATCAGGCACGTCGAGGCACTGCACGGGTCCGCCCTTGGCCTTGGGGCCGGCGGCATCGCCCGGGACGACCCAGTCCTGCCAATGCGCGCCCTCGGCAAAGCGCGGCGGGCGCGACCACGACGGCGGGTCAGCAAAAGGAAACGGCGGATGCCGGGGGCCACTCTGGTTGTGAAAGAGTTTGCCCAGACCAATGCTAACGTAGCCGGCTTGCTTAAAGGCCTGCGGCAGAGTGACGACGTCCGGCAGCGTTTCACGAAAATGCGTCTGGAGGTTCCACACCCGCAACGTATCGGGCCGGCGGCCGGTGAGGACGGAGGCGCGCGAGGGATTGCAGACCGCCTGCTGGCAATAGGCGCGCTCGAAGACGACGCCACGCCGCGCGAGGGCATCGAGGTGCGGCGTCTTCACCTCGGGATGGCCGTAGCAACCGAGGTCGGCCCGGAGATCGTCGGCGGCGATGAAGAGAATGCTTGGCCTCACGGCGGCGGTGACGGCAGCGACCGGTGCGATGCCAACAACGAGCCCAACAAGTGCGAAGAAAGGGAAACGTCCCGTGGGCATGGGCGCAGGAATTATTTTTTCGCAGCGAGGAAATCGCCGAGGCCGCGATACTCTCGATAGAGGGCATGGTAGCGGGCACGGTGGGCGCGGTTTGGTTGAAAAACGACGGCGCCTTTTCGCACGGCCATCGCGCGAATCGCGTCGGCCGGCGAGGCGAAGGCATCCGCCGCAAGCGCTCCAAGAATCGCCGCACCAAGCGCGGGCCCCTGCTTGCTCGGATGGACAGAAATGGGTTCGCCGAGGACGTCGGCGTAAACCTGCACCACGATCGGGTTGTGATGCGGCAGACCGCCGGTCGCGACGAATCCGTTCACGGGCACCCCTCCATCGCGGAGGAGTTCGACGATCCAACGCACGCCAAAAGCCGAGGCCTCGAGCAGCGCGCGATAGAGGTGCGCGGGCCGATGATGCAGACCAAGTCCGGTAAACGCACCCTTCAGCGCGCCATCCATCAGCGGGGTGCGGCAGCCGTTGAACCAATCCATGCACCGCACGCCCTCGGCGCCGGGCGCGATCGCGGCGGCCTCGCGACCCAGCGCAGCCAAATCACGCTGTCCGGTGAGTTTACTGAGCCAGTCGAAGGCGTCGCCCACGGCGGCCTGGCCCGTCTCATAACCGAAGAAGCCGGGGATAATTCCATCCTTCACCACGCCCGCGACTCCCGGGACGCTGCGCTCCACTTCGCTGTTGAGCATGTGGCAGGAACTCGTGCCCATCACCAGCACGAGCGTCCCCGCCTCCGCCGCGCCCGCGCCGGGCACGCCGGCGTGCGCGTCGATGGTGGCGGCACTGATCGGCGTGCCAGCGCGCAGGCCAAATTTTTCCGCCATCGCCGCCGTGAGTCCGCCGGCCGCGACACCCGGTGCGAGCAAGCGGCCCGGCATTTTGTCCCGCACGACGCGCGCGAACTTCGGATGCACGGCCCGCAAAAACGCTTCCGAGGGATAACCGTCGCTTGCGCTCCACATACCTTTATAGCCGGCCTGGCAGGTCGAGCGCGGCAGCGTGTCAGCCGCACCTCCGACCAGTTGCCACACGAACCAATCCCCCGCCTCGAGCCACACTTCTGCGGCGGAGTAGGCCGACGGGGCACCTTCGAGCGTCTCAAGCATCTTAGGGAAGAACCACTCCAGCCCGATGACACCGCCGTAACGTGACAAGAACTTCTCCCCCCGTCGGCGGGCGACGGCGTTGAGGCGGTCGGTCTGCGCCTGCGCGCCGTGGTGTTTCCAGAGTTTTGGCCACGCCAGCGGCTCGGCGGCGAACTCCGGCAGCATACAGAGCGGCGTGCCGTCGCGCTTCGTCGGCAACATCGTGCAACTGGTGAAATCCACGCCCACGCCGATCACATCGGCGGCGCCGAGCTTGGCCTTGCGCCGCGCCGAACGCGCGGCCTGCGCGGCTGAGCCCAGCCAATCGAGCGGGTGCTGCAGCGCGTAGTGCGGCGGCAGCTTTCGCTTCGAGCCGGGCAGAGTTTCGATGATCTGCCCGTGGGGATACTTCACCGCGACGGACGCCAGCTCGTTCCCGCGCAAATCGACCAGCATGGCGCGCACGCTTTCCGTGCCGAAATCCAATCCGAGTGCCGCTTTCATGTTCGTAATTTGGTTTGCTGAGAATTTATGACGTCGAGCCCGGGCGGCCGAGAAAAACTTTTGTTTTCATTGTGGAGCGACTCGCAAGTCGGACACCCGATAGGTCTGATAGCCACGGCTGGTGTTGGTGTGAGCAATCGCAATGGCGTCGATTTTGGAAACCCGGTTCTCGTCGGGCCGAAAGCGATGCGAGAAGGTCTTCCCGTTGGCCTCGATCCTAAAACTCTGGTGGGTGATGTGAATCGTGACGAGTGCCTCTTGTTCATTCCTGAGATTGAACCCACCCCCGAACAACGCGACCCGTGCCCATCCGGCATTATGGATACCGTTTTGTCGGTTGCGGTTCTGCCCCGCATCACTGAGCAAGCCCGTGTGCGGCAGGCCCAAACTGTCCAAGCGGCGTTTCGGGTCACTATAACGAATCCATAGTGAGGTCGCGGTATGGGACTCATCGCCGGTTTTCACCCGTTCCGGCGAATCGCCCAAGTGAGGGAAGAGGCGGAACTGAAATCCTTCATAACCACCCAGGCCCGTCTTCTCTTCGTTCCCCACCCGCGTCCCGACGAAGATTCGGAAATCGCCGGTGCCAAACAATTCCGTGGGCACTTCTCCCGCTTGCGGATCGTAGCGCGTCTGAAAGCGAAACGTCAGGGTGGCGGGCAGTGGAGTTTCCTCAAAGTGGCGCATCACGGTGCCCCGGCGCTTCGCGACAAGAACCTCAAGGTTTTCCCGGGTTCCCTCGACGATCTGGACGGCATCGCCTCTTTCTTTCTCCGGCCCATCCAGCACTTGCCATGCTGCATCACCGGGCGGCGCGGCGCTGAGCACGACGCTCGGCATAAGCAAGAGGACCGCCAGGACCGGGATAGCGTGTCTCCTGGATACGGAGCGCCTAAATTGGATTTGCGAGCGCGGGGGCATGGGCGCGCGGTCATTTCTGCGACCGGGGGCCAGCCCACGCCGTCATCAACAACCCGACCAGCACCACCGCGAGCGTACCGAACACAATTGTGAGAAATCCGTGGAACGGGCTCTTGAACGCGGCGAGCGCCCCGGTCCACTTCGGCGACAGGCTCATCCAAAGAATCACCAGCACGCCGGCCGAGACTCCGGCCAGCGCCGACCGGTTGTTCGTGCGCTTCGAAAGATACCCGAGCAAGAAAAGCCCGAGCATGCCGCCGCCGAAGACACCGGCCAGCATCCACCACACGTCGAGCGCGCTCTTCACCGAAATCATCGCGACACCGATCCCGGTGCCGATCACGCCGACCACGATCGTCGTCAGGTAAAGCACGCGCATCTTCTGTCGCTCGGTTGCCTCACGGTTCACGAACCGGCCGTAGTAGTCGTTCAGCAAAATCGTTGCCGTCGAATTCAAACTGCTGGAGATCGTGCTCATCGCCGCCGCGAAAATCGACGCGATCAACAGGCCGGTGATGCCCGAGGGCAGCGCCGTCACGATGAACCACGGAAACACCGAGTCGCTCTTGCCCGGTTCGCGATACGCCGCAGGCAATAAATCCGGGTGCGTCGTGTAATAGGCGAACATCGCCGTGCCGATGAAAAAGAAGACCGCCGATACCGGCAGATACGCGAGCCCTCCGAGCCACACGCTTTTCCTCGCCTCAGCGTCAGACGACGAGGTGTGGTAGCGCTGCACATAGCTCTGATCGACGCCGAAGTTCTGGAGGTTGATCACGACCCCGTAGATGAGCACGACCCAGAAGGTGGGCTCCGCGAGACCCGCCCCAAAACTGCCGAGACTAAACTTGTCGTGCTGCGCCGCGATCGTGAACAACTGCCCCGGACCTTCCGGCAGGTGCGAAATCATCAGCGCCGCGCACGTGACCGCACCGCCCACGAGCACGATGGTCTGGATCGCATCGGTCCAGATCACACCGACAATCCCGCCGACAAACGTGTAGAGCGTCGTTACCACCCCTGTGACCACGATGATAAGCCGGATGTCCCAGCCCAGCAGCACCTGCATCGGTAACGCCATCAGGTAAGTCACCGTGCCGATGCGCGCGAACTGGGTGAGTAGGTAACACGAGCTGGCATATATCCGCGCCCACGGGCCGAACCGTTCCTCAAGATGCGCGTAGGCCGAGACGTGTCCGCTGTTGCGGTAAAACGGCAGAAAATACTTCACCGCGATCCACGTCGCGAGCGGCAGCGAAAGACTGAAGACGAACGGATTCCAATTGCCCGCAAACGCGCGGCCCGGGAGCGCAAGAAAACTGATGCTGCTGATGTAGGTGCCGAGTATGGAGAGCCCCGTCAGCCAACCCGGCAGACTGCCTTCGGCGGCCGTAAATCCCGCGACTGAGCGACTGCGACGCCAAAATGCCAGGCCCACGGCCATCGTAATCAAAAAATAGCCCCCGAGCACAAAACCATCGAGCAGCGTGAAGTGAGCTTTCATGCGGCTGCGACCGGACCGAGGGCGAGGCCCCAGTGGCGAAACAGGGCACGCAGCTCGGCCTCAATCTTCGCGGCCAGCGCACGCGACTCGGGCGAGAGGATCGACTTCGATGCGCCCGGGGCGAAGCCGCGCGCCGCGAGGCCCGCGCCGACGTTGGGCGGAAACGCGAGTTGGTCGATCACGCATCCCAGTTCGACCATGCGCGCCGCGGAGACGGACGCATCGGCAGGACGCCCCGCGGCCGAACAACGGTAAATATCGACCATGAGTTCGGGCACGATGTTGACGAGGCCGCCCGTGCAGCCGGCCGCGCCCATCGCAAACACCTCGGTGAGGCGCGTGTCGGCGCCGGACATGACGACATAGTTTTTCTCCCGACCGAGGGCGATCAGGTCGCGGTGGTAGGCAAATTCTCCCCCGCTCTGCTTGATGGCGCACATCGGTGCGCGGTCCGCGAAGGCCGCGACGGTGGCGAGGTCGATACGTTTACCGGTGAGCTCGGGGAAATTGTAGAGCATTACCGGCAGATCAACCGCCTCGGCGACGTGCAGGAAGAACGCGAGGATGTCGGCCTGCGACAAGGGGAAGAACGGCGGCGGCATCAGGCCGACCGCCGGGAGACCGAGCGACTTCGCAAAACGGCCGAGCTCAATCGCGACCTTCGGGCGCAGGTCGGTGATGTTGGCGATCACCGGCAAAGGCGCGGCAAGTTCGGCGACGGCGGCGAGCGCGACTTTGCGTTCGTCCGGTGAGAAGTGCGGAAACTCGCCGGTGCTGCCAAGGCCGAGGAAGCCGGCGACGCCGGCGCTCTTTTCGAACGCCAGGTGCGTCGCGAGAGCTGCGCGATCTAGCGCGCCGCCGGAATCGGTAGGCAACCATTGGGCGGAATAAATCCCGCTCGGGCGAAAGGGGGAAGACATACAATTGATTGTTTAGAGTTTTGCTGGGTTTAGCACGACGTGGCGGATCTTTTCACGCTTCCACGTGTAGGTGATATGCACGCGGCCGTCGGCGGCTTGGATGACGGCGGGATAGCTGTATTCGCCGGGTGCGGTCTCGAGATCAAGAACATGCTTCCATTCGGCACCGTCACGGGAAATCGCGACGCTCAACGGGGTGCGGCCCTTGGGCGTGTTGTTGTAAACGAGCAGATGGCGGCCGTCGGCGAGCGTGACGGCATCGGTGCCCGAATTCGGATTCGGCACCGAGGTGAGACTCATCTTGCCCCAAGTCTGGCCGTTGTCCGGCGACGAAATGGAGAAAACCTTGCCTTGGCGCGTGCGCCCGAGCGCCAGGAGTTTCTCGCCGCCGAGAAACAGCACACTCGGCTGAATCGCACCGACCTCGAGTCCGTCGTTGAAAAACGGGGTCTTCGTCCACGTTTTCCCCAGATCGGTCGTGCGCTCGAAGTAGACGCGCCATTTGCTGGGCTTCTCGTTCGTCTCGTCGCTCGTCGGACACAACAACGTGCCGTCGGCGAGCTGCACGGGCTTGTTTTTGATCGGGCCGTAGATGCCGTCGGGCAGGCGTTGCGCGGCGCTCCAGGTGCGACCGCCATCGGCCGAGGTGCGCAGTTCGCCCCACCACGCCTGAAACGACGGGCCGACCTTGTAGAAGAGGAGCAACGGGCCGGCTTTCGACTGGAACAGCACGGGATTCCAGGTGGGCACGCGCGGCTTGCCGCCGGGCTGCACGCCGTTGGCGACTTCGACCGGCGTGGACCAACCGGCGCCATCGTTCCGCGACACCCAAATACCGACGTCGGGATTTTTTTCCTTCGTGCCGCCAAACCACGAGGCGACGAGGCGGCCCGGTGCCGTCTCGACAATCGTCGAGGCGTGGCATTCGGGATACGGCGCTTTTTCATAGATGAATTCGGACCGAACGACGGCGGCGTTCTCAGCGGCGATCGCAGTCGCGGCGTTAGCGTAAACACAAAGAAGCAGGATGCGGATGATATTCATAGTTTAGTAGGGAAGAAAGTTGAGTTGGAGCCAGCGAATCGTAATCGGAGAAAGTTCATGGGGCGGGCAGAGCTGCGGGGGGAAATTGTCGGGCAAGTCCGGCGGCAAGCTCCTGCACAATTTCCGCCAGACGAACGTCCCCTACCCGGTTGACGGTTTCGGCCGGGTCGACTTGGTGATCGTAAAGTTCCCGGTCCTGGACGCGGCCGGAATTCCAGGCGCGCCACTCGGTGTAGCGGTAGCGTTCATTCCGCACCGAGTAGCCCATCGTGTCGCTTTGGCCACCTTGGATTCTCGGCGGGCGCGGCGCCTGCGTATACGCCGCCGGCTTAGCCCGCACCGCGGGGTCATCCAGCACGGTTCGCAAGCTCACGCCCTCCAAGCCCGCCATCGGCGGCAGCCCGCACAAATCGACCAGCGTCGGATAGAGATCGAGCAACTCGACCGGCCCGCCGGCTTTGGTGCCCGCACGCTTGGCCTGCGGAGCCACGATGATCATCGGAACCCGGGCGGCGTTCTCAAAATTCGAAGTTTTGCCCCACAGTCCTTGCTCGCCGAGGTGGAAGCCGTGGTCGGACCAAAACACGATCACCGTATTCTCCATGAGTCCGAGCCGCTCCGCTTCGTCGATCACCTTGCCCAGTTGGGCGTCCAGGTAGCTCGTCGCGGCGTAGTAGCCGTGCCGGACCTCGGAAATATCATCTGTGGTCTGAGGCTTCCCGTCGTTCGCATTCATCATGGCGACCGTTGGCGCGTCCTTGGGCGGCGCCGGATTGGGGATAGCGGGGATGTCCTCACGTCGATACATGTCCCAGTAACGCTTGGGCGCGTTGAACGGAGTGTGCGGTTTCCAGAAACCAACCCCGAGAAAGAACGGTTGGCCGCGCTCCTGACAGTCCCGCAGCGCCCGGACGGCCCCCGCCGCCACGCGCCCGTCGAAGTAGGCCTCGTCCGGCACGTCGCGCGCCTCGACGCCTTTGGCCCGGGCGGTGTTGGGCGGCGCCTCGCCGCCATCGAGCAGCGCCACATCGGCCGCGTGCGAGGCAAAGTGAAGTTGCGCCGGCACACTCCATGAAGCGGGGTCGCCTTCGATGGCCGTGCGGTAGTTGTGGTAAATCTTCCCGATGTTTTGCGCGAAATAGCCGTGCCGCATGAAGTATTGGGGCAGCGTGACGACATTCGGCGTGGTTTCACGGAAGTGGGTCGGCAAATTCCAAATCCGCAGAGTATCGGGCCGGAGCCCCGTCAGCACCGACGCGCGGGAAGGATTGCAGAGCGCCTGCTGGCAATAGGCGCGCTCGAACATCACTCCGCGCCGAGCCAACCGATCAAGGTTGGGCGTCTTCGCCACCGGATCCCCGTAGCAACCGAGGTTCATGCGCAAATCGTCCGCGGCGATGAATAGCACATTGGGTCGTGCCGGCGCCCCGGCCGCGGTCACGGCCAAGGAGCACCCGAGGCCGAACAGCCAGAGCCGCGGAAGCGACCCCGCTCGATTCAGAAACGATGTTTTTGGCTTTGGTTGCATAAGGTCACCTTAGAACCGCCCGCTCAATCCCACCGATACGCGCGTGCCGTAAACTTCGCTCATGATCACCCGACCCGCATCGTTACCGGAATACCAAGAGGCCCAGCGGTTGAACGCGTTTACGACATCGAAAAAGACATTCAGCCGCGGGGAAACCGCGTATTGAGCATTGAAGTCCCACGTCTCCACGCCGGTCACCCGCTGCCGTGCAAACGCATTCGCGTTATACGTCATGAGGTAGCCGCTTTTGTAGTTATAAGCCGCGCGCAACGAGAGGCTGCGGAAACGCCACGAGAGCCCGGCATTGGCGGTCTCGGGGATGAAGCGCACAAGTTCAGCCGTGCCATTCGCGTAGGTGCCGTTGGTCGAGATGCGGGTGTAATTGGCAAAGACGGCGAGGCCCTTGAACAGTCCGGGCAGTTTTCGCAGCTGCTGATTGTAGTTCAGCTCGTAGCCCTTGATCTTGGCGGCACCGAAGTTGCGGGTCGTGATGAGATCGAATCCGGCATAGTCGCCGTCAAAACCATTGCCGGTTCCGGTTTCGATCAGGCGCGTCTCGCTGGCGATGAAGTCCGTCAGCTTTTTCTCGAAAACCCCCGCAGAGAGCACCCCCACCGGCTCGAAGTAATACTCGACCGACACGTCGTAGTTGTCGCTGAACTGCGGCCGCAATCCGGGATTGGACTGCCGCACCTGCCCGAGGCCCGAGGTCGTGTTGTAAGTGATGGTCGTTACCGGATAGACATCGGAGAACGCCGGCCGGGCGCTGCCGGTTGAGTAGCTGGCCCGCAACAGCAGCCCGCGCACCGGTTCGTAGCGCAGATGAAAGCTGGGGAAAAAATCTCGATAGTTTCCGTCCCGGGTGACGCGTGTCACCGTCGGCTTGCGTGGATCGGACAACCTGCCTGAGGCCGTCACGTCGGTGTCTTCAACGCGAACGCCACCTAGCAGGCTGAGTTTCCCGATCCGTGCCCGCGTCAGCGCATACGCCGCCGACACGTCTTCGTTGATCTCATTGAAAGTGGCCGGGGCGGAAACCGTCGTGCCCGACTCGCGAAACCACGTGGGATTCGCCTCAAAGGCTTTTAGAAAGAGCGGGTAGTCGAACTGGTCGCGCTGGGGGTAGAGATTATTGAACACGCCGTAGCCGGGCTCCGCGCGCCGGAACTGGGCGAGATTATCGTCGCCGGAGACCGCGATCCCATCGGGCCCGACGTAGTTCCAACGCGGTTGATACACGGAGAGCGTCCGGTGCTGGCGCCGCCAATTAAGTCCCGTCTGGAACTCAAAGGTCGCCGCTGCGGGGGCAAATTTCTTTTCGTAGTCGATGCGGCCTTGCGTCACCTCCTCCTTGCTCTTCTCCCGGTTCATCGCCCGCAGCGCGGTGTAGGGCCGCAGGTCCGCGCCTGCGGCGATCGACGTGCCATAGGTTTGCCGATAAATCGGTCGATCGCGATCGGCTGTGGTGTCGACGGCGAAACCAAATCCGCCGGTGCGCCGCGCCTCCACATATTGGAAGAAGAAATCGTAGTCCGAGGGATTGTAGGTCGCCTGGAAGGAAAGCTTCTGATCGCCCGCAAACTTTCGGCTGCCGCCCAAGTCAAATTTGTAGTTGTTGCCATGACGCGAAGTGCTCCCGTCGGTATTCACGAAGGTCGCATTGAGCAACTCGGTGAAAGAATCTGAAAAGCCCGGGGCGATGCCGGCCACCGCATTGGTGGTTGTGCGCGGAGCGACTCCCGCCTCGATCTGCGCGCGACTTACCACCCCGAAATCGGCGATCGCCGTGCTGCCAGCCGTGATATTCCAGTCGGTTCGGACCTGTTGAAACGAGAAGTAGGTATATTGGGTTGTGAAGTAGAGGTCCGTGCCATCCGCCGGCTGGTAGTTGATCTTGGCCCCGACACCCGCGCGCGTGCGGGTCGCACGGTCGTTAAGCGTCCGGGCTTGGGTGTTGCGCCCGTCGTCGAAATTACGCGTCATCTGCAAACGATCGCGCGTGTTGGTCGATTCCGAGTAGCTCGACGAAAAGGCCAGACCAATATTTCGCTTCGGGCCGGTCCGGGTCAGATAGCTCAGCGCCGCACTGGGGGTCCATTTCCGCTCATCCGTGCGATACGTGTTCAAGTTCAAACCTATGCGATAGCTCAGCACGGGATCGCGAAAATCGAGCGCGGATTTCGTCACGAGATTGGTCGATCCGCCCACGGAGTCGGCCGGCATATCTGGGGTCAGTGCCTTCACCAACTCGATGTCCTTGATGAACTCCGAAGGGATCGAATCGACGACCATGGCGCGGTCTCCCTGGGGATTCGCCCCGCCGTAAGCGTTCGAGCCGCGGACGCCGTCTACGTTGACGGAATTCAGCTCCGAGGGCGTGCCGCGCACCCCGAAACCGACGATGTCCCCATTCTCAATAATCGCGCCGACGCCCGGAAGGCGTTGCATGAAATTGCCGATATTGCCGTCGGCTACGTTGCCGTAAGCGTCCATCGAAACGGTGTTCATGACATTGTCCGCGTTGCGCTGCCGCGTAATCGCGGCGGCGTTGCCTTCGCGTTCCCCGGCCACCGTGAACGCGTCCATGCGCACGGCCGACCCCAAGGGGACGTTGAGTTCCGTTGCGCGCCCGTCAGCAACAACGACGGTCTGCAACGCAACGTCGAGGCCGGTGTAGAAAACCCGCACTGAATGTGAACCCGCCGGCAACGTGAGCACGAACGCACCGTCGCGGGCCGAGAAGGTGGCGGCCGCGGCGCCCGGCACGGAGATTTCGGCGCCCTCGAGGTAGGCGCCGGTAGCGGCATTGGAGACGCGACCGGTGAGGGTGCCGGTGGCGGCGTGCAGCGCGCTTGCGCTGACGACGAGGAGAAACAAGAGGAGATAACGTTTCATGGCGGGATGGGGTTAAAGAGTTTTCTAGAGTCGACGGACATCAACGCGCTTGGCTAAAACCGCCCGCTCACACCGACGTTGAGGCGCGCGCCGTAGAGTTCGCTCATGGTGATGTGACGCGGACTCGCACTCCACCAATCCGGGGAATTGTTGAAGATATTGATGTAGTCGACAAAGACCGTCAGGCCGGGCCGGAGCCGATACTGGACATTCACGTCCACCGTCGGGTCGTCCGTCACCCTCGTCTGAGAGGCCGGGTCCGCGTTGTAGGTCATCAGGTAGCCGCTCTTGTAATGATAGGTCACACGCGCCTCCCACTTCCTCCAGCTCTGAATCAACCCGATGTTGTAGGTGCGCGGCACGAAATTCGCGAGTTCGCTCACGCCCTCGGCATAGGAGCCTTGGGTCTTCAGGCCGGTGTAGTTCGCAAAAACCGAAAGGCCATTGAAAGGCGACGGAAGGCCGCGCAGTTGTTGGGTGTAGCTCAGCTCGACTCCCTCCACGAAGGCGCTTCCCAGGTTGCCGCTCGTCGTCAGCTCGAAATCCTCATAACGTCCGCCGAAGCCGTTGTTCGCACCGTCTCCGATAATACGCGTCGACCGGTTGATAAAATTGGAGATGTCCTTGCGAAACGCCCCCGCCGAGATCAGCCCCGCCGGTTCAAGATAATACTCCGCCGAAACATCGTAGGTGCGGGCGTATTGGGGTTTCAGACCCGGATTCCCTTGGGTGACGCGGCCGAGCCCACTGCCGTCCGACAGGTAACTGACCGTGGTGTTGGGCACGATCGCGCTCAGCGAGGGCCGCGCTCCGCTCGTCGAAAAACTCGAACGGAGCAGGAGGTTTGGGTTCACGGCATAGCGCAAGTGCAGGCTGGGATACCACGCTTGGTAGGCCCGCGAGACGCTCACCGAATTCTGCGCCGGCAGGGTCGGATCCGAAAACGATCCCGTGCCCTCGACCCCGGTGTGCTCAAAACGCGCGCCGCCCAGCACCGTCAGCCGGCCGAGTTTTGCGGTGGCCTGCGTGTAACCGGAGTTCACTTCTTCCGTGACGACGCGCGGCACCGGAAAGGTCGAGACCGAGGTGCCGGAGGGCGCCCAGTAACGCGGCTGACTGGTGAAAAGAGCATCGGCGAGCCGATAATCGAGGTGGTCGCGCTGCATCATCGCGTTGTTGAAAATGCTATACCGCCACGGGGAGAGAAACTGGCCGATGTTGTCGTCGTTGATGCCCGTGGCCGGGTTGCGTTGCTGCACCCCGTCGGCTCCGACGTAGTTCCAAGTCGGACGGTAGGTCGTGAGCCAGCGATGCTGGCGGCGGTAATTGAAACCCGTCTTGAGGGTCACGGGCACCGGCAGCCGCGAAAGCGCGTGCTGCAGATCTGCCTGCACATTCTTGATATCCTCGGACGTGTAATCGGGTTGGGCAAAGCGAAGACCGAAGAAGTTGTTGAAGTCGGCGCCGATCCCGATCGGAGCGCCGTAGGTTTGCGTGAACACCGGCCGGGTGGCGTCTTTCGAGGCATCATAGACGACGCCGACGCCGCCGTTCCGCCGCGCCTCGAATCCACCTTCAAAGTTCCGGTAAGACGAGGGGTTGTAGGAAGCACGGAGATCCAGCTTCGTGTCCGCCCACTCTTTTCGCGCCTCCACGCCGAACTTGGACTGTTGCGACAGCTTGGACAGGTGCGTAAACCGGCTTCTCAGCGTGGCATGGAGGAGTTCGTTGGCAGTGTCCGTAAACCCGGGCGCGATGCCCGCGGTCTGGTTGGTCGAATCGCGCGGTGTGGTCCCGGCTTCAATTTGCGCGCGGCTCACCCGGGAGTAGTCGGCCACCCGATTGGTCGCGGTGATGTCCCAATCCGAACTGTCATTGCCGAACTTGAAGTAATTGAAGGCCGCGCTGACCCCGATCCGGGTGCGCGCGTCCAGCCGGTATTCCAGTTTTCCGGAAACACCCGCGCGAACCCGCGTATCCGTCTCGTTGAGCTGGCGCGCCCGCGTGCTGATCAGATTGCTGACGAAGGGCCGCCTCATCTGCACCCGATCCCGCGTGTTGGTCGTCTGGGAAAAGGAACTGGAGAGCGCCAGGCCCCATTTCCGCTCCGCGCCAAACGTATCCATGAAGGTCAGGGCCGCGGTCGGCCCATACTTGCCCGAATCCACCCAACCGTAGTCGCCGCGCACGAAGTTTCCGTCCCGATACGTGTTCAAATTGACGCCCAACCGGTAAGTGATGACGCGCTCCTTGAAATCAAAGGCGGACTTCGTGACGAGATTCACCGTTCCACCCAGGGAGTCCGCCGATTGGTCCGGCGTGTTGCCCTTGGTGACCTCGATTTCCTTGATGAAATCTGCGGGGATCTGGTCGATCAGTGCCGCCCGGTCGCCTTGCGGCGTGAACCCGGCGACAGCACCCGCGGTGCGGGTGCCATCCAGCGTGACCGAGTTGAGTTCCGGCGGTGCGCCGCGCAGGCCGATGCCGACGATATCGCCCGCCTCTTTGTTCACCGCGACGCCGGTGAGATTTTGCAGAAAGTTGCCGATGTTTCCGTCGGCCACGTTGCCGTAGGCATCCATCGAGACCACGCTCTTGATGTTCTCGGCGACGCGCTGCCGCGTAATAGCCGCGGCATTGCCTTCGCGTTGCCCGGCCACCGTGAACGCGTCCAGACGCATGGCCGAGCCCAAGGGGACGTTGAGTTCCGTTGCGCGCCCGTCAGCGACAACGACGGTCTGCAAGGCGACGTCGAGGCCGGTGTAGAAAACCCGCACGGAATGTGAACCCGTCGGCAACGTGAGCACGAACGCACCGTCGCGGGCGGAGAAGGTGGCGGCCGCGGCGCCCGGCACGGAGATTTCGGCGCCCTCGAGGTAGGCGCCGGTGGCGGCATTGGAGACGCGACCGGTAAGGGTGCCGGTGGCGGCGTGCAGCGCGCTTGCGCTGACGATGAGGAGAAACAGGAGAAGATAACGTTTCATGGCGGGATGGGGTTAAAGAGTTTTCTAGAGTCGACGGACATCAACGCGCTTGGCTAGAAGCGCCCGCTCACACCGACATTGAGTCGAGCGCCGTAAAGTTCGCTCATGGTGATATGTCGCGGAGAGACGCTGACCCAGTCGGGCGACTTGTTGAACACATTGATAAAGTCGATGAAAACGGTGAGCGAGGGACGCACCCTATACTGGAGGTTGAGATCCACGGTGGGATCATCCGTGACTCGGCTTTGTGAGCCTGGATTGGCGTTATAGGTATCCAGATAGCCGCTCTTAAAATGATACGTGGCTCGCGCTTGGAAACTCCGGTAACTGAAGTTTCCCCCGATGTTATAGGTCGTGGGCACAAAATCCGCGAGTTCGGCCACACCCTCCGCATAGGAGCCTTCCGTGCGCAAACGGGTGTAATTCGCAAAGACCGACAAGCCATCGAACGGCTTGGGTAGCCGGCGCAGTTGCTGGCTGTAATTCAGTTCAATACCCTCCACCAGCGCGGATCCGAGGTTGCCCGTGGAGGTCAATTCGAAGCCTTCATACCGTCCGTCGAAACCATTGTTGCTGCCATCACCGATAATCGAAGTGGTCCGGTAGAGGAAATCGGTGATGTCCTTGCGGAACACACCGGCCGAAACGACGCCCGCAGGCTCTATGTAGTATTCTGCGGAGAAATCATAAGTCTGGGCATTCTGCGGTTTCAAACCGGGGTTATTTCTGGTCACGCGGCCGAGACCGCGACCATCCGCGATATACGAGACCGAGGTGTCGGGCACGAGGGCGCTGATTGCGGGTCGGGCGCCGCTCGTGGAGTAACTGGCCCGTAGAAGAAAATCGGACGACAGATTGTATTTCAGGTGAATGCTGGGATACCACGCCTGATAGGAGCTTTCGACCGATGTCGTGCTTTGGGTCACAGCTTGGGGGTCGGACAGGGAGCCTGTGCCTTTGACATCCGTATGCTCGAGCCGGGCACCACCGAGCACATTGAGCTTACCCAATGTGACCGTGGCTTGCGCATAACCGGAACTCACACCTTCGGTGATGCGGCGTGCCACCCCACGGACCAATGTGGTTGCACTGCTTGGGACCCAGTAACCGGGATTTGTGCGAAACAATTCTTCGGCGATCCGGTAGTCGAGATGGTCTCTCCGCATCATCGAATTATTAAAAAGGCTGTAGCGATAGTTTGGATTAACAAACGAACCGATGTTGTCGTCATTCCGACCCGTCGCCGGATTTAACCCTGCCACGCCGTCTGCACCCACGAGATTCCAATTGGGCCCGAACACGGTATACCACCGATACTGGCGACGATAATCGACGCCCGTCTTGAGGGTGACAGGAAACGCAAAACGGCTGAGCGTGTGCTGGAGATCAGCCCGCGCGTTGGTGATGTCCTCAAACGTATAATCGTCGGTCAGTATCCGCCGTGTGTTGCTGCCGGAATAATTGTTGAAATCACTGCCGGGCCCGATCGTGGCGCCATAGGTCTGGGTGTAGACCGGACGTGTCGGGTCGTTTGACGTGTCGATCCCGATGCCCACTCCGCCGGTCCGTCGTGCTTCGAAGAGGTAGCTCTTCTGACGGGAGTTCGAAGGATTGTAGGAGGCCTTCACCACCAAAAGTGTGTCGATCCACTTCTTCTGGGCCTCCAGACCGAACTTGGACTGTTGGGACAGCTTTTTCCCGCTGCTTGTGCGGTTGCGAATCGTGGCATGCAGCAACTCGTTGTAGGTATCGGTGAAACCCGGAGCGATTCCTGCGGCCGCATTGGCGGAATTACGCGGCGTGCTACCGGCCTCGATGGCCGCGCGACTGACCCGGTTATAATCCGCTACTCCGTTGGTGGAGGTGATGTCCCAATCCGAACGGTCGCCGCCGAAGGTGTAATAGTTAAACGAGGCGTTGAGCCCGATGCGCAGAGTCTCATCGAGCCGATATTCCAACTTGCCCGCGATACCGGCGCGAACGCGCGTGTCGATGTCGTTGAGCTGGCGGGCCCGGGTGGAGATCAGGTTGTCAACGTTCGGCCGGGTCATCTGCACCCGGTCACGGGTGTTGATGGTCTGGGAAAAGGAACTGGAGAGCGCTACACCCCATTTTCGATCGGCCCCGAAAGTATCCAGATAAGTCAGGGCCGCAGTCGGGCCGTATTTGCCGAAATTCACCCAACCGTGGTCGTCACGCACGAAGTTCCCGTCCCGATACGTGTTCAAATTGACGCCCAGCCGGTAGGTGATGACGCGCTCCTTAAAGTCGAATGCCGACTTGGTGACGAGATTGACCGTTCCACCCAAGGAATCCGCCGATTGGTCCGGAGTGTTACCTTTGGTGATTTCGATCTCCTTGATTAACTCCGACGGCACTTGGTCGATGAGCGGGGCGCGGTCGCCTTGGGGCGAAAAGCCGGTAGTCGCCCCCGCCGTGCGGGTGCCGTCCAGTGTGACGGAGTTAAGTTCCGGCGGCGCGCCGCGCAGGCCGATGCCAACGATATCACCCGCCTCTTTGGTGACGGCTACCCCGGTCAGGTTCTGGAGAAAATTGCCGATGTTACCGTCGGCCACGTTGCCGTAGGCATCCATGGAGACGACGCTTTTGATATTCTCGGCGGTGCGCTGCCGCGTGATCGCGGCGGCATTGCCTTCGCGCTGCCCGGCCACCGAAAAGGTTTCGAGTTTGTAGATCGCAGCGTTCAACGCCAACGGCACCACCGCGGTTTGGCCCGCGATAACAACCACGGCCGTCTCCTGCACATCAAGGCCGGTGTAAAATGCGCGGAGCTGTTGGCGGCCGACTGGCACTCCGGCGAACGCAAAACTTCCGTCGCGTTGCGTCGTCACCACCCGCTCGGTGCCGACGATCCGCACCTCCGCGCCCTCGAGAAATTCGCCCGTGCCCTCGTTTCTCACCCTGCCGTTGATCGTGCCGGTTCCACCGGCCTGCGCTTGAAGCGCAAAACCCAGCATCAGACTGGCGCAGAAAAATACACTGCGCCGGAAACCCGTCCACGCGCGGGTTGCAGCGCAGCCAGGCCTCTGATTATCGGAGGAATTTCGGCAGGAGGTCGTTGATGTGATCATGTTTTTGGGGTAGGTTTGTTCGGGGTTCTGAGATTTTTTCGGCAACGTCGCAGGGTGACTTCGCCCGCTGCCACGTTTGCCGGATTTATTTGATCGCCACGTCGTCGAGATAGTAGGCCGCCGGAGCGACCGCTGTGTCGGGGTTAGCGACGTCCGCGAGCACGCCATAACGGTTGGTCTGCCGCGTGGGCTCCGTGCGGAAAGCACCCGTGCAGAAGGAGAGTCGTTCCACGGTGGTCACCGCTTCAGCGAAGGCCGCCTGACGCACGACGACCCGGCCATCCCACGCCAGATCATAGCGCCCTGTGGCCGCATCGATCGAAAGTTCGGCCTGATACCAGCGACCAGCGAGAAATGGCCCGGCATCCACTTGACCCGCACCGTCGCTTGCACGCACCCGGCCGTCTTCGCCCAGTGCAATGCGCACCGGCCGATGTCCCGCCCTGTCGAGCACCTCAATCTCCATGCGCCCCGCATCCACCTGCCGGGCGAAAATACGGAAAGCGATCCGGACCGATTTCGCCTCGGCGAATACCCGCACCGCCTTCGCGTGGTCATAGGGATCGCGGTCCTCGAGCAGAAGGCTCTTGTTCGCGGCCGAAGGGAACTCCGCGATGCTCACATTTGCCCAGCGAGGGCGGTAAACGTTCCACTCGGGGATGGTGCCACCCGCGTCCAGTTGATCGAATGAATCGACTACCGGGCCGACGACTGCGGACCGGATCGGGACCGGGATGCGGCTGATCCAGAGATCTTCTTTGTTGTTGCTGTAGGTCACCCATAGATCGCTCCCGGGGGGATTGCCATTCCCCTCGGAAATACCGCGGGTATATTGCAGCCCAAAATCTTTCGCCCGGCCGAAGAAGCGCCGCGGCGGCACCTCCCCGTTGACGAGTAGCAAATTATCAAAAACCACGCCGTCATCGCTGGTCGCGACCGCGAGCGGCCAACGGCCGATCTTCGCCGGGTTGTAGACCATGGCGTAGCGGTCGTCGTCGGTGCGCTGGGCCCAGGTTTTGGCCGTGCCCGTCACAACTGTCGGCAGCTCGACCGGCGTGCTCCAAGTCTTGCCCTCGTCCGCGGAGAGCGCCGCCCACGACGATTTCCAGAGCACGACGGCCTTCCCGTCTTTGCGGTGATACACGGCTGGGGCCTGCAGGATCGGATGGGACGCGGACAAGGCCTTCGAGCTCGGGCCGGGGGCGGTGTAGAAACCGTCCTCACTACGATCCTCCTCGCGCCACTGCATGGTCTTCAACTTGTCGGCGAGTAGCGCCTCACAGGCTGCAACAAACCCTTCGTCCGGCGCGCGAAGATAGAAGGGGAACCGGGTCGTGTTTTTTTCATTCGCTCCAGCGAGCGAATTGTAGCGGATGAAATAGATGGGGCCGTAGGTCCCGTCCGCCAGAGCCTCCCGCACCACCCGACCGATTCCCTTATCCCCCATGGGATCCGGTGCCAGTCCGTAGTGCCCCAGCACGAGCAATCGTCCGTTGGGGGCGACGTAGAAACCCATACGCTGATGCATCATCGCCATGCCCGATTCGTTACCGGAGATAGGGCCCGGCTTCAGATAGTAGATCGGAAAAACCGTCTGGGGCTTGTCCCAGTTGCGCCCGTCCCGGGAGGTGACGACGAGCGTCTGGCCCGGGGCGTGGTGCTCACCAAACGGGTTGCTGAGATACTGTAAAAAGAACCGGCCGTTCCAATAGGCGAGCGACGGCGCGTGGCTATAGGTCCAACCCAAACCGTCGGCCAAATCAGGGTGCGTGCGATTGGCCCGCATGACTTGGATGTTCTCGACGCCAATCGCCGGGCGCAGTCGCCCGTCGTGAACTTGCAGATCAATTCCGGCGCTCAACAAGCGCACCGGCTCGCTCGGACTCCCCGGCTGCGCGCTTAGGACGGAGAGTTGCGATGACAACAGAGCGGCGAATAATAGTGGTTTCATAAGATCGTCGTTTATTTTTGTTTCAGTCCGAAAAAGACCCCGTCCTCTGCGCCGATGGGGAGTTCGCGTTTGGTGGCGAAGCGAGTCGGCTTCGTCGCGCGGCCCGCGATAACGTGCATGCTCACCGGGCCTTCGTCGCGGAACGCCCACTGGCCGGCGACGTTTTGGCCGAGATTGCGGAGGAGGTTCACTTTGGAACTGCTGTTCATGAGGATGTCGGTGGCCGGGTTCCCCTTCAGAACGTGACCGTGGTCGTGACGGTGAAATTTCGCGGTGTGCCGAGGTAATAGCGGCGGAAGCCCGTGCCGCTCGTATTCCAGCGGCCGGCGTCGGCGAGATCGGCGTTGAAGACATTGTTCACGTTGGCCTGAACGCGCCATTGGGACTTCCACGATTTTAGGCGGAACGTATAGCCGCCAAACAGACTCGTCCGGTTCAGGCCGTTGAATTGGTTGGGCTGACCGACGGGTGTGGTTTGGATGGGCGTGGCAGCCCAATTGTAACTGCCGCCCACGAAGGCACCTTTCATCACCCCCGCTTGCAGGGCGTAGCGGGCAGTGACGGACACTTTGCGGGGGCGGGAGCCGTTGTTCCCTCCGGAAGTGCTCTGGATGGTGTCTTCGATCTGACTCTGCAACGAGGCGATCTCTTGCTTGATGGTGTTGCCGTTGGCGAGGAGGCCACCGTCATCTTTGGAGTTCCAAAACGTGATGAGTTGGGAAAGGCCGGGCTCGCGCTCGGCGAAGTAGTTCTCCCTTCCCCGGTTGGTGTAGGAAAAGACCGCCCGCAGGGAGAAGCCCGGCAGGGGGTTGGCGGTGAAATCGACTTCGTAGCCGCGGCTCGCCGTGTCGATTGAGAATGCGTTGAACTGCGAGAGCGCACGCTCGTTGTCGGCGGTGGCGGCATCGACCAGGCCTCGACCTTGGAGGTAGTTGAAAACGCGAATGACCGACTGACTGAAGTAGTGGTCGCCCGCGGTGCCTGAGGGCACAAGGGCGGCGTCGCCCAGTTGGTCGGAAGTGTATTTGTTGGCGCGGATGAAATATTTTCCATCGCCAAGGAGGTCGAGCATGACGCCATAATCCGAGCCATCGCCTCTGAGCGGAGGCGGAAAGCGTTTGGGGTAGATGGTGCGGCCGACACGGTTTTCGCCGAAGTTGGAAGACTGGTTGTAGTAGAGCGAAACCCGTTTGCCCTCGGTCAGGTGAGAGACGAGGCCGGCAGTGCGGGTGATCGAAGAAAGATCGCGGCGGGCGCGGGTTTTGGAGTCCAAGACGAATTCGTTCGCGACGTATTCGCCCGAGATGACGCGGGCATCGTTGGCGGCGATGCGGTTGGCGCCGGTCTCGAAGGTCCTCACTTTGTCGGTGCGATAGCCAAAGGTCGCGACGAGGCGTTCTTTCAAAAGGTAACTCTGCGAGGCGAACATGACGGTATCGGTGTCGCGCGTGATCAGGTTGTTGCCCGCCCGATTGATGACGCGGGAACGCAGGGTGTTGGCGCCGGAGGTCACGGCAGGGACGGGTAGCCGGAGGTCCGAGAAGTGATAGGTGCGAAAATCCCCTTCGGTGACGTAGTTGCGGCGCCAGATCCGATTGACGACGTTATCGGGCGTGGCGGGGGCGGAAATGGGCGCGTTGTTCTGGTCCACCAGGATTTCGATGCCGTTGGTGAGGTTGCGGTCGAAGAGGGAATTCTCGAGCAACGCGGCGAGCCGATGGCGGCCAAACCAGGGACCAAGTTTCAAAGTGTAAGCAGCGGTGAGGCGGGCGACTTCATTGATGATTTTGGCGCCGTCGGGGAACGTCGCCGTTTCCATGTAAAGTCGGCCGACGTAAGGATTGGCGACGGCGGTGCCGTCGATTCGGGGCGAGGTGAGGTTGGGATCGCCGGAGAGCTCGATCATGTTTGTCGCCAGCACGAAGTTGGTGGCGGTGTTCTTCGCCTCATTGCGTTGCCAACCGGCTTCGAGGACGAAATTTGCGCCGATGCTTTGTTCGACGCGCACGATGGCGTTGTTGAAGTCGGAGGTGAAACGCGCGCCGGGTCCGGTCAGGCTGTAGCCGAAGGGTGAGAGGCTCGGACTGAGCAGGACTTTGTTGTTTTCGGAATTGTCGGCGAGACCGCGGGTCGTGAGCTCGTTGCGCAGGTTGAAAACCTCGCCACCGTTTTGGATGAAAGTGAACCGGTCGGTAGTGGAGAGATTGGCAAGACCGGTGACGGTCGTGGTGTTGCCGACGGTGGTGTCGCGCGTTTGCGAACCGAGGTTACGCCAAAGCGTGAGTTGGTCGCCGGCATTGTAAGGTTGGGTAACGTGACGGGAGAGTTCGCCTTGGCTGTAGGAGAAATTGATCGAAGTCCGCTTAAACGGACGCAGGGTGCCGCCGACGTTGAGGCGGTGGGTATCTTCGAAGTCGTGGTAGCGCCAGCCGTGGCGGTTGGCGAGCAGGCCCCAGGCCCGGATAGCCGCCTTCCCCTTCAGGAGGATATGGTTGGAATCGAATTCAAAGCGCTTGCGGTCCTCGGAGCCGCCCTGCACGCGGATCGAGTTTTGGGCGCGGTTAAGATTGGCGCGCTTTGTGGTCATGCTGATCAGGCCGCCAGTGGCACCGGCCCCGAAGAGGATCGAGTTGGGGCCGCTGGAGATTTCTACGCGTTCGATGTCGGAGAAGTCCACCGGGGCGCCGTTGGCGGCGAGATCGATGGCGAAACCGCCGCCTTGGCCGCGGATACGGAAGGGGCTGACATTATTCGTCGCGAGGCGGTTGGTGGGGGCGTTGAAACCACTCCCGTCCTCAAGCTCCGCCTCGATGTTGGCAAAACCGACCAGACCGTCCAAGTCGGTGGCGCCGATGTCGTCGAGAAATTCTTTGGTCAGCGGCTGGATGGCGGCGGCGGTGTCGCGGAGCGAGGAATTCAACCGGGAGCCGCTGGTGGTGTTGGCGGCTTGATAGCCAGCGTCGTCCTCGGCGCGAACCTCGAACGGCGAGAGTTCAACGGGCTGGGTGGCGTCGGAGTTCGCGGCCGTCCCCGTGGGCGTGGGCATGGACGTGGGCGTGCCGCGCACCGCGGCGGCGGGGGTAGTCTGGGCGCAAACTTCAACCATCAGGACGGAGAACAGGCCGAACCAAACGAGTGTGCAGGGCCCATGCGGACGGGCAGCGGACACCGTGGTTACGGCATGGGCAAACATGGGAAGGGCGGCAGACAAGGTTGGGCGCCGGGGCGCGATGGGGATTGAAAACTGAACGGCTGGATGTTTGCTAAAACGATTTTGCTAAATCAAGCAATTTTCACCCATCGACCGAAATTCGAGCTATTCGCCGAGTCCCATCGAAGCGCGTAACGCCTCGACCAACGGCACCGACAGCGTCCGTCCCGACTCCGCTCCGCGCGCGAATTGCTGCAGCAGCAAGGTGCTCGCGTGCTCGGCGGGGTCGCGGTGCGAGATACCGACACAGAAAAGCGACGGGGCGAAAAACGGCGTGAGGTCGTGGTCACCGACGCCCATCCCGGCCGCATCGTCCGGGGTGCTCAGGCGGCGCTCTTTGATCGCACGGTAGGCACCCGGAGCCAGCGCGTCGGAGAAATCCTCCGCGATGATTTCCGCCAGAGCCGAACCCGCCAATTGCGCCGAGCGCTGGACAAACGCATCGACGCGAGCCCGCGTTATCTGCATAAGCGAACTGCCGTGCAGGACGGCGAAGCATCGACAAACGCAAGGTGCGCGTCGAGCGCCACCCACTCGAGGCGACCGGCCGCATCGGTGGGCAGCCATTGAGCGGAATAGATGCCGCCAGGACGATAGGATGAAGTGCTGGACATAATGGATTGAAAGTGGGGCGGGGCTAGGATCAGCCCTTTGAGGCGTGGCGGGCTGCGTGTGGCGTGGGCGGGCGGGTCGGAGACCCCTACTTTTTGGCGGCGGGTTGTGGGACTTGATAGAAGAACCCGTCCTCGGCGCCGATGAGGAGCTGGCGCGTCGCGGAGAGATACGTGGCCTTGGTCGCGTGGCCCGCGAGGACGTGCGTGCTCACCGGGCCTTCATCGCGAAACCGGGTGCGACCCTCGGCATCGCGGCCAAGATTGCGGAAGAAATTCGTGTTCGGCGCGCTGTTCAACATGAGGTCCTGTTTTCCGTCGCCGTCCCAATCGACAAAGCAGAACGTCCGCCGGCCGCCCCGACCAAATTCGCCATTATTGAGCAGCAGCAGGCCTGCTTCCTGGTTCTGCGGGATGCCGTTGCTGTTGAATACGCTCGCGCCCTCGCTCCAGAAAACGCGTTGCGCGGGCGAGAGGGCGAGCGTGCCGTCGGCGGCGCGCTTGCGCTCGTAGAGCGCGAGGTAGCCGGCGGGGTCGGACATCACGAGATCCATCAAGCCGTCGCCGTTCCAATCGATCATCTGCGGCGTCGTGCGCCACTGAGAAATCAGTTCGTTGGCGACCGGTTTCCACCAATTCCACGCGGGAGCGGGATTCGGCGTGCTAGGCGGCAACGCCAGCTCGACGGGGCGGCCGGGGGCGAGACGCGGCGCGGTGCGCGTGCCGATGTTTTTATACCAAACGACTTTGCCCCAGATGCCGTTGGTCATGATATCGGGCAGGCCGTCGCCATCCCAGTCGGCGACGCTGAGGATCGAGTAACCCCATTTTGGCTCGGCGGGCCCTTGGATGGAGCCATTTGGTCCGGCTTGCTCGCGGACAAGCTTGCCGCCGGCCGAGAGATAGACCGGGGCGGCCCAACGCGTCGGCGTGCCGCCGAGATTTTCGATGAACCCGATGTAACCGGCGGTGTTGCCGGAGATGAGATCTTCATCGCCGTCGCCGTCCCAATCGACGGCGTAAGGCGTGGCGAGGGCGCCGAATTTTACGTCGGCGGCAAATTGCCGAAAATAACGCGGCGCCAGAAACTGCGGCATTCCCGCGACGGTTTTTCCGGTGTGCTCG
>SXGQ01108429.1_pt1 | contig 33066 bp, 35 predicted proteins | sample 3178371 | NCBI WGS metagenome assembly SXGQ01 (sample SAMN11356859, study PRJNA531348) | freshwater metagenome | isolation source: freshwater sample F1-20 | place: China: Fuxian Lake, Yuxi | collected 2017-12-25
ATCTAAAACAATTCAATCAATCCAAAATACAATATCCAAAGTCTTAAGGATTTAGGAATAGAATTTCTTTCTAATGGTGTGTATAGCAACAGCCGGAGCTACAAAATACATTCCTATATTCAACATGATTACAGAAATTCCCAAGCCCAATACTCCAGATTCAGAACCGTCAGATAATGTCATAATTGAAAGCGTTGAAAGCATTGGAGTTATCGCAATCTTTACCATTTCTTTGAATAATATATTTTCACGCTCATAATCAGCTATTGCAGGACTAAATGAATAGTAAAATGAATTAAATGAATTCATAAATGATTTTCCTGATTCTGTTTGCAGTAATGAGTTATCACGAATTTCTCGTAACTGTTGTACTTGTGGTGCCAATTCACTACCGTATGCTGCAGTAGCTATAAGACACCCTCCCTTATCAGACAATTTGTTTTCAGTCGGAGATTCATCTTTAATTGGAATTGATGTCTGATTTACCATATGCAAATATTCAGTTCCAATGATTTCGATTTTGTTATCACCAGAGCCTGTGAAATTTAATGTGATAAATGAAATATTGTCATTGAGTTTCACTGTTGGAAAATATTCTTGCCCGTTAATAAAAAAAGTAAAATTTCCACTCAAAAGAGTTTGTGGCAGATATACTTCACCTAAATTATTTTCAAGACTGCTTGAAGCATAAAGAGTAAGGCGTTTTTGTTCTTCATCAAACTCAAAATCCTGTATGTCAAAGTTTGCCACAGTTTCAACTTCAAATGAATATCCGCCAGTTTTCACATCCAATCTATTTACCAGTCCAGTCGCATCAGAAAGCAACTGACCAAATGCTGGTGTAACTACTAAAAGTAATAGAAATGAAATGAATAATTTTGATTTCAATTTATGCAGTTATTTGTGGCATTCTTTGTCGTAGTTCTTTGTCTTGTGCAATTCTTGGATGCATTGGATCTGCCAAGATAACTTCAAACCAGTAATGCATACCATCTTTGTAGACAAAGTATGAACCCAAAAGTTTCAGATTAGGATATCTTTCAAGAACTCTTCTCACTGCAACTGTTTTCATGTCATCGTCTGCCTTTATTCTGGTAACACCGAGATGTTTTGGTCTTCTACCAGCAACTGGTCTTTGTTTTCGCATACCACCAGTACCGACTCTCATTCTAACAACAACTATGCCTTGTTTTGCTTTGTAGCCTAATCTTCTGGCTCTCTGCAAACGACTTGGTCTATCTATTCTAGTAATGGCATTTTCCTTACGCCATTGTACTACTCGCTCTCTGATTTCAGGAGTGTTCTCTTTCCATAGTTTGATCCAAGTTTTGTCTTGTATACTAGGCATATCGATTTTAATAAAATCCCCTTTAATAACTAAATCGCCAAATGAACCCAACTTCTAAAGAATCAAAATGTTCCTTGAGTGGGCATCACAATCCACACTCAAAGAGTTTGCATCCGCAGAAAACTCGATAAATAAAGTCATTTTCAGTCATTAAAAAGTATTCCTGAGCATAGATTTGAGATTTTTATTGAGTAATCACAAAGAAGCAAAGATGAAGACAAGAGGGTATTTGCCCATCATATTAGTAATTTGTAGCGGCATGTTATTGCCAAGTGTTTACGCCGCACCAACTGTGGAAATTTTAATGGACAAGACCACTTTCAAATATTGTGAGAAATTATTTTACACCATACAAGTTTCAGAAATTACAGGAGATCCTGCAATAATTCACATCAGGGACCAAGCAGGTAAATCAAGCAGTGCAATTCCAATTCCCATATCCAATCTGCAAACTCCAATTCCTTCAGTGATTCCTTTTGAGGCAGAAATTTTTCCAACAGGCAAATATTTCATAGATGTTGAATATACAGGTGCAAAAAATACTGCAGAGTTTGATTTAATTGATTCAGGAAATGTCTGCATCCCCATAACAATGAAACAAGTTGCATTTAGTTGGGTTGGAGATAAAATGTCAGACGGATTTTTCATAGATGCAATAAACAAATTTGTAGACAAAGACATAATCAACATACCAGATAAAATAAATGAAAAAAATCTCGAAGACATTCACATTCCAATATGGGTAAAAAATACAGTAGCATGGTGGCTTGAAGACAAAATCTCAGATAATGAATTTTCTCAAGCAATTCAATATCTAATTGATAAAAAGATCATTGCAATTTAGAAAACATGGACAAATATTCAAAAATAACACTAGTGGCAATAATTATAATTGTTATCCCGTTTGTGTATTCTGTTTTAAACATCTATGCTGTAGAGCAACTGCAATTTAGATGGAGTGAACAAAACAAATTCAATTATTTTGAACTATCAAATAACGGGGATGTTAAATTTTGTAACACTTTACCATATTGGGCAAGTTTTAAAAAATTTGAGATAACTACATTTTATGATTCGGGAAATAAAGGAACATTTACCATAGAACCACTTACAATAAACCCATTATCACATGCAACACAGATGGGAACTTTTCATTCGGATGGATTCACAGAGGCGCAGTATTTGTTCATGCAACTAGATTTTGAGTTCAACGGGGGACCAATCAGGCTTGACCCAAACAAGATGCATGTAGTGGTGAATATAGACACCCCAATCATAGGATTTATTCCGTATTCTACAAGTATGCAATATTCAGGATTTGATTTTAATCAAATTATGAATGGTAAAAAATTTGATTGTTAACTGGACTAATCTTTGCTCTTACTTGCTTTAGACATTATAGCCAGTACAAGTCCGATAATACCTGCAATGATAAATCCTGCAACTAGTGAAACAATTAACTGAGTTCCCAATCCTCTCTCAGGAGCAGATTCAGTAATTGGTTCAGCCACACATACACCGTCTGTTAGAACTGTGCCAGGTCCACATCTTTCATCTAAAACACAGACACCATCTTTTAGAACTGTTCCTTCTCCACATTCAGTTTTTGGTTTTTCAGATACTGGTGTTTCTTCAACTAAACATTCTCCTAAATAATCAAGATTAACTTCTGCTGCATTTAATTGACATTTGTTGCCATAAGTGACACCGTCAACACCACAAACTGGAGTGTAATCTAATGTACATGCAACGGGTTTGTCTTCAACTGGTACTGGCTCTTCATCTATTGGTTCATCCACTACTGGTTCTTCAACTGGCTCAGATACTGCAGTGCCAAATTGAGATCCAATAATTTCAACTTCTTCAGTTCCAGCAGGCAATTCTATACTCAAAGTTCTACTTTGAGGAGTTGTTTCAATTTCAGAAAATTTTGGCTCATCGCCATCTGCTAAAACAATAAAGTCATCATCATTTCCCTGAAATACGGAATCAAAGAAGCTTCTTTCAAATGTAATTTCCAAAGTTCCTGGCGAACCAGATACATCTACACCTATAACCAGTGAGACAAAGTCAGGATCTGCATCAATGCCAGAGACAGTTACACCAGTTCCAGTATAATCAACATCATAAGAGACACCATCAACATCTACAGAAGCAGTCTCTGCATAAACAAAAGCCGAAGAAATTATTGCCACAATGAATAATCCAATTGAAATTTTGACTAGAGAGCCCATACTAGGCATATTTTTCCCTATTCTCTGAGATTGTGTATTCATATTTTGATTCTGCACAAAGATTAACCTCCAAATCCGTCTTAAAAAGAATGAGCCGAGATTTAATCACGTACAAGTCAAGCTTTTTTAGTTATTTTCTCAGTTTACGCAGTACTCAGATTACGCCTCGGAGTATTTGGATGATTTTCTCTCCGATTATGTTGGCTGCCAAAGATTGAGCCTCCTTTGTTTGGGCACCAATGTGTGGTGTAAGAATAACGTTGTCTAGTTCTGCCAAGTTGCTTCCTATGGCAGGCTCTTTCTCAAATACATCTAATGCAGCGCCCCCCAAATTACCATTTTTTAGCGCATCATAAAGAGCATCCTCATCAACTACTCCACCCCTTGAAGTGTTGATAATTTTTGCAGTCTTTTTCATGGTTGATATTTTTTGAGCATTAATCAAATGATATGTAGAATCCAATAATGGAACATGAATTGAGATATAATCAGAGCTTTGCAACAAGGTATCTAAATCAGCTTTCATCAATCCAACTTCCTTGGCAAACTCTTCATCAATTGGAACTACATCGTAACCAATAATATTCATGTTAAGTGCTCTTGCAAGTCGTCCCAATCTTTTTCCAATATTTCCCAATCCAACAATTCCAAGATATTTTCCTCTAAGTTCTGTTCCCTTCAGTTCATTTTTTAGCCATTGTCCATTTCGTATTGCCCTGTCACCTCGTGCAGTTTGTCTTGCCAATGCCAACATAAATCCTAAAACCAATTCGGCAACGGCATTCATTGCTCCTTCTGCTGCATTAATTACACGAATGTTTTTTTCTTTAGCTGCAACTTGATCAACATTATCCAGTCCCACTCCAACACGTGCAATAATTTTACACTTGTCAGCTTTTTCAATCATCTCTTTTGTAAGAGTTGTTCTACTTCTAACAATTACAATGTTGAAATTAGAAATTTTTTCTTTGATTTGCTCAGGAGTTATTTTTGGCTCATATGAAACTTTTAGACCGTTATCTTCAAGAATTTTATTTAAAACAGGATCTACTTCATCACATATCAAAACAGAATCGTCAAATCCCATGTAACTAAGGAAAAATCTATAGAATATAATTCATTAAAAATTGAAAAAAAGAAAAATAAAGAGTGTTACTACCTATGGTATTGGTGGTAGTGTTGGTACAATATCCCATAAGGGTAATGCACCATTTGCTATTTTCTCAGAAGCAACTTCATCAGTGTACAGACCATGAACATTGAGTGCTGGGTGTGCAATACTGTTCATTCCCATTGGTGGGACAGCGTTGCTTGGGTTGCCCAATGCATAAGCATATGATGGTACTGGTGCTGGAATAACTCCTGCATCGACCAATCTTGGGTTCAATCCAAATGGATCACCTGCTACAAATACTGTAGCGGCACCTGTGTAAATTGCTGCATAGTCGTGATTAACTGCTGCATATGCACCTGGTTCATCAAATACCAAATCAACTATCATTCCTTGTGAGCCACCTAGCATCCATGTTTCGGTTGCTCCGGATTGTACTCTGTTACCTTGTGTAACTCTGTCCAAAATTTCTCCAACAATGTGGAAGAATACTGGTTCGTTACCTTGGTTCTCAACAAAGAGTCTCACATGTTGACCATTTTCAACGAATAATGGTTGTGATTGGTATTGTTTTAGCTCAAGTCCATTCCATGGTTGTGCAACAAAGATGTTCTTTCCTGGATCGCCTTTAACGAGCAAGTTGTGAACCATGTTTGGTACATAACCGAATTGCATTCCGTTAACAACTGTTGCAGTGTTATGATGTTGGAACATTGCTCCTGCATCATAGTTGCCTTCAGGTGTAAGATACAATTGGTTGTATTGGAGTGTGAACTCTAATGCATCTGCATCGTAGATCTGTCTGTCTATTGATACTTTGCCGTTACTAACTGATGTTTTCTCTACCGCTAGTTTCTTGTATCCATTGACTGGGTCAACGATTGCAATTCCGTACATGCCGGAAAGAACGTGTTGATCCATACCAATTAGGTGGACACCAGAACAATGGTATTTGAAAATACCAGCTGATTCAGCAATGTAGCAGTATTGACTTGTTTCACCTGGATTAACAGATTCAAAGTTTCCTGCTGACATTTGTGATGCATGCATGTCATTACCGTGACCGGTAACTTCATCTGCTGGAATTGTCAGTGTCATTTTTACGACATCACCTTGAGTAACTCTCAGTGTTGGTCCTGGGACTTCACCACTGAAGGTCATTGCATTGTATGTCTTTCCTCCCATAATTGGAAGTGTAACACTTTCACCAGTCAGATTAAACTCGACGACTTTTCGTCCAGTCTCTGCTAATGCGCCACAATCAGTTACTGCGAATGCCTCTGGCATTACAAGCTGTAAACCGCCCATTTGGTGGATTTGTTCAATTACATTGACATCCATTTTTGAGGTGTCAAGTGATTGTCCACTAATTTGGGTTTGTGTGTATGTGCTTCCGAATAGCGTTGCTCCGATTACAGCGACTGCTGCAATTGTAAAGAGCATACTGATACGCTTATTCATTAAGCAACGTGACTGGCAGATCCTATATAATAATTCCCATTAGTGGCAAATGTGAAATCAGAAAAACACCTAAAAAAGAATGAATAATGGGAAATTAATGGTAAGATTGATTTGAAATTTAGACTAGACGAAGACTCTTTAGGAAAAGTAAAAATTCCATCTGACGCATATTATGGAGCATTTACAGGAAGAGCAATTCAACAGTATCACGTAACAGGTAACAAAGCACATGCTAATTTGATCAAGTCATTTGTCATGATTAAGCGATCTGCCGCAATAGCAAACATGAAGACAAAGACTATAGATGCAAAACGCGGAAACGCAATAGTCGCAGCATGTGATAAAATATTGTCTGGAAAACACGTGGACCAGTTTGTAATAGATATGATCAACTCTGGTGCAGGAACTGCATTTAACATGAATTCTAATGAAGTAATTGCAAATGTAGCGCTGGAGGTATTACACAAAAAGAAAGGTCAGTATCAACATCTGCATCCAAATGATCATGTAAACATGTCACAGTCAAGTAACGACACATATCCCACTGCAATGCATGTTGCAATTCTGATAAATCTCAGAGAGGTAATACCTGCTATTGACGTACTAATAAAATCATTAACAAAAAAATCAAAAGAGTTTTCTTCATTTAAAAAAATTGGAAGAACTCATTTGATGGATGCATTACCAGTTACTCTTGGAAGTGAATTTGCAGCTTATGCAACTGCCATTACAAAAGCACGAAACGCTATTGTCGCATCTCAAAAGGAATTACAAAATGTTGCACTAGGTGGAACAGCAGTAGGTACTGGTGCAAACACACCAAAGGGATATAGAAAAATTGCAATAGCAGAGCTTGCAAAGATTTCAAAATTATCACTAACACCAGAAAAAGATATGCAGTATTCATTACAAAGTAAATTTGCAGTTGCAAATCTTTCAGGAGCATTACGTAATTTGGCACTTGAAATCAGCAAGCTTGCAAACGACATTAGATTAATGGCATCAGGTCCAATTGCCGGATTGTCAGAACTTGGCATACCAGCTGTTCATGCAGGTTCATCCATCATGCCAGGCAAAGTAAATCCATCATTGGCAGAATGCATGAACATGGTTTGTTTTAATATTATTGGAAACGATACTGCGGTATCTTATGCAGCTCAAAGCGGACAGTTTGAGCTAAATGTAATGCTACCAGGTATGCTAAAGTGTATGCTAGAATCTACAGATATGCTCAAAAACTTTGTACCAATATTTTCTGCAAATCTAATTGACGGATTGACTGCAAACAAGGAAAAACTCCGAAAAGACATAGAAAATAGTCCGGTAATTGTAACACTTCTTACACCAAAAATTGGTTATCTAAAATCTGCGGAATTATTCAAAGAGTCACTAAAGACTGGAAAAACGATTAGAGAATTAGTTACATCAAAGAATTTGATGACAAATAAAGAAATTGATACATTGTTTGGATAAATCATGGCAAAGATTTTCGTAGAAGCATACGGATGTTCTGCTAGTTTTGCAGATTCCGAGATGATCTCAGGATTAATTTTAAACGGAGGCCACACTCTTGCAAAAGATTCTTCAGAATCTGATTTGAATATTGTTGTAACATGCTCCGTTAAAGATTCAACAGCAAATAAAATGATACACCGAATAAAGTCATTAAAATCAAAACCCCTAGTTGTTGCAGGCTGTCTTCCAAAAGCTGAGAAAATCACAGTAGAAAAAATTACAGAAAAAGCCAGTTTGTTAGGGCCAAACTCGTTGGGAAAGACATTGCAGGTAATAGACTCCACATTAAGAGGAATAAGACATGTTGCACTAGAAGACTCAGATCTGTCAAAAGTTGGATTACCAAAAGTACGATTGAATCCAGTTGTAGGAATTGTGGAGATAGCTAGTGGGTGTATGAGTGAATGCACTTTTTGTCAGACTAAATTATCAAAAGGAGATCTTACTAGTTACAGAATTGGAGACATTGTCAGGCAAGTTGAGACTGAAATTAGTGAAGGATGTAAAGAGATTTGGCTCACATCTACAGACAATGGATGCTATGGTTTTGATATCAATACAGATTTGCCAACTTTAGTAAAAGCAGTATCAGAAATTCCGCAAGATTTCATGATACGTGTTGGGATGATGAATCCAATGTACATGCCAAGAATAAAAGATGAGTTGATAAAATCTTATGACAGTGATAAAGTCTACAAGTTTCTCCACATACCAGTACAAAGTGGCAGTGACAAGGTCCTAAATGATATGAAAAGAGGGCACACGGTAAAAACAGTCAGAGATGTGATAAAAAAAGCCAGAGAGCGATTCACGGACTTTACAATTTCAACAGATGTCATAGTAGGATTTCCATCAGAGACTGAGGAAGACTTTGAGAAGACAGTTGAACTGATAAATGAAATACATCCAGACATGGTAAATCTTTCAAAATACAGTGCAAGACCAGGTACGGAGGCTGCAGAATTGGAGCAAGTCGATACATCGGAGGTAAAAAAACGAAGCAAAATCATCTTTGATCTGATAAACAAAACATCATTGCAAAATAATCAAAAATGGATTGGATGGAAGGGCAAAGTTTTGTTTGATGAGGAAACAAACGAAGGCATCAAGGGAAGAAATTTTGCATACAAACCAGTGGTTGTAAAAGAAGAAATCAAGATCGGTCAAACTCATACAGTAGAGATAATGAATGCAACTACGCGTAGCATTCTAGGAAAGATCGCAAGCTAAATTTTTTAGATCGGAGATTTGATTAAAATAACGTAAGAAGGTTTTTTATCCAAATTAGAGAATAATATTTGAAATGAGTTTTCAAGTAAAAGAACCAATCTTGGTTATCGGTTTAGGCGGAGCAGGCTCAAAATTAGCAATACAAGCCAAAGATACACTAAACTCAGATTGCCTAATTATTAGTAATGATCAAAAAGACATTCAATCAGGTTACAGCACAATCAAGGTTTCAACTGACTCTGTCATTAATCCATCAATTCAATTAATCAGAGGCTCAGCATACAAAGTAGCAGATCAAATAAAGTCAAAGATTTCAAATTATTCTACAATTGTACTCATGGCAAACCTGGCAGGAAAAACAGGTGCCGCAATATCACCAGTAGTTTCAGAAATTTGTAAAGAATCAGACAAGGGACTCATTTCATTTGCCATAATGCCATTCAAATATGAAAAAGACAGAATTTTCAATTCAGGCATTTCATTAAAAAGAGTAAAAGCGAATTCAGATTGCACAGTTGTTTTAGATAATGATTCACTTTTAGAAAGCAACCCAGACTTGAGCCCAAATACATGTTATGGCATAGCAAATAATGCTATAATGCATGTAGTTAGTTCTTTGAGTTCTTCAGAAATTCCAAATCAAACAAACATTCTAACTACAAGCAAAGATGGACAAAACTTGGAAGAGTCGTTAAGAGATTCACTTAAAATGCTCTATGAAAACGCACCACCAAGTGCAGTAAAACGCTCAATGCTTTATGTAGTTGGAGGAAACAATATTCCAGCTGGAGTCATAAATTCAATCACTAATCTAACTAGCGGAATCCTAAGTGAAAGCAGTTCTCAAGTAGACTTGACATCATCTTCTAAAGAATCTAAAATAGTCATGCTATCATCCATTCAAGGAATGACAAAATTTGAAAAATATGATCCTCTTGGAATGATTCCACAAGAAGACACACTAGATTGGTCACATCCAGACTGCAGTATTGACTATAAACTAGACTTATACCAATTAGAATAAAATAATTTCAGTATAATTTTTAAGAATAGAATTTTCTATTTGGATTTTTTCTTTACTTCTTTAGATGGAGTTACTTTTTTTGTTTCTTTTACTTCTTTAGCTGGTGTTTCTTTTACTTCTTTAGCTGGTGTTTCTTTTACTTCTTTAGCTGGTGTTTCTTTTACTTCTTTAGCTGGTGTTTCTTTTACTTCTTTAGCTGTTTCTTTCTTTGCTTCTTTAGATGATTTTTTCTTTCCTTTGGATGAGCCTTTCTTTTCTTTAGATGATTCTTTAGATTCCTTTTCGTCAGTGTATGGTGAAACTAGAACATATCCTTCGTCAGTTTTACTCATTCTGACTCTAATTTTTCTTGGAGGACTACGAACTCCCTTTGACCAAACTTGATGAGCTAGATCTTCTTCAATTCTGATTTCACCTGTTTTCATGTGATGGCGAGCAAATTCTTTAATCATGTTAATAGCTCGTGGTGCACGATGTGTATCCACAGAAAGCAAAACTTTACCCAAATTGATAGTATACACTCTTTCTAATTCTTGAGACAACTATCCAACCTCCACATCTGTTGATCTCCAAGCTCTACGTTTTGGATTTGATCTAACTGTTCTCTTTGTTCTTAGAATAATCCAAGCTGGCACAGGTGATGTCTGTCTTGTCTTTTTTAACAGACGAATTTTTCTTGGAGATGACTTGCGTGCAGCCATAAATTTCAGGCACGAAGAGCTCTTTTTAAATGAATCTCAGGAATTTAGGCGATGCACTATTTGTTTTAGAATTCTTGCAGATGCACCCCAGATAATTTTATTTTGATATTCAAACGTGTACATTTCTTGAATCCTGTTGTGAGTTGGATCAGAGTCATCTGCCATTGTTTTCAAAAATGATTTGAGTGGAATGTGAAGTATGTCTTCCACTTCAGAGTTTGCTGAGAGGGGTGTAACTTCGTCAATTATGGAAACAAATGGCAAAATAGTAAAACCAGAATTAAGAGTCACAACAGGTTCTAGTTGTCCTATTACCTGGCTTTTTGAAATTCTCAAACCTATTTCTTCTCGAGTTTCACGCAATGCAGTTTCTAAAAGATCAGAATCTGTCGAATCAAACTTTCCACCTGGAAATGAAATTTCACCAGCATGAAATTTCATATGCTTTGGTTTTTCAGTCATCAAGATAATTGGATCCGCACCATAAATTACAACAAGTATTGATGCAAGCTTGTTTGTTCCGTAATGTTCCAAGACAGGATCGATTTTACTTGAAAGTAAAGATCTTAGCAATTCCAAGTCCACGGTGATTATAGTGGTTATCTATTTTATTGAGTTTGCGTTTAAAGGTTTTAACCAAGTTAAATTTGAGATTCATTATGGCTGTCATCTACGAAATAAATCCACCAAAAATTCCAGACAATGTTAAACCATCCGATGACGAAATAAATTCTCTATTATCAAAACTTCTGCAAAGAGTTTCAGACATCAGTGCTCTGTGTGATGGCATTCATGTAACAGATTCCGTTCTTGGAACTAGACGTGTTTCAGCTTTAACCACAGGAAAATTGTTAAAGACAATTCACCCTAATTTGCAAATCACAATCAGCATGCGAGTAAGAGACAAGGATATGAATTTGATCAAACAAATAGTGCAAGAATCAATAGAATCAGAATTAGATGGGATTCTTGTTTTGAAAGGCGATCCATCACAAGAGAATCCAATAGATTTAGGTTTGATTCCCAGTCAGGTCGTAAAGCAACTAAACGAATTAGGATATGATAAAAAGATAAATTTTTTTCTATCGTTACCTAGCAATCCTAACTTTGAAAAAATTCAAAAAAAGATAACTGCTGCACCCAAGGGTTTTATGACACAGGTAATTCACTCTGCAGAACAAGTGCAAAGAATTTCTGACAAATTAAGATCAAGTGGGTTTAGAATTATTCCATGTATTTTGTTGCCTACCGAAAAAAATGAGAATTCTGCAAAATTTCTGGAATTAGACTGGTCAGGTTACAAAGAAAGTCCGGCTAATTTTATCAAAGATATCCACAAGATTGCAGGAGATGTGCTAATCACATCACCTAATGATTTTGCATTTGCAAAAGATACACTGCAAAAGATCTAAAGTACAAAATACTGCGATTCTGGATGATGTACTACAATTGCAGCAGTTGATTGCTCCGGAATAATTTGACCTGATTCAGTCAACGTCATTCCAGATTTTTCTGGTTGCAGTAGCTTCCAAACTAAATTATGTTGCAGTACGTCAGGGCAACTTGGAAAACCCCAACTGTATCTCAGTCCACCTTTCTCCAGTTTTAATTCAGATTTTATTTTACGATTTATCCATTCTGCTAGCGCTTCAGCCACTTCAACTGCCAAGCCATGCAAATAGTATGCATCGGTGTACTTGTCTTCTTTATTCCAGTCCTCGATAATATCTGAAACTTTGTTTCCAACAGTAACTGCCTGAAATGCAACAACATCATCTTCTCCAAAATAATCAGTAAGGCAAAGATGACTGGATTTGGAAGAGCGTGGGAAATCAAACTCGACACTTTCACCATTAGGATTATCTACTTTTAGCTTTCCGTCTTTATTATGACATTTGAAAAAACCATATACGATTTCTGGCTCAAATAATTTTTCTCTTATTATCCTAATCTTCCATTCATTTAGTAATGTTTCATGGTCTGCCTCGGATTCAGATCCTGCTTTTCCTCGCAGACCCCAAGATAATTTGAATAGTGATTTTTTGTCAATGAGTTCCCACACCTCACCCATTTTGATTTGATCAGATTTCAATCGTATTGGCTCTCCAATTATCGGAGGAGTCGGTGGAACTACTGGTTTGATGTTGCTCTTTGGAAGATTTGCAGTGTCAATTACGGCAGCAGATCTGTCTTTCCAGTTTTCAAGTTTCTCTTTCCATTGTGCCAAAAATTGTGGTTTCTCATTTGAAACCAACGTATCCATTGTTTTCAAACCTTCAAACATCGTATTGCAATAAAACACTCCGGATTCATAGATACCACCTTCTTTTGCAATTCTGTTGATGTAGTTGCTGTTGATTGCAGCACCACCACATAAAATTGGGACGTTCATGTTATTTTTTCTTGCATGTTCAACAAAGTACTGCATCTGCTTTGATGTAGATACCAAAAGTGCAGACAACCCCAAAGCATCAGGCTTTACTTCATCTATTTTTTCTAAGAATTTTTGCATAGGAACCTGCTTTCCCAAATCATAAACAGTATAGCCATTATTTTGGAAGATGGTTTTTACCAAATTTTTTCCAATGTCATGAACATCGCCGTAAACGGTTCCAAGTACAAGCTTTCCTTTAGATGAGCCTTCCTCTTTAATCAGATACTTTTCTAATTCTCCAACTGCTGCCTTCATGCATTCGGCAGATTTTAGAACAAATGGCAAGATCAACTCGCCTGAGCCAAATTTATCGCCTACCTCCTTCATTGCAGGAAGCAAGTCCTCATTTAGTGTTCTAATTGCCCCGTCATGAGTAATTGCAGGAAGAGCGTTTAGAGAAAGTATACCATTGTGATCTTCAATTATTTCATTTTTGTTTATCTTTTCTGCAATGGCAGAAACTACATCATTTTGAATTCCATCTTTGAGTCTATTTACAATTCTAAAATGCGCGCGTTTTCCCGGAGGCCATGTTGGGTCTACATCCAATTTTTTTGCAGTTTCACTGCCTTGTGTTCCTGCCTTTTCAAAATAAATAATTAATTCAGATAACGCGTTTGGATGAGTATTAAAAATTAAATCTTCAGCAAGTTTTTTTTCTTTTGCATCAATTTCCCCATAAGGAATTATCTCTTTTGCATTTACAATAGCCGTATCAAGTCCAAATTTTACTGCATGATACAAAAATACAGAGTTGAGAACTTTTCTTGCATATGGAACTAATCCAAAACTAATATTGCTTAATCCCAAAGTTGTAAATGAGTTTGGAAACTTTTCTTTTACAAGTTTGATGCCCTGCAGAGTATTTTTTCCCGCATCCAAAAACTCATCTTCTCCTGTAGCAAGTGTAAATGTAAGAACATCAAAAATAAATTGTTCAATTTTCAATCCATATTTTTTTCCTGTTTCATAAAGTAATTCTGCAGTCTCAACTTTCTCTTGTGGAGTTTTTGCCATACCATTTGGTCCAATACATAATGCAATTGCAGGCAGACCGTACTTTGCCATTATTGGTGCAAGTTTTGCAAATCTACTTCCATCTCCTTCCAAATTAATCGAATTAATTATTGGTCTTCCAGGAATTTGTTCTACAGCTGCTTCTATCACGTCAGCATCTGTGGAATCAATTACAAGTGGAGCATCAATTTCCAAACTTAATTTTTTAACAAGATTTAGCATGAACTGACGTTCATCAGCTCGCTCAGTGGTGGCAACACAAACATCAAGACAGTGCGCACCATCTTCTACCTGAATTCTTGCCAAATCAACTAATCCGTCATAATCGTCATTTAGGACAAGCTGTTTTGCTTTTCGAGAACCTTGTGTGTTGATTCTCTCTCCAATGATAAGAGGGGGAGGTAATTGCTTCAAATCAACTGCTTTTAGTGCAGAGCTAACTCTAGGAATAGTCAATGTGATAAATTCTCCTCAGTTTTTCTAAATACTTAACCCTTGATAGAATAAGCTTTTTCGTCAATTACTTTTCTTAGTACAGCAATATGCTGAGGACTGGTTCCGCAACAACCGCCAATTATTCGAACTTTTTTGTACTGTTTAAGAAAATCTCCTAGCACCTCACCCATTTTTTCAGGAGTCATCTTGTATACTGCCTGCCCACCCTGATTTTCAGGCATACCTGCATTTGGAACTACTAACAAATTATGCTCATTTTGTTCATCAAGCCATCTAACACTCGGAGTCATTTCAGTTGGACCTGTAGAGCAATTCAAACCAAATACATCAATTCCCATATCAGATACAGTAGTGTATGCAGCTTGAATGTTTGTTCCAAGTAACATTTTTCCATATTGATCCAAAGTTGTATTTGCAATAATTGGAACTTTTTTCCCAGTTTTTTTCATCGCATCATGACATGCTTCAATTACAAGTTTTACTTCCAAGATGTCTTGGCTTGTTTCAATTAAAAGAGCATCCACTCCTCCAAGAATCAGACCTTCAGCTTGCAATTCAAATGCCTCTTTGATTTCATTGAGAGGTTTTTGACCCAGATCAGGATCATTTGAGCTTGGAAGATATCCAGATGGCCCCATAGAGCCAATCACGTATCGCGGTTTGTCAGTGTATGCAGAGCAAACTTCAACTGCAAGTTGAGATATTTTTTTATTGAAATCCACTGTTTGATTTCCAAAACCATATTCATCCAGTTTTATTTTATTTGAACCAAATGAGTTAGTCTCAATACAGTCAGCACCTGCATCCAAATAATTTCGATGAATCTGTTTGATCCATTCTGGATGTGTCAATATCAAGCCATCATTAAAGCCGTCTTGATTATTTGGAAAATCCTCAGGAGTTGGATTATATTTTTGAATCTCAGTTCCCATAGCACCGTCAAAAAGCAATATTCTATTTTGTAACGCAGTGAGGAACGGTTCTTTTTGTACCAATTTATTTTTAGAACGTTTCCAGACAGTTTAACTCTTTTGAGAAAAATCGCCCATACATCAGGTTATTGACACTTATGTTGAAATTAGGCAGAGAGCAAAATTTTGTATATTTATGCATAAAATACAATTAAACAATCTAGTTCGTAGTGCCACTTTTTTTCAGCATGCAGGAATTTCCATTGTATTTGTGTTCCTGCCAATCATGGCAATGGGAGTAACAAAATCTGTTTTTGAAATTGGTATAATAATTGCGTCATTTAGTTTTGCAGAGATTTTATCCCAAATGTACTTTGGACGACATTCAGATAAGAAAGGAGTTAGGCTGAAATTCATTAGAATAGGCTTCATCGGGTGCGCCGCAGCCTTTGGATTACATTATTTTGCAAGCAACATGGAATTGTTACTTGTAGCCAGAATCGGTGCAGGTGTAGCAAGTGGAATAATGGTTCCATCAATGATTGCTTACACCTATGAGGCAAATCATGAAAGAAAACGTGCGGTTACCGTAATTTCATTTCATGCACTAGGATGGCTGGTGGGAACTGCGGCGGCAGGTATTGTAAATGACATCAAACTGACTTTTCTTATTAGTGGGGTCTTCTTTTTGATTGGATTATTATTTACAATTAAGATGCCAAACACATTACAAGAAAAAGAAATCAAACCAGGAACTACAAAAAATGTAATTGTAAAAAATAAATTTCTGTTCACATCACTTCTCTTGCGACATATTGGTGCATCGTCTGTATGGACAATTTTTCCAATAATGTTAATGGAGAAATTAGGTGCCGAACTTTATCAGATTTCAATTGTTTATGTCGCAAACACGTTGGCTGCCTTTGTTTTGATGAATTTAATGGCAAGCAAAATCAAAATCTCAAATGTAACAAAATTCAAGATCGGTATTGGATGTACCACATTTGTCTTTGTTGGACTGGCTTTGATAGATGATTGGTGGATGGCAATGCCGTTCATGGCACTTGTTGGCGCTACTTGGGCTTTTTTGTATATCGGAGGAACGTTCCATCTAATGGAAAACAATCCACGTTCAACATCAACTGGAATTTTTAGTTCGACTATCTCAATTGGAGCTGTTGTGGGACCAGTGATTGCAGGAGCTATTGCATTTGCGTTTAATTATGTGTCTGTGTTGTATTTTGCAATTGCAATAATCATTGTTGCATTTGTAGTGTCACTAAAAATAAAAAATTAGAAAAATTAACGCAGTCCCCATCTAGACATAACTTTATTTTCAATTCTCTTGAAAATTACACCGTCAATTACAATGCCCACCATCATTATCACCAGCATTATCGCAAATACTTGTGAGATATCATTTAGTTGTCGTCCTACGTTGAGCAAAAATCCCAATCCTAGAAATGAAAATAACAACTCAGCACCTATCACTCCCCTCCATGCAAAAGCCCAGCCTTGCTTGAAACCAGAAATCAAATACGGAAATGCTGCAGGAATTAGGACATATGTGGCCAGTTGAGTTCCCTTTGCACCCATATTTCTTGCAGCCTCAATATAATGGGGATTTATGTTTTTGACTCCAGTGTAGGTAGCAATAGTTACTGAAAACATGGAACCAATGGCAGTTACAAAGATAATTCCACCATCAGTCAATCCAAACCAAAGTATTGCAAGCGGCACCCAAGCAACAGACGGGATAGACTGCAATCCCAAAATCAGCGAACCAATGGTTTGATTAACAATTTCAACTCTTGCCATAAAAATTCCAAGTAGCATACCACCAACAATTGCAATTGCCAATCCAATTATCAATCTCAAAAGACTGGTTCCTATTCCAAAAAACAAAGTTCCATCAGATGCAGTGTACACCAAATCTTCGGCTACCTCATAAGGAGATGGAAAAAGATTATTGGGCCAAATATTTGTCATCGAAATAATTTGCCAGATAGATACAAGTGCCACATAAAAGATAATTTGTTTTGCAAGAGTGTTTTTTTTCATAAAATATCACTTAACTTTTCTTTACCTCAGGTCGTAATTCAGATAAAATTTCTTGTTGAAGTGGGAAAAGATTTTGATCTTCCACAAGTCGTGGTCGTTTGTAGTCAACATTGATAATTTTTTTAATTGTTGATGGTCTGTTGCTAAATATGGCAACTTTAGTTCCAAGTACTGTAGCTTCTGTAACGTTATGAGTTACAAAGAGAATTGTCTTTTTAGTTTTTTCCCAAATCAATTGCATTTCAACTAGCAACAAATCTCTTGTTTGTGCATCAAGTGCTGCAAATGGCTCATCCATCAACAACACATCAGGATCCATGACAAGTGCCCTAGCTATTGCTACTCTTTGCTTCATTCCAGTTGAAAGTTGGTATGTGTATGAATCAGCAAATTTTGTTAATTGCATCATATCCAAATATCGTTTTGATATCTGAGCTCGTTCCTCTTTTGGAATCCCTGCCATCTTTAAACCAAATTCCACATTATCTTGCACTTTCAACCATGGAAATAATGCGCCCTCCTGAAAAACTATGATTCTTTCAGGACCAGTAGTTGTGACAGGCTTTCCATCAAAGAGAATTTCACCTTCATCAGGAGTTTCCAAACCTGCAACAATTCGTAAAAAAGTAGATTTGCCACATCCTGAAGGTCCCACTAGACAAACAAATTCTCCATCTTCAATTTGCAGATTCACACCACCCAAAGCTTTGAGATTGTGACTGTCATGTTTGAAATACTTTACAATATTTTTAGCCTCAAGTTTTGTCATTTGCTAAAACCTCCTGTAATTGGGAATTTGAATTTATGTCAAAGAAAATTCCGTCCAAACTGTAGCCGTGCCTTCCCAGGTAGCCAAGTGAATCTGCTCTTTTAGCAAATGTGTAAATGGAACTTACAATAGGGTCAGATGTAATTTGCAAATTAGATAATGATTCATCGATTAAATCATCAGGTAGAGATTTCCCAGTTTCTTTTTTCATAAAATCAATGAAAATTTTTCTAGTTTGTTCGGGATTAGAATTTATCCAGTTTACTGTTTGATTATGTGCTTCAAGCCATTTGTTTATGACTTCAGGATTTTGTTTTACATATTCTTCTCTAGCAATAAGCAATACAGATGCAAATCTATGTTCAGGCCAAAGTTCTTCTTCATTAAACAATCTGTCACCACCTAATTGTTGCACCAATATTGTAGCTGTTGGTTCAGGAACCCATGCAGCATCAATGTCACCTTTTGCAAATAATGTGTAAATATCAGAAGCGGATAGATTCAAAACAACAACAGTTCCACCTTTTTCAGCTGGTTTTAATCCGTTTTCAAAAAGATAATTTCTCAGTGAAATATCTTGTGTGTTTCCAATTTGTGGTGCTGCAATTCTTTTTCCTTCAAAATCACCAACAGAATTAATTTTAGAATTAGGATGAACTATGAAACTAGCACCACCACTTGCAGCGCCAGATAAGATCTTTACATTGTGATCTTCAGATTTTAAAAATCCATTGATTGCAGGTCCAGGACCAACATATGCAATATCAATTGAGCCAGCAAAAATAGACTCTATCACCTGCGGTCCAGCTTCAAACAACACTGGTTCAATTACAATGTTGGATCCAATTTGATTTTGAAATATTCCTTTTTCCATTCCAATGATTGGAACAGCATGATTTATGCTGGAAAAATATGCAATCCTGATCTTATTTTCATGCGTAGTTTCACTAGAACTCAGCAATGTTCCAATAACAGATATCAATATCACACCTACAATTCCTGCAAAAATTGTTGATCGCGTTTTCATAAAACAGCGTTATATTTTGGCTGTTAAATAATCATCGAATTTTAGCTCAAGCTAGTTAGATAAAATTTGAAAGACGTTTTTGATTTTCAGCGTATCACAAAAGATAAATTCCAAAATACGTCGGGAAAATGTGTTTTATGACTGAAAGAGGAATTCTTGCATTTTCTGGAGGATTGGATACATCGGTAGTAGTAAAATATCTTCAAGAAGAATACAATATGGATGTCATAACAGTTACTGTGGATGTTGGTCAAGGCGATGATCAGAAAAAAATTGAAGCCAAAGCAAAAAAGCTTGGGGTGAAAAAACATTACAACATAGATGCAAGAAAAGAATTTGTTGAAAATTATATTTTCCCGTCAATTAAGGCAAATGCGCTTTATCAAAAAAAATATTGCTTAGCAACAGCATTGGCAAGACCATTGATAGCAGAAAAAGTTTTAGAAATTGCAAAAAAAGAAAAAGTGACATCATTAGCTCATGGATGTTCAGGCAAAGGAAATGATCAAGTAAGATTTGACATTACATTACGTTCCGGTTCTGACTTACCAATCATTGCACCAATTCGAGATAAGAATTTAGACAGAGTAACAGAGTTAGCTTTTGCAAAAAAACATGGAATTGAAATTGATTCAGTAGCAAAAAGATTCAGCATTGATCAGAATTTATGGGGACGTGCAATTGAAGGTGGAGTTTTAGAAGATCCATACAATGAACCACCTGAAGATGCTTTCATTTGGGTAAAAACAAAAAATTTACCAGACAAACCAACATACATAGAAATTAAATTCGAAAAAGGAATTCCAGTTGCAGTTGATGGAAAAATACTTGAACCAATAAAATTAATAGAATATGTAAACAAAAAAGCAGGAGATGCAGGAGTAGGGATTGTTGATCACATTGAAGACAGAGTAGTAGGAATAAAATCTCGTGAAGTTTACGAAACTCCAGGAGCCATATGTCTTATTGAAGCTCACTCAGATTTAGAAAAAATGGTTCACACAAAACATGAAAATAAATTCAAATCAATCATTGATGATGAGTGGGCATATCTTGCATATTCAGGTCTATGGCAAGATCCACTAAAACAAGATCTAGATGCATTTATCCAAACATCACAAAAACCAGTATCTGGAACTGTAAAACTAAAGCTCTTCAAGGGAAGCATTCGTGTTGTAGGAAGAAAATCAGAATACTCACTATATAGTCACAAGATCGCCACTTATGGTACAGAATCAACTTTTGATCAAAGATTGGCAAAAGGATTTGTAGAATTGTGGGGAATTCAATCAACAGAAGCTAATAAATTACAAAAGAAAAGGTCAACAAAAACATGAACTGTCAAGAATGTGATGCAACTCTTAACATCCCAGACGATGCCTCTGTTGGAGAGATTATCTCCTGTCCTGATTGTGGCGCCGACTTTGAGATCGCAAAGAAAAACGGATCTACTGTTGAGCTAAAACAAGCAGAAAGCGTAGGCGAAGACTGGGGAGAGTAATGTCAAAAATCTGTATTGTATTTGACCGCCTAAGAACGGAGGAGAAGATGCTTGAAAAAGAGGCATCAGATCTAGGGCACGATGCAGTAATGCTAGATGCCAAAATCACCCAAGTCAATACAGATAGTAAAAGAAATGATTTTGACTTTGGAGATGTTGTTTTAGAAAGATGTGTCAGTTATTTTAGAGGACTCCATTTTACTGCAAGTCTTGAATTTATGGATGTACCAGTACTCAATAAATTCCAAGTTGCAAATCAATGTGGAAATAAAATGTTCATGACACTGCTTTTGAAAAAACATAACGTCCCTACACCAAAAACATATTTTTCATTTTCAAGCGAAAGTGCAACTGAAAACATAGAAAGAGTTGGATATCCCCTAGTAATCAAACCAGTCATAGGAAGCTGGGGTAGGGGTGTAATGCAACTAAAAGACAAAGACACAGCTGACGCATTATTTGAGATTAGAGATATAACAGATAGCCCACATGACAGAATTTTCTATCTTCAGGAATTGATAAACAGACCACCTAGAGATATCAGAGTCATTACAATTGGTGACGACCCAATAGCTGCCATGTACAGAAAATCATCTGGTGGCTTTAAAACAAACATAGCATTGGGTGCAGATCCGGAATTATGTGAGATCACAAAAGAGATCGAAGATATAGCAATAAAAGCATCAAAAGCTATGGGTGGAGGAATTTTAGGGATCGACATTATGGAAGACGAAAAACGTGGATTGGTAGTTCATGAGGTTAACAATACTGTAGAGTTTAAAGGATTAGCAAGAGTTTCACGACGAAATATTCCAAAAGAAATGATAGAATTTGCTTTAAACTATGTTAGGAAATAAATTATACTTCCTTTCTGGAGTATTATCATGAAAGTTGGTGTCGTAGGAGCATCAGGGTATGTCGGAGGAGAAACACTTCGTCTCTTAGTAAATCATCCAGATGTAGAGATCGCAATGGTCACCTCACGACAACATGTTGGAGAGTACCTTCATAGAATTCAACCCAGTTTGAAAGGATTTACCGATCTGACTTTTTCGGAATTAGACTATGATAAAATGACAGATAAATGTGATATTGTATTTACCGCAGTTCCACATGGAACCGCAACTGAAATTGTAAAAGCATTGTATGACAGGGGTCTAAAGGTAATAGATTTGAGTGCAGATTACAGATTGCATAATCCTGCAGACTACGATAAATGGTATGGTTGGGAACATCCACATCCAGATTATTTACCAAAATCAGTATTTGGTGTTCCAGAATTACACAGAGAAGAAATCAAAAAAGCAAAACTAGTTTCTTGTCCAGGATGTATGGCAGTAACTTCCATGTTAGCACTTGCTCCACTTATTCGAAATGATCTAATTGATTTAGAACACATTATTGTAGATTCTAAGATTGGTTCATCAGGCGCAGGTTCAGGCTCAGGAACTGCTCATGCAATGAGGGCAGGAGTTATCAGACCATACAAACCGGCTAAACATAGACACACAGGAGAAATAGAACAAGAGTTAAGCGAAATTGCAGGAAAGAAGATTCATGTTTCAATGAGTCCACATGCAGTGGATGTGGTTCGTGGAATTTTATGTACAAATCACACATTTATGAAAAAAGATATGGATGAAAAAGAATTATGGAAAATATATCGTGAAACTTATGGTCAAGAAAGATTCATTCGATTGATTCGAGATAAAAAAGGATTGTATAAATTCCCAGATCCAAAATTTGTTGTTGGTTCAAACTTTTGTGACATAGGTTTTGACATAGATGAAGAAAATCATAGATTGATTGTCATGTCAGCATCAGATAATTTAATGAAAGGTGCAGCCGGTTCAGCCATACAAAACATGAATGTAATGTGTGGCTTTGATGAGATGGACGGATTGAGATACACACCACTTACTCCAGTATAGAAATGATCACAATCAAAATCGGTGGAAGTGTAGTAGATAATTTACATCCATCAACTATTTCAGACATAAAAAAAGTTGCAGAGACAGAAGGTGTAATCATAGTTCATGGTGGTGGAAAAGAAGTCACAAAAGTTTGTGAACAACTTGGAAAAGAACCAAAATTTGTAACATCTCCTAGTGGAATAAAGAGTAGATATACAGACAAAGAAACAGCAGAAATTTTTACAATGGTAATGTCAGGGAGAATCAACAAGACAATTGTCCAGATGCTTCAAAAGAACGGAATCAACGCAGTTGGAATTTCAGGTGTTGATGCCAGAGTAATTGAAGCTGAAAGGAAAAAAACATTATTAATCATAAATGAGAAAGGCCGAAAACAGGCAATCGATGGAGGATATACAGGCAAAATTACCAAAGTCAATTCGATTTTCATCAAATCGCTTCTAGACCAAGGCTTGACGCCTGTAATTTCACCTATTGCAATTAGTGAAGAATCAGAGTTTCTCAATGTCGATGGAGACAGGGCTGCGGCATATGTAGCAGGAAGTGTAGGATCAGACAAAGTTTTGTTCATAACAAATGTTAACGGACTTTTGATGGATGACAAACTAGTTACTAAACTAACTTTAGCAGAAGCCAAGGAGATTAGACCGAAGATAGGTCCAGGTATGGAAAAGAAAATTCTTGCATCTACTGAAGCATTAGATATGGGAGTAAAAGAGGCGCTCATTGCAAACGGTCAAAGAGAAAATCCTATATCAGCGGCCATAGCACACGATAACTGTACGGTGATTCAACATGACTGAAGATGACTTTATGGGAGGTCTGTATCAAAGATTTCCAGTTACAATTGAAAAAGGAGTTGGAGCTCATGTTTGGGATATCGATGGAAAAGAGTACATTGATTGTATGGGAGGATATGGCGTAGCAATTGTCGGACATCAAAATAAAAGAGTTGTAAAAGCAATCAAAGAACAAGTAGATAAAATAATTACTGTACACAGTTCACTGTACAATAAAACCAGAGAAGAGTTTCTTAAAACATTAATCGGTCTTGCACCAAAGGGACTGACTCAAGTTCATCTCAACAACAGTGGTGCAGAGGCAATAGAAGCTGCAATAAAATTTGCAAGAAAGTTTACAGGCAAAAAAGGAATGGTTGCAATGAAAGGATCATATCATGGAAAATCACTTGGTGCTCTCTCTTTAACATTTAATCCAAAATACAAAAAAGCATTTGAACCATTAGTTGAAAAAGTTTCTTTTGCATCATTTGGAGATATTGAATCTCTCCGTGCTACAATAGATGAAGATACAGCATTTGTCATTTTAGAACCAATTCAGGGTGAAAGTGGAATTAATGTTGCACCAGATGGATTTTTACAAGAAGTAAGAAAAGTTTGTGACGAGAAAGGAATCCTTTTGATTTTTGACGAAATACAAGCAGGATTAGGCAGAACAGGACGACTATGGGCGTGTGATCATTGGAATACTACACCAGACATACTATGTCTTGCAAAAGGAATTGCCGGTGGAGTTCCTATGGGTGCAACTTTAGTAAGACCAGACATTCTTGCTTCAATGAGTAAGGGAGAACATTCTTCAACATTTGGAGGAAATCCACTTTCTTGTGCTGCAGGAATAGCCACATTGCAAGCACTGACGCAAGACGGTCTGATTGAAAATTCTGAGAAGATGGGAAATCTATTCAGAGAAGGTTTGGAAAAATTAAAAGAAAAACACACCATAATTAGAGAAATCAGGGGAAAAGGATTGATGATAGGCGTGGAATTGAAATTTGAGGTAAAAGATGTCCTAATGAATCTCATGAAAGAAGGAGTACTAATGCTGTACTCAGGCAGAAATATCCTAAGAATTCTACCACCACTAGTAATATCTAAAGAAGACATAACGAAAGTTTTAGAAACCCTAGACATTGTACTTACTAAAGAGGAACAGAAAAATAATGTATAAAGACAAAGTAGATGAAAAAATTATAAATTTTCTCAAAGAAGATTCCAGAGAGTCTTTTGTAGATATAGGTAAAAAACTAAAGCTGTCAGAATCAGCTGTTAGAAGAAGAGTAAAAAATCTTGTAGACAGTGGAACTATCAAAAGATTCACTGTTGAAATAGGAGAAGAGAATGCTACAAGTGCAATTGTTTTGATATCCGTAGATTCTGCAACAGACACATCAAAAGTTTCAGAAAAACTAGCAAAATTAGAAGGAGTTAAAACAGTTTATGAAATTACAGGTCAATACGATATAACTACAATAATCAGTGCAACAAATATCTCCGAAATAAACAGCAGCATAGATGCGTTAAGAAAAATTCCAGGTGTCATCGACACCAATACAGTAATCATTTTAAGAAAAGTAATATAAAACGACTTTCGGTTTATAATTTCCATACTAGCCTAAATTAGGATCACTGTAAGCAATATTCAGCGAAAATAGTACGAATATATTTATATTCTCAATTTATGTGAACGTTTTCTGTAATGAAAGATCCGAATCACTATGCAAACATATACAATGCATATGACAAAAATCCAAAGAAAATCAAAGTATTAGATAGCACCCTAAGAGAAGGAGAACAACATCCAGGTGTTTCATTTACAAATAAACAGCGAATACAGATTGCATGGATGTTAGATTATTTTGGAGTGGATCAAATTGAAATTTCACCAGTCGTTTCAAAAGATCATAAAGAAGCAACTAAAACAATTATCAAACAAGGGTTAAAAGCAGATATCGTATCTCATGGAAGAGCTCTCAAAGAAGACATAGATATTTCATTAAGCTGCGATGCAAAATGGTGTGCTGCATATCTTGGAATTTCAGATATTCATCTAAAAGACAAATTGCGAATTACAAGAGAAGAAGCAATGAACAGGGCAGTAGAAACAGTAGAATATGCAAAATCACATGGGCTGAAAATTAGATTCACGGTGGAGGATGGAAGTAGAGCAGAGCCAGAATTTCTGTTAAAAATATGCAAAGCAATTGAAGAAGCAGGAGTAGATAGAATAAGTTTGCCAGATACTGTTGGAATCATGCGCCCAATAGGAATGTACAATTTTGTCAAAACAGTTAGAGAGGTAATAGATGTTCCACTTGATGCACATGTTCACAACGACATAGGATTTGCAGTAGCTAATGCATTTTCTGCATGTGATGCAGGAGTAGATCAGATACATACTACAATTGATGGGATAGGAGAAAGAACAGGAATTCCACCTCTTGCAGAGGTTGCAGTAGCATTAACATATCTTTACAAATCACCAAATGATTTCAGATTAGATATGCTCTTAGATTTATCCAGACTAATCGAAAATTACACTTCGATTAAACCATATGATTCAAAACCAATTGTAGGTTCATCTGCATACAAACACAAAGCAGGAACACACCTTGCAGCAATATTACGAAATCCTGCTGCATACGAACCAATTCCACCTAGAGCCGTCGGAAATACAAGGCGAATTGTATTTGGAGAATTGGCAGGAAAAACAGGTGCGGCATATTTGATGTCAATTTTAGGTCTTGAAAAAGATGATGAAGGTGCCAAAGCAGTAGCTACAGGTCTAAAAGAACTCAGAATGGGTGATTTAATTGAAATTCCACTTGAAGATAGGCTTGAAAAAAAGATAATTAACGATAAATAGAGAGGGAATGTGAGAAGAAAACATGTCAAAATGTGAAGAATGTGATGCAGATATTTCCATTCCAAAAGATGCTATGGAAGGAGAAATTGTAACATGTCCGGAATGTGGCGCAAGTTTTGAATTAGCAAAAGGCTCAAACGGTTTCCAATTAAAGCCTGCCCAATCGGTTGGCGAGGATTGGGGACAGTGAGTCCTGACGTTACAATTCTTTATGATACCATCCGTTGGGAAGAAAAAGCTCTATTAGAAGCGGGTAAAAAAAAGAACATCAACATACAGATGGTTGACTGTAAGAATTTAGCATTAGATTTAGAAAAAAAACCAGAAGACTACGGACCAGTTATTCAAAGGTGTGTAAGCTATTATAGAAATTTACACTCAACTGCAGCTCTTGAAGGAATGGGTGTAAATGTAATTAATTGCCTAAACACAGGAATTTTAGCAGGAAACAAATTATTCACACATATGTTATTAAAAAAATTCGGAGTTCCAACCCCATATGCAGCTGTTGCGTTTTCAAAGGATGCAGCAATAGAACATTTGGAAACATATGGATATCCAAAAGTGATCAAACCAACTGTTGGTAGTTGGGGCAGATTAATTTCAAAATTAAATGATAAAGATTCAGCAGAAGGAATTATCGAAAGCAGAGAAAGTATGTATCCAATATACCAAGTTCATTATTTAGAAGAATTTGTAAATAGACCACCAAGAGACATTAGAGCAATAATGGTAGGCGATAAAATTGTTGCAGCGATATACAGAACTTCAGGAAAAGGAAATTGGAAAACAAACATGGCATTAGGAGGAACCGCAGAAGAATGTAAAGTAACACCAGAGATGGAAGAAATGTGTATCAAGGCAAAAAATGCAGTTCAAGGGGACATAGTGGGAGTAGATTTGATGGAAAGTAATGAACGTGGATTAGTAGTTCATGAGGTTAATAATACAACTGAATATAAAAATACTGTAAGAGTGTGCGGAGTGGACATACCTTCCTTAATGATTGACTACGTAATAAAAAAGAACAAGTGAGAATTGGAAACAACATTTACAGTCACACCAAGATTTGCAGTGAAGATGCTTGAAAAAGCACTTAGATTGTACACGCCTTCACTCAATGAAAAATCAATGGCAGAATTTCTTGCAGACAAATGTGATGATTTAGGATTTGAAGATATTCACATAGATGAAGTGGGCAACATCATTGCAAAAAAAGGCACCGGTTCTCCAAAAATATTACTTTGTGGACATATGGATGTCGTACCTGGAAAAGTCAAAGTTAGAAAAGAAGGAGATTCACTTTATGGTCGTGGTGCATCAGATGCAAAAGCTCCATTAATGGCAATGTTGTTTGCTGCAGCTTCAATTCAAAACAATAACGGTACTGTGATTTTTGTTGGCACAGTAGATGAAGAAGGAAATGCTACAGGAGTGAAAAACCTAGTTAAGAATCACATCGATGTAGATTATGCAGTATTTGGAGAGCCAAGTGGGATAAAGCAAGTAACAATTGCATACAAAGGGAGATTAGCAATTAATCTCAAAATAAGTGTAGACGATAGTGCTCATGCAAGTGCACCTTGGCTTTCAAAAAATGCTATTGAAGAAACAATGATCTTTTCAAAAGAACTCAAAGAAGGTTTGGAGTCAGGTCAGGAGAAAAAAAGTAAAGGGATGTTGCTAACTGCAACACTAACAGAGATTAATGGAGGAACAAGTCATAACGTTACACCAAAAGAGTGTGTTTCAACTTTTGACATAAGAATTCCCGTAGATACAAATTGCAAAATAACAGAACAGAAAATTTCAGGACTAGTAAATGAAATAGCCCAGAGAAGAAAAGTTGAGGCAAACTATGCAATTATTGATGAAACAGAGCCTTTTGAAGCGCCACATGATTCGGCCATTGTAAGAGCATTCACTTTAGGAATTATGGATGTGGAGCATACCAGACCAACTTTAATTAGAAAAACTGGAACTGGCGACATGAATGTGATAGGCAATCAATGGAACATTCCTGTAGTTACATATGGTCCTGGAGATCCACATGAAGCCCACACAATAGATGAAAGAGTATCAATTGATGAATATCTGAGAGGAATTGAAATTTTAAAGAGAATGATACATCATTTAAAAAGACTACATGATAAAAATATCCAGTAATGCTGTGGTTTGTAGGATTAGGAATTTCAGGTTCAAAATCAATTCCTGTTGAAGCTCTAGAAATTTTATCAAAAGCAGATATTGTATATCTTGAGCAATTCACCAGTCCGATTGGAAAATCAGACATGTTAAAAATCAAAAAAATGACCAGGGGTGAATTCAAACAAGGTAAAAGATGGCTAGTTGAAGATGGAAATGAGATTTTAAAATATGCAAAAACAAAGAGAGTTGTATTACTATCTTATGGAGATCCGTATATTGCAACTACCCATATCGAATTAAGAACAAGAGCCATACAAGAAAAAATAAAGACATATTCCATACATGCATCATCATCTCTAACTTCAATGATAGGTGAATGTGGTTTGCATTTTTACAAGGTTGGAAGGATCGCGACAATAATGAGCGAGATGAAATCGTTGACAACTCCATACTATGTGATTTACAAAAACATCATAGAAGGAAATCACACTGTACTATTGTTAGAATACAATCAAGACAAGGACTTTTTCATGGATCCAAAGGATGCATTGATTGGGTTAATAGAAACTGAAAAAGGACAGAAAAGAAATGTGATAGATCTTACAACGCATGCAATAGTTGCATCAAGAATTGGATTCAAAGATCAGTCAATCATATCGGGAAAAATTTCAAGTTTAAAGAAAATAGATTTTGGTAAACCTCCACATACAATAATCATCACTGGAAGGCTTCATTTTACGGAATCAGACGCATTAAAAATACTTGGAAAATGTATAGATGAGCCACATGACAATTCAGAGAAAACAAAGAAGATCTCAATCCAAATGATGAAAAGATACGTTCCAATGGTAAGAGAGGCATTAGAAGAAATAACACCGTATTATAAAGATCAGAAAGAATTCAAAGTAATTCTTGAAAATGCAGAATTGTATATTCAAGATGCGGAAAAATTTTTAGAAGATGGTCAAGACGAAGTTGCAATTTTGAGTATAGGTTATGCAGATGGCTTGGTAGATGCACTAAGATTAGCAAAAGGCCTTGAGCCAAAAATGTGACATTTTATCGATGAATTAAAGTGAGAGTAGTTTTAGAAAATAATATTGGATTTATTAGAAAAATCAATCTTAACTGAAATGTATCTAGCCGAAATAACAGGTAAATCACCTATAGAGAATATTAAAACAAAAAAAGAATTTACAGAAAATATCATCAGCTCAAAAATAGATGAATTTGTAAAAAACAAACTAGTAAAAGAAGATAGAACCACATTGACTGAGCTCGGTAGATCTTCACTTAGGGTTGTTTTGGCAGGAGGTGTCTTTGACATAATTCACCCTGGACATATTCACACACTTAATGCGGCAAAATCTCTCGGAGATGTGTTGGTAGTAGTTGTAGCCACTGATAATACCGCAGTAAAAATGAAAAAAAGACGACCATTGCACAGCAAAGAACAGAGACAAGAATTAGTTAATTCACTAATAATGGTAGATCTTTGTCTCATAGGACAAGAAGACGATATTTTCAAGACGGTCAATCTTGTAAAACCGCAGATTATTGCATTAGGGTATGATCAAGTACATCAAGAAAAATTCATCATAGAAGGATGTAAAAAAATTGATCTTGATGCAAGAGTTGCAAGATTACAATCACCGATTCCAGAAAGTTCTAGCTCTAAAATAGAAAAAGAGTACGGTGAATCCATACACGGGATTTAGTACTGCATACAATATAAAAAAAATTAAGACTGTATCGGAATTGTTATTATAATTTGAGAGCCATCTTTTAATTTTCCTAATTTTCTAATGCATACTTTAGAGATCAGTTCAAGTATGGAATTATCATGGTGAGTCCTCTCAAGAATTATTAGTTCACAGTCAATTGAGTGGTTGATTTTTGCGTGAAAGCATTTTACCCATCCATAAGTTCTTTTTCCGTCTGAAAAACTCTCAATTTTAGTTCCATCTAGACTTTCAAATTGTTTTATTGATTCTTGGTGAATTTTTTTATCCAATCTCACATTAAGTGTGCCAGGAAATGGAACGTATCCAATTTTAGATTTGAATTGTTTTGTGTACCCCTTTAGAGACATGTAGTAAGCGCCTTCGCCCATACCTGAGATCAAAGTTCCTTTTAGTTCAACATGTGAAGGAGATGAATCAAGACTTTTTTGAAGTGTTGCAGATAGTTTTACCATTTCAGAAAAACCCTTTGGAGTAATTTTTACAGATGTGTTTCTTCCGCTAATTATTCTCTCAATGAACTGATTGTTTTCTAATTCAAGTAAATGCTTTGATGCAGCCTGTTGCGATTTTTTTATGCTCTTGCCTAGAGAATCAGTGGTGACTGTGACAAAATTATGCTTTGCACCTTTAGAAAGAAGATAAGTGAGAGTTAGGATGTGCTGAATTTTTAGTTCAGTCATCAGTGAACCCTATGCTACGCCTAGGTCACCGAATGTTTTTAGATTTAATCCATCAGAGTTTGTTAACTTTGCAACTCGATGTCCAACAACGCATTCAATTCCAGCGCTTTTGGCACCTTCTAAAAGTCTCTGAGTGATAATACCGTCTAATAGAAGATATTTGATTCCAGATTGTGTCGAGAGTTTACTAACTACTTCACTGATTGGAACTTTGAAAATCTCTTTTTCATTTTCATCTAGTGCTACAGCTTCAAGGGTTTCATTGAGATTTGGAAAGATTCTAGATGCAATGTCAGCAAGAGGTTTATCATCAGAACTTTTGAGAGCTGCTGCAGGCTTTCCACTTTTAATTTCATCTGCTATCGGTCTTAGAATTTCATCAATTCTTTGCGGAGTTAACTCTTCAACTTCTACTCCTGTGTCTGCTCTTAATTCATAATCAATATTCACAATAGATTTGAGTTCTTTTAGAATGAATCCTCCAGCTCGGTCACCGTCGATAAATGCAACTACTGTATTTTTTGAAGCACATAGTTCTTTGATTGATTCATCAATTTTAGCACCTTCGATTGCAATTGCATTATCATATCCAGCTCTGAGAAGGTTAATGACATCGGCTCTGCCCTCAACTAAGATTATCCAAGTGGCATCAAATACACCAGAACTACATGTAAGTTTTGATGGACCGTATGTAGCCAATCTTTTAGAATCACCTTCGTGAACGTCTTTTAGCATACTTTCTCCTTCACTAACTGTTTTGGTAGCCCATCGTTGTTTGATTTCTTTTGCACGTCTTACAATGTCATCTTTTTTTGCTGCTCTTACATCATCAATTGCTTCTAATTTGAAAACACAGTCAAACGGACCTACCTTGTCAATACTCTCAATTCCAGCTGCAATTAATGCACAAGTATCAATATCTGTACTCATTGGAATAAGAGCGTCACCGTTTGTCGTGTTAGAAGTAGATTTTGTATTTACTTCTATACGACCTACTTTAGAAACTCGTTGTAGCTCGTTCAGATTCATCTCTGGGCCTAACAGTCCTTCGGTTTGACCGAAGATTGCCCCGATTATATCTGCTCGTTCAACAAGTCCGTCAACTTCAAAGGAAAGTTTAACATGATATTTGACAATTCCTGATTTATTGGACATACTTTCTTCATCTCCTTAATGATCATAATTTTGGTTTTGATTCTCGATATATGAGGGTATCGCAAGGATTTTCAATAAAGTAAAGAAAGGTTACAAAAACTGTGCTCGAAAAATATAGTTTACACTAGATAATCTAAAAATGAAAAATATTGTTGTTTATTCAGTGCTAAATGAATGACCGCATGAACAGGATTTTGTAACATTTGGATTGTTGATTTTAAATCCAGATCCCATTAGGCTTTCAATGTAGTCTACGTTTGCACCTTTTAGATGATCAACACTGTAGCTATCTACAAGTAGCTTGATACCAGTTTCTTCCATGACCAAGTCATCTTCTTCTGGTGCTTTTTCAAAGCCCATTCCATAAGATAGACCAGAGCAACCGCCACCTTGAACATAAACTCTAAGGTATTGAGGACTGTCGGCTTCTTCTTTCATGAATTCTTTGATTTTTTCAGCTGCTTTTGGTGAAACAGTGATCATTTTCTGTGTTTGTTCAGATGCCATATTAACACAAATGACGATTTAAATTATAATAAGCTTTTCACACCGAACCTACTAGTAATTCAAGAAAATAAGAGAGTTAGGGATAGCTTATTTTTTTGATTTATTTACAAAAGCTGTCATTCGCTCTTCTCTATCAGAATGAGTAAAACAGTTTCTCCAAGCAAGGAGTTCAACTGCAAGTCCAGTGTCAAGATCAGCGTTTCTTCCTTTGTTAATTGCAACTTTTGACATTTGAACACCCATTGTAGAGTTTGCAGCAATTTGCTGTGCCATTTTCAAAGCTTCTTCCTGTAGTGACGCAAGTGGAACTACTTGGTTTACTAGACCAATTTCCTTTGCCTCGTCTGCTTTGATCATTTTGCCAGTATAGACAAGTTCTTTTGCTTTTGCTATTCCCACAATTCTCATCAATCTTTGTGTTCCACCCCAAC
>SXGQ01337768.1_pt1 | contig 33059 bp, 36 predicted proteins | sample 3178371 | NCBI WGS metagenome assembly SXGQ01 (sample SAMN11356859, study PRJNA531348) | freshwater metagenome | isolation source: freshwater sample F1-20 | place: China: Fuxian Lake, Yuxi | collected 2017-12-25
AGCCTTTTTACCATTGGCCTTAGAGCAATGTCCAATTTCTACTCTCAATCTATGGAGATACTCCTCAGACGAATATTTAGAATAAAAAAGTTAAAAGTTACGTGTTGATAAAATTTGTAGGGGTGTAAGCCCTTGAGGGGGGAGCTACAGCCCGTTGATGTTGTGAGTATTATTGTAAAGCATAGGTTTGTAAGGGGGAGATCTGGGGCCTTATGCCTTTTATTTGGAATGAAGATTATATTTAACCCCTCGACCTTCGCCGGTTTTTGTCAACTTTTTAACATCAAGTAATTTTTTAATAATCGATTCAATGGTTCTGGCGGGAAAGCCCAGCGCTTCAATCGCATCTTTGCGGGCGAATTCTTTGTTTGGTAGGCTTTGAGCCCATTGCCATAAAGCAAGTTGCTTCGACGACAATAGATGTTCAACGGTTTCCCCCTGAAGAATTTTTAAAGCTTTTTGTGCTTGTTGATTAATAATTTTTAGAAAGAAAATTAGCCATTCGGAAACATCTTCATGTTTGCTTTTCCATGTTTTTTGGGTTTTGTTTAAAGCCAGATAGTAGTTCGCCTTACTAGATTCGATCAACTTTTCGTGAGAAATAATTTTAGTAAAATCATAACCAAATTTTAACAATAATAAGTTGGTTAGAAGCCGACTAGTTCTGCCATTTCCGTCTTGAAATTGATGAATCGCCAAATATTCAAAAATAAAATTAGCAATTAAAATTAATGGATGTTTAAGTTTTTCTTTCTTGGCTTCATTAAACCAAGAAACTAGCTCCTGCATTTCTTTTTTCACCAAATGCGGAGGCGTTGGATCAAAAATAACGCCAACTAAATTTCCTTTATTATCCTTATCCTCAACTCGATTTGAACCAAATTTATATTGACCTTTATGACGCAAATCTTTTTCACTATGTTGGAGCATTTGATCATGCAAGCCAAGAATCCAAGATTCAGAAATTCTAATATCGCTAAAATTTTTAAAAACCACTTCTAAACACTCCAAATATCCAGCAACCTCCTGCTCATCTCGAGTTTTAAATTTTTTTATGCGAAGATTTTTGTAAAGTTTTTCAACTTCTGAATCGGATAATTTATTGCCCTCAATTCGATTTGACGCTCCGGTTGAGGTGATAATTACTGAATTAGTTAATCGACTAATTGTTTGTGGTAAAATTTTTCCAGTAATGGCAAAGCTATTTTTGACGGTGTCGATTTGTGCAATCAAAGAATAAGCCTCTTCCACAATCTTTGGTTTTAGATTTAATCTTGTATTTAATCGATGATTTTTAAATGTCATTTAATTACAAATTGGTTGATGTGAGATTATGTGAGATTATGTGAGATTAATTTTTAATTCAAGTTTTTTATATTAATTTAATCAAAAAAAATTTTATAAATTTTTTGATTCGAAATCAAAATGAAATTTTCAATTGAGAAAAGCGACGAAGTGTATTGTCTTAGATTGCTCATTAATCCGTCCAAAATTTAATAAGATTTTCTAAATGATTAACGTCAGTTCCTTTTATAAAAAAATCGCTCATACCATTTCTTAAAAATTTGTGAATTTTTTCTTTTTCGCCGTCTCCACTGTAAGCAATAATTGGGATTTCGGCATTTGCTTGTCCAGATTTTCTAATTATTTTTACAACCTCATCACCATTCATTATTGGCATATTTATATCCGTAATTATCAAATCAGTAATTAAATTTTTATCAAAAAACTTATCATGCAATTCTTGTCCATTTGATGCGACCTCAACTTCGAAACCCAATCTTTTTAAAGTATTTGTTAACAAAAGTTTGTTAACTAAATCATCATCAGCAATCAACACTTGCTTAGTTTTATTTTGATTATCTAAGGAATTAATTATGTTTTGCGGTAATTTATTAATTAAATTCCACTTAGCTATTGATCTTATAATATGAATATTGGTTCTTTGATTTTTTGCAATAACTTCATCGGCGCCAAGATCAACATAAATCTTTTTTTGATCTTTATTGGCATTATAAATTAAAATAGGGATTTCCGCATGAAATTTTCTAATAATTTGAATCAAATCGGGGACAACAATTTCTTTATTTTCATTGTCAATTAATAATAAATCATAATCATAATTTGATCTTAGCTCTCTTATGGCATCTTTCTCGAAGCTAACAAAATTGGCATTAATATTTAAATTATTTTTTATTTCGTCTTTAAATATCGCCAGATTTTCTAAAAAACTTTTTTCTTCAACGATAAGAATATTTTTTGACAAAGAATCAAAATTCGTTTTATTATTGTTTGGTAAAAGTTTTTTTATCTCAACATCTGAAATTTTTGGAAAATTCAAAATAAATTTAGTTAATTTTCCAACCTCAGATTCACATTCAATTTTTCCATCAAAGCTTTCCATGGTTTTTTTACAAAAATCTAAACCGAGCCCCGTTCCATCTTTTTTCCCAAAAGTATAAAAAGGTTCAAAAAGATTTTTAATTTTATTCATTGGAATTCCCGGACCATTATTTTCAACAATCACTTGATTGAAATCAGATTCACCCAAACCCTTCTTAAAATAAATTTTAACATACTGATTTGGATGAGAATTTAGATAATATAAAGCATTCTTAAGGAGATTAAAAATTACGTAAGTGAAAGCTGTTTTGTTGGCTTTGATGATAAAATTTTCTTTGGTATTTAATATGACTCTTTCTTTTTGAACTTCATTATCAAAACCATATTCTTGAATTGCCGAAGTCAGTAAATCCGAAGTTGATAAAAATTCCAATTTTTCTTTTCTGCCTTTGTCTTTTAAGTTTGCCAAAATAACATCTATAACTTCGGATGCTCTATTAGTGCATCTTAAAATAATACTTAAATTTTTATTAATTTCTTCGATTTCATTAAATTCTAATTTCTTCTTAACGCTACTTTCATCATTGAGAATCAAAGTTTTTATTCTAGCAGACAAAAGATTTATGGCATTAAGAGGATTACGCATTTCATGAGCTATTCCACCGCCAAAAGATTTCATATTTTTTAAATTAAACTGACTTTTTATTTCGGTTCTGTGACATAAAATACCACTAACAATCGCAAATAAATATATTGGTATATATTTCATATCAAAGCCATCGAAGGCCATTGGCGCAATCTCTGCAAATGAATATAAAAATAAATTGATGATTATCGATAACGAAAACATTAAAATAATTAGCCACCAATGATAAATCAGTAAAACAGCCAAATACATAGCAACCAAATATGACATTAACCACACATCGGAGAAATTGTTGGCAAAAAGCATATAAGTAAAGAAAAGTGGAATAGCAACAAACAGAGAAAAAAAGAAATATAAAGGGAAAAATCTAATCAATTTTGCCGATAGATGCTTTGTAAATAACCAAGGAAGAAATAATGTGGCACAGAATAATCTTAAATAAAGATTTTCATAAGGTTGCGGATATAAATATTTCCAAATTAAATAATAAAGTGGAAAACCGAAAACACCTAGAATGCCAACTAAAAACAGATTGTTTTGAGCATATCTAAAAACACTTTCATACTCTTTTTTTATTTTTTTTATCATTGTTTAAACTAAAAAATGTTTTTGTTTTTAATATCTTTGAAACTCTCAATAATATAATTGAGTTCTTCGTAAGATATTTTGCTATTTACTGATAACCTTATCAAAGCCCTATTTTTTGGTGTAGCGGGAGAGCAAAAAACAGAACCAAAAATATTACGCTCTTCAAGAGCGTCTCTTAATATCTCTGTTTTCTCTTCGCTTCCCGATTCAATTGAAACAATATGTGATTGACTCTGAATCTGATATCCCATTTGTTTTAATTCTTTTCGTAAAAATGAAGCTTTTATTTTTAAGGCCTCTCTTAAATTATCAGATTCTTTAATCACCTCTAATGTTGCTCTAAGACCTGCAATTTCATGATCGAGCAAAGCTGAACTAAAAATTGCTGGGTAAGCTATATAAGGGAAATATCCAGCAAATCTTTCAGAACAAACAATCAGTCCAGCTCTTCCTGCAAATGCTTTAGCAAGACTTAGAGTAATAAAATCAACCTGATCAGTAAGACCAAGTTCTCTAACCAAGCCAGAACCTTTAAAACCATGAGTTCCAACCGAATGAGACTCATCAACCACATAGATACATTTATATTGCTTAGACAATCTGGCAATTTGTGCAATCGGAGCAATATCGCCAGTTGTGCTATATAAAGAATCAATCAAAATAATTCCAGGACCGTTCTTAATAAGCATCTTTTCCAAATGAGCGGTATTGTTATGTAAAAAAGGTATCGCTTTCGCACCCGATGTTTTAATTCCCTCCCACAATGACATGTGGGCAAAAAAATCTATGTAAACAGGAATATCTTTTTCGGCGATTGCTTGTAATAATCCAACATTTGCCGCCCAACCAGATTGGCAAAGTATCGAAGACTCGTATCCAAAATACTGAGCCATCTCCTTTTCAAACAAACCCTTTAAACTATTTTCGGTCATAAAAACCGCAGACATAATAACTTTGTTATGTTGATTTTTTATTTCTTTTTCTTGGGCAGATAAAATTTTCGGATGATTTGCGATCGCCAAATAGTCATTGCTGGTTAATATTAAAGAATCGTCTTTTGTATTTTTCCCGATAACTAAGTGTTTTTTATTTTTCCTTACTTCTATTACATTTTTATAGAAGTCATTTATTCTTTTTATTAAAAAATCACAATACATCGCCATCCCCCTTGGGCATTAAAATTGATAATCATATCAAAAATCTATTTTGTGTAAAAAGGCAATAACATCAATGTTTTTTTATAATTTAATAGATTTATATTAAAAATAATATTTTTATTTATAACAACGAATTTGTAAATTATTCAAGAAATTTAATTTATATAATCGCATCCTCGATTTGAAATTGCAACTTCTCAACGCCCATCCAACTATTGATATCAATAGTTCCAATTAGATTTATTGGTTGCGAAGTTTTGCAATCAATTAAAGCTTGCGCGAGATTCGACATATTGGCACGAAATAAAATCGCCTGAATTTGATGGTTAAATCCAACCAGCGATTTGTCGCCAAAAATACAACTTAAATGCTCTTGTTTTTTGCCAACAGAATTGGTGCGAATTTTGTAAAGATTACGCAATAAAAATTTTGGACGAACATTCGCCGTTCCAAATGGTTCTAAGTTTGAAAGCTCTTTAATTAAATCAAGATTGAGTTGTTCTAAATCGAGTTCTAAATCAAATTCATAAAGATTTTCTTGCAAAATTTTAGTAATTTTATGTTGTAAATTATGGCAAAAAAATTGATGTAAATCTTTGATTTTATTAATCTCGACGGCAAACCCTCCCGCCATCGCATGCCCTCCGCCCTCGATTAACAAGCCTTCGAGTCGAGCTTTCAAAATTTCTCCACCAAAATCGATGCCGTTAATCGAGCGGCACGAAGCTTTGGCTCGCGATTTTTTTTCATCAATTGTCAAAACCGCAACGGGTTTGCCATAAAGCTCCTTAAGTCTTGACGCTACAATCCCAATGACTCCCTGATGCCAATCATTGGCAACCGCAAAAATCACCGCATCATTTTTGCTAAAACCATTTTTGTTATTTTCTAAATTTTCAATGGCTTCGCTTAAAACTTGAGCTTCAATATCTTTACGTTCTTGATTTAGAACCTCAAGCTTTTGTGCGATTTCAAAAATTTGTTTTTCATCTTCGCTTGATAAAATTGTTGCTCCTAAATTTGAAGTTCCAACCCTTCCGCCCGCATTAATTCTAGGTCCAATCACAAATCCCAAACTATAAGAATTTGGTTTAACATCAAGCCCCGCGGTATCGCAAATTATGCGTAATCCAAGATTTTTTCTTTGTTGTAAAATTTTTAAACCAGATGCCACGAAAGCACGATTTAAGCCAAGCAACGGCATAACATCACACACCGTTCCAAGTGCAACTAAATCGAGTAAAGCAAATAAATTTGGCTCTGAATTTTTCGCAAAAAAATTATTTTCTCGCAAAGTTTTATTGATGGCGACGATAAATAAAAAAACCACGCCCGCGGCGCATAAATTTTTATGAATAAAATTTTCGTTAATAAGATTGGGATTGATAATAGCGATGGCATCAGGCTTATCAATCACGCCCAAATGATGATCGATAACAATTATTTCCAAACCAGCTTTTTTGGCGGTTTGCAACGGCTCAAACGCCACCGTTCCGCAATCAACCATAATCACCAAATCGGTGCCATTTTTCTTAAGATTCAACAAGGCTTCGGAGTTAGGGCCGTAACCTTCCAAAATACGATCTGGAATGTAAATTCCAACGTCAATTCCAAGATCGCGAAAATAACGTTTTAGAATCGCGCTCGAAGTTGCCCCATCAACATCATAATCGCCGAAAATCGTAATTTTTTTATTGAGATTAATGGCATTCATCACGTGATTAACGGCGATTTTCATATCGCCGAGCTCAAACGGATTAGGTAAAATATTTTTAATTTTTGGATCTAAAAAATCGGCGATTTCATTTAGCGGAATTTTACGAATGTTCAATAATTTTGCCAAAACTTCCGAAATAGAATATTTTTGCATAATCGCCAAAACCATACGTTCATCGCAGGTTTTTGCTTGCCAATTTTTATTTAAAATTGAGGTTTTTTGTGGGTTTGACATTTTGGTTTAGTAATAAAATTAAGTATCTTGTAAGAAACTTTTTAATAATTTAGCACGTTTCGGATGTTGCAATTTTTTCAAAGCTTTGGCTTCAATTTGACGAATACGTTCACGCGTAACCGAGAATTGTTTGCCGACTTCTTCCAAAGTGTGATCGGTAACCATGCCAATCCCAAAACGCATACGCAAGACTCTTTCTTCGCGTGAAGTAAGTGAAGAAAGAATTTGTGCCGTAAGCTCTTTAAGCTTAGAATGCGAAGCTGCATCGAACGGCAAAACTGCCGTTTTATCTTCAATAAAATCACCAAGCACACTTTCTTCATCATCTCCCGAAATAGGAGATTCAAGGCTTACCGGATCTTTTGAAGTTCTTAAAACTTTACGAACTTTTTCAACCGGCATTAATAAGCGATCCGCTATTTCTTGAGCGTCTGGCGTTCTGCCAAGCTCTTGCGTTAATTGACGTGAAGTTTTAACAATTTTATTGATGGTTTCAACCATGTGAATTGGAATACGAATCGTGCGTGATTGGTCGGCAATAGCTCTAGTAATGGCTTGGCGAATCCACCAAGTGGCGTAAGTTGAAAATTTATAACCGCGACGATATTCAAATTTATCGACGGCACGCATCAAGCCAATATTACCTTCTTGAATCAAATCCAAAAATTGCAAACCACGATTAGTATATTTTTTGGCGATTGAAACCACCAAACGCAAATTGGCTTCAATCATTTCTTTTTTGGCCTTCAATTCTTCCTCTTGGCTGTAGCGTAAATTGCTAATCATCTTTTTAAAATCAACGATAGAAATGCTCATGATTTTGGTAAATTTAGCAATTTTTTCGAGCGAAGTAAGAATTTGTTTTTTGCCTTCTTGCGTAAATTTTTGCCATTTTTTATCTTTTAATTCTTTTACTTTTTTAAACCATTTTTCACCATCTTCGATACCAACATAATTTTTTAAAAAATCAATTTTTTCAATGCTAAAAGTTTGAGAATATTTGAGTAATTCTATTTCAATCGTCAAAAGTTTTTGTTGCGCTTCATAAAGTTGATCAACTAAAGCTTTAATCAAACCATCATTGAAACTAACTTCGGCTGAAAGAGCTTCAAATTCTAATCGTAATTTGTTGATTTCCTTGTCATTTTTAATTTGTTCGAGAGTTTTATCTTCGGATTTATCAATAATTTTTTGACAAATTGTGGCAATTTTTTGGAAAAGTTCGAGCATTTTTGGCATCAAAATTCTTTCCATCGAAACGAATGAAACCGCACTCTCATCGATTTCTTCAAGCTCTTCATCTTCAAATAAAGAATCTTCGTTAATTTCAGCCGAATCCGCTTGCTCTTCAATTATAGCAACCACATCTTCAACATTACTATCGGACATTGGCACTTGTTGATCATTATTTTTAATCATTTCTTCAAGTTCAGAATTGTATGTTTCGTCAATTCTGATAATGTCGCGAAGAAGAATAGTGCCGTTCGATAAGCCATTATACCATTCGATAAAATGACGCATAATAAGCGGACTTTGATAAAGAAAATTAACAGTTTTACTGCGTCCTTCTTCAATTCTCATGGCAATTGAAACTTCATCATCACGAGTTAAAAGCTTCACGGTACTCATCGATTTTAGATAAGTTTTTACCGAATCTTCACTTCTTTTTTGACTTTTTTCATCATCTTTTGTCGCCAAACCTTCTTCAATTAAACGCTCAAGATCTTCTTCTTTTTCAACGATTTGAATTTTAAATTCACTTAGAATATCAACGATTCTATCGAGTTTTTTTCCATCAAGTTCAGTTTCAATATTTTCATTAATTTGTTCATGGGTCAAGAAGCCTTGAGTTTTGCCAATCGCAATAAGTTTTTTTAATTTATTAGCAATTTCACTTGAAATTCTTTTGGTTTCGTCATCGCCCTTATTGATTGCACTGCGGACATCTTGAATTAGTTGAAATTTTTCGGCTAAACGCGAAGTTTTGTCGCCCAAAGCCACTATTTTTTTTGGAGATTTTACTTTAACAACTTTCTCCTTAATAACCTTCTCTTTCTTGATTTTCTTTAATTTTTTCTCAACCGGTTTTTTTTCTTTTTTTAACGCTTTCTCAACTTTTATTTTTACTTCTTTAACATTTTTTTTAACTTCTTTTTTTAAATTTTTTGAGGATTTTTTAATCATCTCGACTTTTTTAGAAGCAACTTTTATTGACTTGTTAATTTTGGCTTTAAGTGGAGTTTTTATTTGAATTTTTTTAGTAATTTTTTCAACATTTTTAGCGACTTTTTTCTCAATTTTTTTCGGCGCCGATTTAATATTTTTTGCAGTTTTTTTAACATTTTTGGCAATCGCTACCAATTTTTTTTCAACTTTTTTTAATGGAGCTTTAGCCTTATTTTTCAAAGGTTCCGGCAATTTTTTTGCAACTTTTGCCACCGCTTTTTTAATATTCTTCACCGTTTTAAGATTTTTGACATTAATTGGGGCTTTTTTAACAACGTTTTTAGAGCTATTTTTTATGATTTTTTTTGCCACAATTTTCTTTGTTAATTTTTTCTTAACTGCCATAAATTGATTAAATAATTTTTATAAAATTTTATAATATTTCTTTTTCAAGCTCTCTAATTTGAGATTGAAGAGATTCTTTATAATCAAAAATCTCTTTTTGATTTGGAGCTTTGTTTTGATGAGCTTGAACTTCATCAATTGTGTTTAAATTTTCTAAATATTGCCTCTCAACTTTAAGAAATAAATCTTTTAAAAGTAGAAGACGAAATTTTTGTTTGATATTTTCATTGTTAAATATTCTTTCGCGCAATAAAAAAATATTTTTAATCTCCTTATTATAAAGCTTGAAATCGGATTTTTCAAGCTCTTCGACGATATTTTGACAATTTTCATCAATTAAATTTACTATAAATTCTTTAAGGTCGCTCATCTTTTCGTCTTCGAACTGCATTTCTCTAAGATCAAAGTCATTATCGCGATAATCAATTAATTCTGGATATTTTATTAACATCGCCATGATTAATAAAGAATTTTGATCAAAATTATTACGATTTTTTTTCGGTAAAATTGAAGTTTTAAAAATATTTTTTTTAAAATTATTTTGCGGACGTCCAATTGAAAATAAAGCATCTTTAACGAATAAATTAAAATATTTTTTTGAAGCTGGATCGGTGATTAAATTAATTTTAGCATTCAGCTCCAACTCAAGTCTAGCCTTGCTTTCGGGTGCTAATTTTTCAATATTTTTTAAACCTAAATCAGCGACGGCAAAATCAAACATGGCCTTAGAAAGTGGCACCGCTTCGTCGAGGGTTTTTTTAAATTCACGCGCACCGTAATTTTTTAAAAAATCATCGGGATCCATTTGATTCGGCAAAAAATTAAATGCTAAAGTTTTTTTAGAATTTATCAAGGGAAGGGCGATTTCTAGAACCCGTTTAGCGGCTTTGACACCAGCATTATCACCATCCAAACAGATTACAATTTTATCAGTGATTTGAAAAAGTTGCTTCAAATGTTCTTCACCAATTGCGGTGCCAAGCCCAGCCACCACGTTCTCAAAACCATTATTTGTTAAAGAAATAGCATCGACATAACCTTCAACCATAATTGCACAACCATTGTCAAATATGGCTTTGCGGGCATTTGAATAATTATAAAGAGTCTGATTTTTTTTGAAAATTTCGGTTTCCGCCGAATTTAAATATTTGGGAAGATCGTCGCCCAAAGTGCGTCCGCCGAAAGCGATGAGCCGATTTTTACGATCACTAATGGCGAAGGTTATGCGATTGCGTAATTTGTCGTACAATTTACCTTTGTCATTTTTTCCAATTACCCCGCAACTCTCGATTTCAGAATCGCTAAAGCCCAAATTTTTTAAATGATTTAACAATCCTTCGTAAGAATTTAGCGCATAACCAATGTGAAATTTTTTAGCGATTGCAGAATTAAATCCACGTTTTTTCAAATAATTTCGCGCCTCAAAAGCACTTTCTTGATATAAATTTTTTTCAAAAAATTGATTTATTTTTTCAATAATTTCAAAATCACGAGCCACATAATTTTGTTGAATTTGCGACGAAGAAACTACTGGGACTTGGATTCCAAAATCATCGGCGAGTTTAAAAATTGCCTCTTTAAATTCGAGTCTTTCATTTTCCATGGTAAAAGTTATCACATCACCATGAGCTTGACAACCGAAACAATGATAAAAACCTTTTTGATCATTAACCGAAAAAGATGGCGTTTTTTCATTGTGAAATGGACATAATCCAAGAAAACTTTTACCTTGTTTTTTAAGGCGAACTTTTTTGCCGATTACTTCGGAAATAAGGATCGAGGAGCGTAATTTTTCTGGAAAATCTTTGGAAAAATTCATGCTAATATTTTTAAATTTGGAATTTTAAAATTATAAAATATGCCACATAAAGTCTAACAAAGTCATGCAAATACCAAATGTCATTGGTATTAAAAGATTGTCGTCAACAATAAAAAAACTTGGATAGGCTTCGGTAAAAGTTAGGAACATGGCGATAAAAATTGCGAAAAAATAAAAGGGCGGACGACATTCGAAATAAAACCCCGAAATCATTATTACTATAACCGAAGTTATAAAAAATGCTAAAGAACCAGCGCGTGATTTTTCATAAAATGGTTTAGATTTTATTGACTTTCCGACGATTGCCGCCATGGCGTCGGCGAAAATTAGAATACAAAAACCTGTAACGGCGATTAACTTGTCAAACATCAAAAAATTTAATGAGGCTCCTCCAAAAACCCAACTCATCCCTGAAAGTTTTTTTTGATTAATTTCTTTATCGCGCATTATTAATTTGAAAAATCTGGAAGTAATTTGATTTAACTTATCAAATTTGCATCGATAATAATCGATTGCGATCACGATTACGGCAATTGGAATAAAGATTGTTAGAAATTCATTTTTTCCAAGTTTAATGAAAAAAAATGGAATTAAAAACAAAAAAAGATGAAATATTTTTCTGTAAAGCTCTTGTTTTAATGGCATTTTTAATTAATTTTTGATTGAGTTTTATTATTTTTTTTCTTGATAAATAACCACTTCGTCTTTTCCAATATATCCTAATATTTTTCTAGATTGCTCATCAACTAAATCGAGATCGAGGGATTCATAATCCATCCCCTTTATCATTTCTTTTTTAAGGCGAACTTTGTTTTGCAATTCAAATTTCTGCAACTCGATTTGGGAAACCTGCTTTTTTAATAAATAATATTCCATTAAGCCCTTTTCACCGAATATCGAAACAAACATAAAATAGAAAATCATTGAAATTGCAACGCAATAAGAGACAAAGGTTGCCTTGTTGATACGATTTTTTCTGATGAAATTATATAAAGTGTTTTTAGTGATAACCATTTTTATAAAAGTTTGTTTTGATTATCTCAATTATCCAAAATTCAAATTAAAAAACAATTTAATTTTTTAAAGTGCTATTTGTTACAAAGTTCTTTGGCGACTTTTATAATGTCTTTGGTTTTTGGCAATGCAAGTCTTTCTAAGTTTTCTGCATATGGCAATGGAGCGTCGACCGAAGCTAATTTTTTAATTGGAGCGTCGAGATAATCAAAAGCCTCGTCGATTAAAATTGAAGCGATTTCACTGCCGATTGATGCAAATGGGAAGCCTTCTTCAACCGTAATGCATCTTGAAGTTTTTTTCACCGATTCAACAATTGTTTCGCGATCAAGCGGGCGAATGGTTCTTAGGTCAATAACTTCGGCGGAAATGCCAATTTTTTCAAGCTCTTCGGCGGCTTCGAGTGCATATTTAACCACCAATGAAAAAGCAATTATTGTTACATCCGCGCCTTCGCGTAAAACCTTGGCTTTACCAATTTCAACGATGTGATCATCATCATATTCTTCTTCAAAACTAAAGCCGTAAGTAATTTCATTTTCAAGAAAAATTACTGGATTTGGATCGCGAATTGCCGATTTTAACAAACCTTTTGCATCTGAGGCACTGTAGGGTGCAACAACTTTTAGTCCCGGGATTGCTCCATACCAAGCAGCGTAACATTGTGAATGTTGTGCCCCGACTCGAGATGCGGCTCCGTTCGGTCCGCGAAACACTATCGGACAACGAACTTGCCCGCCCGACATATAATTGGTTTTGGCTGCCGAATTAATAATTTGATCGATCGCTTGCATCGCAAAATTGAAAGTCATAAATTCAACAATCGGTCTTAATCCCGCAAAAGCAGAACCAATTGCAAGACCTGCAAATCCCTGCTCGGTGATTGGAGTATCTATCACTCTTTTAGCGCCAAATTCGGCAAGTAAACCTTGGGTTATTTTGTAGGCGCCGTTATATTCGGCAACCTCTTCTCCCATTACATAAATTTCGGAATGTTTACGCATTTCTTCTGCCATCGCTTCACGAAGTGCTTCACGAACTGTAAGTTTTCTAAGAGTCATAAATTAGTTATAAATCTCGGTTAAAAGCTCTGATTCATCAGGCTCGGGGCTGTTTTTTGCAAATTCAACTATTTCGTTGATTTCATTTTTTATTTCATCATCGATTTTTTTGATTTCACTTTCACTAAAAATTTTATTTTCAAAAATCGCAAGCCTTAATGAGTCGATTGGATCTTGATCTTTTTTACAATTAACTTCTTCCTTAGAGCGATAGGTCGCCGGGTCGGACATTGAATGCCCACGATAACGATAAGTATCCATTTCAATAATCATTGGACCGTTCCCACCCCTAACATAATCAACACATTTCTGACCATCGCGAATTACTTCAAAAATATCCATTCCATTAATTTTAACCCCCGGAATGTTAAAACCGATTCCCCTCTTATGAAGCTCGTCAACCGAAGAAGCCCTTGTTAGAGAAGTGCCCATGGCATAATGATTATTTTCGATAATAAACAAAACTGGTAAGTTCCAGATTTTCGCCATATTAAAAGCTTCATAAACTTGACCTTGATGTGCCGCGCCGTCGCCAAAATAACAATAAGTTACGTTATTATTGCCCTTATATTTATCAGCGAAAGCAAGTCCAGCGCCGATTGGAACCGAGGCTCCAACGATGCCATGACCGCCGTAAAAATGCTTCTCTAAATCAAATAAGTGCATCGATCCGCCTTTGCCCTTTGAGGACCCGTCTTTTCTTCCAAGCAATTCCGCCATGATTTTTTTTGGATCCGATCCGACCGCAATCATATGTCCGTGATCACGATAAGTGGTGATCACTTTATCGCCTTCTTGCATGGTATGATGCATTCCTGAAGCAATCGCCTCTTGACCGATATAAAGATGACAAAAACCCGCAATTAATCCCATGCCATAAAGTTGCCCCGCCTTTTCTTCAAAGCGACGAATTAGCAACATTTCACGATAAAAGCCGAGTAATTCTTCTTTTTTAAAATCTTTGATCGAATTATTTTTTGAATTATTTTTATTCGCTAAATTAGAATTTTTATTAATCATTTTAAAAAGTTGTTATGATTTTGTATTTTAAAAATATGATTATTTATTTAAGTTTTATAATTATAATTGAAACTAAATTAAAATTAAAAGTAAAATTTTATAAAAAATACTTCTGCACTTTTAACGATTGGTCATTATTTTACATTCGGATAATCTTTTTTAATCATCGAAATTATAAAATCTAGCGAAAATCTAAAAACCTCCGGAAGCAAGACATAACAAGCATAAATCATTGTTAATATTAAAATAATTATACCCAAATAATGAACTATTTTTTGAAAAAGAGCTTCCGCTTTACCCCTTGTCGAATCGAATTTTATCTTTCTTTTTGAAGTCATTTTAATTATATTTATATCAAAATAAATTTGCCATTTTAACAATTTGAATAATAATTATCAAATCTAGGTTTACATTGTTTTCAATTTTGCAAAAACAATATTAACATCAAACAAAAAAAATCAAACAATAGAAATCTTTTTAAAAGATTCTAATAAATTAATAAAATGATCGAAAATTTTTTAACAACCTATTTTTTAACAATAATTTTTTGCACTTTAGCCTGCTCAATGATGGGAAATTTAGTGTTGTGGAAAAGAATTTCATTTTACGGCGACGCGGTTTCGCATTCAGCCTTATTAGGATTTACCCTTGGAGCATTTTTAGAAATAAATCAAATTATTATTTTAATAATTTTCAATCTATTTTTCGCAACTTTAGTCAATATTTTTTCAAAACAAAAATCATTTGCTATCGATAGCGTTGTAATGATTTTATCTTATTTTTTTGTATCTTGCGCCGTATTATTTAATGAAAATTTTAACAAAAATTTTGTTTTCGAAGAGTTTTTATTTGGAGACATCTCGAGCATAACAAACCTTCATTTTAGCATAATTGCAATCTTGGCAATTATGATTATAATTTTCGTTAACATAAATTTAAAAAAATTTTTAATTAGCTTGCTTAATCAAGATATTGCGATTGTTAAAAATATAAAAATAAATCTTATAAATAATTTATTTATGATTTTATTATCTTTGTTGATTGCCTTTGCCGTAAAAGTGACGGGGGTTTTTCTAATCACCGCTTTAATGATAATTCCCTGCGCCACCGCCAGAATTTTTTCAAAAAATCCACAGGAAATGATAATAAAAAGCGCAATTTTAGGAGTTGCAGTTTCGAGCTTAGGCTTTCTTTTTGCAAAATCTTTCGGATTATCAATTACGCCGTCAATAATATTTTTTCACTGCTTATTATTTTTTATTTCATTATTAATTAAGAACATTTTTTATGACAAAATTTAATCACAAAACTGCGGTTGTTTTATTGAATTTAGGAGGTCCCGATAAAATTGAATCGGTGCAACCTTTTTTGTTTAATTTATTCAATGATAAAGCAATTATATCATTGCCTCAACCTTTTCGCTTCTTGATCGCAAAGCTTATTTCATCGCGTCGCAAAGAAAAAGCGCAAAATATTTATAATCACATTGGCGGAAAATCTCCACTGCTCGACATTACTCTTTCGCAAGCTGATTCTCTCGAGCGCGAATTGTCTTTTGATGGAAATTACAAGGTGTTTACCATCATGCGTTATTGGCATCCTTTCGCCAAAGATGTTGTAAATAAAATCAAAGAATATCAACCCAATCAAATTATTTTATTACCACTTTATCCTCAATTCTCGAGCACTACAACCGGATCTTCGGTTAAAGATTTTGCCGATAATTTCTTTGATGAAAATTCGCCTTCAATAAAAATTGTTTGTTGCTACCCGAATCAAGATGATTTTATCAAGTCGCACGCCATTCATATTAATCAAACTTTGAATAAGATCGAAAATAAAGATTTATCAAGAGTAAGATTGTTATTTTCGGCACACGGACTTCCGCAAAAGGTTATCGATAATGGCGACCCTTATGTTTTTCAAATTGAAGAAACCGCAAAAAAAACTATGGAATTTTTAAAAAATTTAAGAAAATTAAATACAGATTCTCGCGATGTTAATCTTGATTATCGCATCTGTTATCAATCCAAAGTTGGTCCATTAAAATGGACAACTCCGAGCTTAGAACAAGAAGTTCGCAAAGTTGCTCTCGATAAAAAAATTCCCGTAATAATTCCAATTGCCTTCGTCTCCGATCACTCGGAAACATTGGTTGAACTTGATATTGAATATCTTGAATTTGCCACAAAACTTGGCATTGAAAAATATTATCGAGTGCCGTCTTTAAATATCGAAAGAAACTTTATTCAAGGACTTGCAAATATTGTAAAAAGTACCGCAAAGAATGATAATTCACCAATTTTTTGTGGCGAAAATCCACAAAGAATTTGTCCGAAAAAATTTAAATTATGTCCCAACCCAAATTTTTCAGCGAATTCGTGCGAAAGCTAGTTAATATTGACATCGAGGTCAAATCAAAAAAATGGCTTGAACTCAAAAATATTGAAAAATTTATTGAATCACAAGCGCTAAATATTTTGGCGAAATCACCATTGTTGGAATTTTTGGATAAAAAAATTAATTTTGATTTATCAATTTCATTATGCTCGAATTTGCAAATTAGAAAAATTAATCGAGAATTTCGTGGCAAAGACAAGCCCACCAACGTTTTATCTTTTGGAAATTTAGATGAAAAAATTATTCAACAAAGTGGCTTGAATAAAGCAATTGGCGTTAATAAATATATTTTCCTTGGCGATATAATTTTAGGCTATGAATATATTTTAAAAGAAGCAAATGATAATGAAAAAGATTTTAAAAATCACTTGACGCACTTACTTCTTCATGGCATTCTTCATTTACTTGGACATGATCATGAAGACGCGAAAATGGCAAATATTATGGAAAATTTGGAAATAAAAATTCTTCAAGAATTTAATATCAACAACCCTTATAAAAATGAAATCTAAGTCGCAAAATAATTTTAAAAAATTAATGAATTTTTTCTTTATTTTATTTGGCAAAAAAAATAAAAAATCTTTTTCTTCTTTAATAAATTACATCACCGAATCGTACGAAAAAGAGGGTTTAGTGACTTCGGAAGAAAAAAAAATGTTAAAAAATATTGTTAATTTTGGTGATAAAAAAATTAACACGATCATGGTTCCAAGATCTGATATTATTGCCATACCCGAAAATATAACTCTCAATGAAATTAAAAAAATTATCACCGAAGACGAACATACCAGAATTCCAGTATACAAAGACAACATCGATCACATTATCGGCTTCATTCACAGCAAAGATTTGGCAAAATTTTTATGCGATACAAATAATGATTTTAATTTACAAAAAATTATTAGAAAAATTCTATTCATGCCGTGCTCGACTAAACTTCTCGATGCCCTTCTCAAAATGCGCTCTTCTAGGGTTCACATTGGAATTGTGCTTGATGAATTTGGCGCGGTGGATGGTTTAGTTACGATTGAAAATTTAGTCGAAGAAATCGTTGGACAAATTGATGACGAGCACGATGTTCCACTTGAAAGTTCTTTTTTTCAAATCAAAAAAATCAGTGAAAAAACTTACCATTTTGGTGGCCGAGTTGAATTAAAAAAATTCGAAGAAATATTTAAAATTAAATTTGAAGATTGTCTGGCTGAAACAGTTGGAGGCTTAGTAATGGCAACCTTTAAAGCCATTCCAAAAATTGGCGATAAAATTGAAAAATCGCAATTAGTTTTTAAAGTTTTAGATGCCGATAAAAGAATGGTTAAAGCCGTCGAGATTAAAGCTTTATACGATCTTTAAAATCTATAAATTTTTTCTCAATTACTTCCAAAATTTTAGTTTGCAATTTTTGATTATTTAACTCATTTATTTCGGGAATACAAGTCGGCGAGGTAACGTTTATTTCGGTCAAATATTCGCCAATAACATCAATACCTACCAGCAATAAATTGAGTTTTTTCAAATGCGGTGAAATTTCACGACAAATTTCTAAATCTCTTGCGTTTAATTGAGATTTTTGGGCACTGCCACCAATGTGTAAGTTGGAACGAATTTCACCTTCTTGCGCAACTCGTGCTACCGCTCCAATCGGCTCTCCATCTAATAAAAAAATTCTTTTATCGCCCGCTTTAATTTCTGCTAAAAATTTTTGAGCAATTAACGGCGTTTTGTAAAGTTTTTGCATCATTTCAAAATTTGATGCCAAATTTTGTGCGGTTTCATCAATCAATATAACGCCATCAGCCCCAAAAGAATAAAGCGGTTTTAAAATAATTTTTTTATGCTCTTTGTGAAAATTTTTTATGCTTTCTAAGCTTGCCGAAATTATGGTTGGCGGAGTTAAATTAGGAAAATTAGTAACAAATAACTTTTCAGGACAGTTACGAATATTAGATGGATCATTAACTATCATAACTGAATCTTTTATTTTTTCTAAAAAATAAGTGGTTGTTAAATAATTCATGTCAAATGGCGGATCTTGTCGCACCAAAATTACATCAAACTCGGCAAGATTTTGTTCTTTTTTTTCTATAATTTCGCAAAAATTACTTGAATTGTTAAGTTTTATTTTTGATATTTGTGCGAAAATTTTTTGTTTTTTAACATCGAAGGAAATTGTTTCAGGTGTGTAATAAAAAATTTCATGACCACGATTTTGAGCTTCTTGGAGTATTAAAAAAGTAGTATCGGTTTTAATATTTATTGAAAAAATATCATCCATTTGTGCAACTATTTTCATATCGAAGAAATATTTAATGTTAAAATAAATTTTATAATAATTTTTAAAAAATAAATGCAAAATACTAATTTTATAAAAACCACACCAATTTTTGATATCGGCGAGTTCGTGATTAGAGAAGAGCATGATGACGATGTAGTAAATTATTTTGAATACTACTCGAATCCCGAAGTTAATCAATATATTTTATGCACGATTCCGCAAAATATTGAAGAAGCACGACATGATTTTTATTATTGGAAAAATACTTTTAAACGCGGTGATGGCGCTTATTTTGCAATTGCACGCAAAGATAATAATAAAATGATCGGCTCCATCGGCTTAACCGGCTTAAACACTTATCACAAAAGAATCGAGATAAGTTACGATTTATCAAAAGATTATTGGAAAAAAGGCGTAATGACCAAAGCTTTGAAAAAAATTTGTGATTATGGATTCTATGAATTTAAAGTTAATCGCATTGAAGCAAATGTCGTTCCGCAAAATTTATCATCGCAAAATCTTTTAACGAGAAATGGCTTTGTTAACGAGGGTTATCTAAGACAACATCGCTTTCATAAAGGCGAATTTAGAGACGTTCTTTTTTTTAGTTTATTAAGAAGCGATTTTTACAAATAAAAAAAATGAAAAATTGATTTGACTTTTTTTATTTGGTTTGGTTTAATGCTTGCCCCTTATTTAATTTATTTGTTAAGTTGACTTTGTTTTTAGTTAAGTTTAAACTTGAGCTATAGTTTTTATTACATAGGCTTTAATGCTGATATTTGTAAATACGAATTTTAACAAAAATCTTTAGATAAATTTAAATTGCCAACTAAGCTTTGTAGCTTAGAAGCAGTTAACAAGTTTTTTATTTTATTATGCTTAAAACATATACAGCGAAACCGAGTGAAATTGAAAAAAAATGGTGGTTGATTGACGCCGAAGATTTAGTAGTTGGTCGCTTATCATCGATTATCGCCAAAATCTTGCGCGGAAAACACAAAACCACTTTTACTCCAAATATTGATTGTGGTGATTACGTAATCGTAATTAACGCCGAAAAAGTTAAACTCACTGGCAAAAAATATGCCGAGAAACTTTATTACTGGCACACTGGCTTCCCTGGTGGAATCAAAGATCGCACAGCGCGCCAAATCATGGAAGGAAAATATCCTGAAAGAATTCTTGAATATGCCGTTTCAAGAATGATGTCACGCGGTCCTTTACAAAGAGATTTAATGACTAAACTTCATATCTATAAAGGCAACGAACACAAGCACCAAGCACAAAATCCTCAAATACTTGACGTCGGCGCCATGAATCGTAAAAACAAAAAAACTAACTAATTATGTCTGCACTTATTAAAGAAAAAGTTATCGAAATTAAACAACAAACTGAATCGCAAGATAAAAAAGTTTACATACAAGTTCGCGACTCTTTGGGTCGCTCTTATGCAACTGGCAAAAGAAAAAATGCAATTGCCAAAGTTTGGATCAAGCAAGGAACTGGTAAAGTTACTATCAATGACAGAGAAGTTAGAAATTACTTCGGTCGTGAAATTTTGGTGAATATTGCTAAAGCACCTTTCGGAGCTACAAAAAATGAAAATAAATTTGATGTAGTCGCCACAATATTAGGTGGCGGTAAAAGTGGTCAAGCCGGAGCTTTATCTCATGGCATCAGCAAAGCTTTAGTTTTGTTTGATCCAAGTAATCAACCAATTTTAAGAACCCAAGGTTTCTTAACTCGCGATTCAAGAGTTGTTGAACGTAAAAAATACGGTCTTAAAAAAGCTCGTAAAGATCAAACTTACCGTAAACGTTAATTCTTGTGAGCTTATAGCAAAAGGCTTTAAGCTCATTTATAAATTTCAACACCGATTTACTTTTAATTCACAATGGCAAATAATTGTTTTCTCGCAAAAAGAATTTATATTGCCTCCGATCACGCTGGATTTGAACTCAAAGAATATCTCATAAATTCTCTCAAAAAAAATAATATTGAAATCATTGATTTAGGTTGTGATTCGGCAGAAATTTCGGTCGATTATCCGGATTATGGCAATAAATTATGCGAAAAAATTAGCGAAAATGATTTCGGAATTTTAATTTGTGGAAGTGGAGTTGGTATTTCCATTTCCGCCAATCGTCATAAAAAAATTCGAGCCGCACTTTGCTTCAATAAAAATATAGCAAAGCTTGCCCGCTCCCATAACAATGCTAACGTAATTTGCTTGGGCGCTAGATTTCTCAAAAAAAAATATGCTTTAGCAATTTGTAAAACTTTTTTTACGCAAAAATTTGATGGTCAAAGACATGTCGCTCGAGTCGAAAAACTTGGATTATAAGCAAAAATTAATTCGGAGCTTTGGCAGAACCAAAAGCCGTAAACTATCCAATAATAAAAATTTTTTATTAGAAAATTTTTACGACTCTTACAAAATATCAAATATTGACGAATCTTTTTCTAAAAATTTTTTAGAAATTGGTTTTGGTTTTGGAGATTTTATTTTCAACAAAGCCAAACAAAATTCCGAGATAAATTTTTATGGTTGCGAACCACATTTAAACGGGATCGTCAATTTGCTTGGCATGCTTGAAAGAGAACCATTAACCAATTTAAAAATCACCAATCAAGATATTAGAATTTTTATTAATAATTTCCCCGATAATTTCTTTGAAAAAATCTTTATTTTATTCCCTGATCCGTGGCCCAAATTTAAACATTTCAAAAGACGTTTAATTGATAAAAAATTTTTAGATCAAATTCTTTTTCCGAAGTTAAAAAATAATGGCAAAATTATTATTGCGACAGATCATGATTCCTACAAAACATGGATTCTTAGCCATATTTTACAAAGTGTTAAATTTAAATGGTTAGCCACTTCAAAAGCATCGTGGAAAATTTTTCCAGATGATTGGATAATCACAAAATATCAAAAAAAAGCCATCGCCGAGGGCAGGGAACCAATCTTAATTGAAATCAAAAAATCATGATTGATAAATCACAATTACCAAATGTTAAAGGCGAATATAGATTTGATGCTAAAATCAATAATTGGTTTGATTTGCGAGGCAGGGCGGAAATATTATTTAGACCTGAAAATGCCGAAGATTTATCATATTTTTTACAAAATATCTCTTCGCAAATTAAAGTGCAAATAATCGGCGCCGGCTCCAATGTTATCGTTGCCGATGAAGGCGTAAAAGGCGTTTTAATAAAACTTCCTGCCAGTTTTTCTGCAATAATACATGATGAAAACACCATCTCAATTGGCTCCGCATCCTTATGCATCAACGTTTCCCAATATTGCAAAAATTTTGGATTGGGTGGTTTAGAATTTTTAAGTGGCATTCCCGGATCAATCGGCGGAGCCATCGCCATGAATGCCGGATGTTATGGTTCCGACATTTCACAATACCTAATAAGCGCCACTGCCATTGATTATGAAGGAAATTTTCATGAATTAACAAATCAAGATTTTGGATATGTTTATCGCGGAAATAATTTAAACAAAAAATATATTTTTATTGCTGGAAAATTTAAAATTAATAATTCAACAACTCAAGAAATTGCTTATAAAATTTCTGAATTACAAAAAGCTCGCGAAAATGCTCAACCCATTAGAGCCAAAACCGGAGGAAGCACTTTTAAAAATCCACCTAATAACAAAGCGTGGGAATTAATTGATGCTATTGGTTATAGAGGAAAGTCAATAGGAGATGCTCAAATCTCACAAAAACATTGTAATTTCTTAATTAATAATAATAATGCTTCCGCTCAAGATTTAATTAATCTTGGCGAAGAGGCAAGAAAAAAAGTTTTCGAACAATTTAAAATTAATTTAGAATGGGAAATAAAAATTCTAAATTAAAACTTGTTTTTAAAAATTTTTTCTTTAAAAAATAATCTTAACAATTTTTTTTAAAACTTTATTATAAAATATAAAACCAAATAAAATGATTAGAAAATTATTCTCAAAAATTTTTTATACATTGTTTTTTATAACATCTTTAATGATTGGTGGGGTTGATGCGATGGGAGCGGATACCCCTATAACAATTATTAACACCTCAAATTGCGGAACAGATACTGATCAGGCATGCAATGGACTTGGAGTAAGATCATGTCCTAGTCCTGATGCAATCGTACTTACTGGAACTGGCAACATAACTAGAAAGATTGCTTATTGTGACGATGCGGGTCAACAAATAGCGCTCGAAGCATTAAAAGCTTCATGCACCTTTTATTGCACAACCATAGTATCCCAAATTAAGGGCGATGTTGCCGATGAGAAATACAGCATTAATCAAAACACTTTTACTAAATCGCTTTGCAACGCCTTAAGAATAGTTTCGGGAAGTGCAGGAAAAACTTTCGCAGCCTTTGCTATTATTGCAACTGGAATTGGTTTCTTCACTGGTAAAGTTTCTTGGGGTTTGATGATTGGCGTTACCGCAGGTATTGCCACCATGTTCGGAGCTCCTTCAATTGTAGCTGCAATTTCTGGACAAGATACAAAAACTTCTTGCAATCTTAACTAGAAAAATTTATTTAAATATTATTAATAAAAAACTTGAAACTAAAAATTTCATTAATAAAATGATGAGATATTTACAAAATTCAAAAACATAAAATCTATAAATTATCATGAAAAAACACTCGAAACAATTATTGAAAATTTCTTTAGCAACATTCTCAATCTTGGCATTATTCCCAATATTATCATCAAATGCTGGTATCGGACAAGCTTTGGCTCAAGTTACCGACTCTTCTTACAACATTAGCTCTAACTCATTAACAAGAGTTATGTGTAATGCCCTCAGACTTGTAACGGGAAGTGCTGGTAAAACATTTGCAGCTTTTGCTATTATTGCCACAGGTATTGGTTTCTTCACTGGTAAAGTTTCTTGGGGTTTGATGATTGGTGTTACTGTAGGTATCGCAACAATGTTCGGTGCTCCTTCAATTGTAGCTGCGATTTCTGGACAAGATACCACTATGGCTTGCGATAAAAACTAAAAAAATAAAAATAAAATGTCTAGAAAGTGTGAATTATTAAATATCGGCGCAATGACTGGGAACAAGGTTTCTCACTCAAATCGCAAAACTCGAAGAAGATTCTTACCAAACTTAAAATCAATTTCTTTTTTCAGTGATTTATTAGGAGCCAATCTTAATTTAAAGGTTGCAACTTCAACTCTTAGAACTATCAATAAATATGGCAATATCGATAATTTTTTGATTAAATATAAATTCAATAAATTATCAGAAAGAGCTCAATCTCTTCGATTAAAAATTAAAAATAAGCAAAAAACTGCTTAAATTAAATAAATTTAAGTTAAGTCTTTCATAAAATGGAAGCCACGAATATAAAAATCTTCGTTAAAATAAAGGGAATGAGATTTTTTATTTTCGGTGTAAGAATCAAGAACCATCTTATTACAACCCAAGTTGCGAGCTTTATTTTCAAGGTAATTAAGAATTTTTTTACCAACTCCGCAACCACGAAAATTTTCATCAACCACCAAATTGCAAGCTTGCAGATAGCGTCCACAATAAAGCATTCTAGCTATCCAATAACCTGAAACCGCAATCATTTTATTATCAATATATCCCGCCACCATTTTATAATTATTATTTAAAATCATCTCATCGAGAGCGATTTCAAAGGTTTTGTAATCCATTTTTTTATACATTTGATGGATTAGGGGGAAAGCTTCGATCATCGAATTTTTGGTTTCTAAATCTATGATTAATAATGACATTTTATAAATTTTTTAATTGCTCTTCAAGTTTGTAAGCCCAAGAACTAATGGTTCCAGCCCCCGTGCATAAAACTAAATCACCCCTATTAATTTGAGCTTTTAAAATTGATGCCAGTTCATTTTCGTGATTTAATTTTATAACATTTTTATGTCCGGTTTTTTTAATTCCGGCAATAATTGAATCTTGTGTAATGCCTTCAATCGGAGATTGCGACGCCGAATAAATATCTGAAACAATTACGCAATCAGCGTCAATAAAAGCATTACAAAATTCATTAAACAAATCGTGAACACGTGAATATTTGTGAGGTTGAAAAACACAGATTACTTGATTATTTTTGACTAAATTTTTGGCGGTTTTTAAAGTTGCTAAAATTTCGGTTGGGTGATGACCATAATCATCAATTATTGAAACCTCACTAAATTCACCAACTTTAGTGAATCTTTGCTTAACACCACTAAAACTTGCTAACCCTTTTTTAATTTGATTAATATCTAAATTTAAAAATTTAGCAATTGCAACCGCAACCAAAGCATTGCTTGCATTGTGTTCGCCATAAATTGGCATTTTGACATTTTCAATAATTTCGCCATTTTTAAAATGAATATCGAAAGTTAAGCCACGAATATCCATTTGAATATTTTTCGCCATAATGTCAGCTGGCTTCTTGATAGAGTAGCTTACCAAATTTTTATGATTTGGTAAAATTTTATTATAAATTTTTTCAACCTCTGGACTATCAATGCACAAAACGCATAAACCATTTTGCGGAATTTGTGTAATATATTTTTCAAAACAAGCTTTTTGTTTTTCAAAACTTCCGCCATATCCAGCAAATTCAAGATGCTCTGGCTCTATATTGGTAACCGCTCCGATAAAACTTGGTAGAATCACAAAACTAGCGTCGGATTCATCTGATTCAGCAACTAAATATTCGCCTGAACCAATTTTAGAATTGCTTTGAAAATGGTGAATAATTCCGCCATTAATAATTGATGGGTCAAAATTATTCGATTCAAGCATCATCGAAACCATGCCCGTCGTGCTGGTTTTACCGTGCGTTCCAGCAATAGTTACGCCTTTATATTCTTGCATAATTATCGCCAAAAGTTGAGCGCGAGTCAAGATTGGAATATTGCGACTTTGAGCTTTTAAAATTTCGGGATTATTGCTTTTAATGATCGAAGTTTCAACCACCAGAGACACATCATCGGTAAGATTTTTTTCATCATGACCAACAAAATAGTCGATTCCAGCATCGCGAATTTTTTGTGTTAAATAATTTTCTCTCAAGTCAGATCCCTGAACTGGAATATTCCATTTGCGTAAAATAAATGCTAAGGCACTCATACCAATACCGCCGAGACCAATAAAATGGACTTTCTTTTGTTGTTTTATATCGCTAATATTCATGTAAAATAGAAAAAATCTTTTTGAATTATTGAAAGTAAAAATCAAAGTAGAAAAAAAATTTTATTTGTAAAATCAAAATTGCAATTTTTAAAAAAAATGCTTAAGAAATCCGTAAACCAGATTTTTGAAATTTGGCAAAAAAACAATCCACAACCAAAAACCGAATTAGCATTCACCAATAATTTTACATTATTAGTGGCGGTCGTATTGTCGGCACAAAGCACTGATATCGGGGTTAATAAAGCCACAAAAAATCTTTTTAAAATTGCCAACACACCGCAAAAAATGCTTGATCTTGGTGAAGAAAAATTGAAAAAATATATTTCGACAATTGGGTTATACAACAACAAGGCCAAAAATATTATAATTCTGAGTGAGCAATTAATTAAATTGCATAATTCCGAAGTTCCAAATGATTTTGAATCATTACGAAATCTTGCTGGAGTAGGGCAAAAAACCGCTAATGTAGTTTTAAATTGTGCTTTTGGTAAGCCAACAATTGCGGTTGATACCCATGTTTTTCGTGTCGCCAATCGACTTGGATTAGTTGACGAAACCAATCCTGAAAAAACCGAAGAAGCATTGTTGAAAAAAATTCCAAAAAAATTTTTATATTATGCTCATCATTGGATGATACTTCATGGACGCTACACCTGCATAGCACGCAAGCCAAATTGTAAAAATTGTCAAATTGAAAAATTTTGCAAATTTAATAAAAAAATTCTGTAAAAAACTTAAAAAAATATTTCTTCATAATCTCTTGTTGATTAAAATTTAAATTAGTAAAATTGCACAAATTTAAAATTTTAATTATGGCGATAGAACAAAAAGAATTATACGAAATTGTTAAATTAAGTTTTCCCGAAGCAACCGTGAAAATAGTTGACTTAGTAGGCGACAAAGACCATTATCGTATTGAAATTATTGATAAAAATTTTGCTCAAATAAATAAAATTCAACAACATCGAATTGTTCATAAAGCTTTAGATTCCATTTTAAATAGTCGGCTTCACGCCATAGAAATCAACACTTCATCAAATTAAATTATGGATAATATTTTTGCAGAAATTAAAAAAACCGTCGAAGAAAATAAAGTAGTTCTTTATATGAAGGGAACGAAAGATTTCCCGCAATGCGGATTCTCGGCCACCGTCGTGCAAATTTTAAAAAATTTAAACGTTAACTTTATTGATATAAATGTTTTAACTAATCCTGAAATTCGCGAAGGGATTAAAGAATTTTCCGATTGGCCAACTATCCCGCAACTCTACATAGCTGGCGAGTTTGTCGGTGGTTGCGATATCGTCAAAGAAATGTTTCAAGCTCAAGAATTACAAGAATTATTGAAAGATAAAAAAATAATTTAAGAACTTTTAAATTTACTGAAATTTAAGAAAATAAAAATTCATTTAAATTAAAATGGAATATGCAATTGAGATAAATAATCTCCAAAAAACTTATCAAAAATCTAAAAAATCTACATCGAAAGATGCCTTAAAATCGATAGATTTAAAAATAAAAAAAGGTTCTTTTTTTGGATTGCTCGGTCCCAACGGAGCTGGAAAATCAACCATTATCAACATTTTGGCGGGTTTAGTTAAAAAAACTTCGGGACAAGTGAAAATCGCCGGAATTGATATTGACGAAAATCAAAAAGCCACCAAATTTAAAATTGGTATAGTTCCGCAAGAATTAATCATCGATCCCTTTTTTAATGTTCACGAAACTTTAGAAATTTATGCTGGATATTTTGGTATTCCAAAAGCTCAAAGACGCACCGATGAAATCATTGAGGCTCTAGGTTTGAAAGACAAAGCCAAAGCAACGCCGAGAAGTCTTTCGGGCGGAATGCGTCGACGTTTATTAGTGGCAAAAGCTTTGGTGCACAATCCCGAAATTTTAGTGCTCGATGAACCAACAGCGGGAGTCGATGTCGAGCTTCGAAATCAATTATGGAATTATGTCAGAAAACTCAATCAAAATGGCACCACAATATTGCTCACAACGCATTATCTGGAAGAGGCCGAAGAATTATGTGATGAAATTGCCATCATTAGCAAAGGCGAGGTTATTGCTTGCGATCGCAAAGAAAATTTAATGAAATTATTGTCGAGTAAAGAAATTATTGTGTCGGCAAATGAAAAAATTGAACCAAATTTTAGTGAAAAATTACCAAATTTGAAAACAAAATTTTTAGCTCCAGATAAAATTTCAATTACTTACGATCCCGACAAAACCGAAGTTGGAAAAATTTTACAAATAATTTCTGAAGCCAAGATTGACATTAGAGACATCTCGACTCAACAACCCGATTTGGAAGAAATTTTTAAACATCTTATCGCTAAAAAATGAAAGATTTAATTTCGATCGACGACATCAATATAAATCAAATCGATGAAATCCATCGCTTGGCTAATCAATATTTTCTAAGCCCCAATCTTCATTACAATGATTTAAAAGAAAAAATTTTAGTTAATTTTTTCTTTGAAAATTCAACACGAACTCGAATGTCGTTTGAAATTGCCGGCAAAAAAATGGGCGCAAAAGTCGTTAATCTCGATATTTCTTTATCCTCATTGAAGAAGGGCGAGTCAATCATCGACACCGCTCAAACCATTAACGCTATGAACCCTGATTTCGTAGCGATTCGCCATAATTCAAGTGGCATTATCCAAATTCTAAAGAAATATTTAAATTGCTCGATAATCAATGCGGGAGATGGCACCAACGAACATCCTTCGCAAGCATTACTTGATTCTTTTGTTATAAAAAATCATAAAAAAACTTTAAATAATTTAAAAATTGCAATTTGTGGCGATGTTTTGCATTCTAGAGTCGCAAGGTCAAATATTAAACTTTTAGCAAAATATAATTGTGAAATTCGCGTAATTACTTCACCGACTTTAGTCACTAAAAATTACCGAGAATGGCTCAAAGAAAATTGGAATATTGAGGTTTATGAAAATTTAATCGATGGCATTAAGGATGTTGATGTAATTATGATGCTTCGAATTCAGCAAGAAAGAATGTTCGGCTCTTATATTTCTTCTTTGGCAGAATATTATAAAATTTATGGCTTAAATCATGAAAAACTTTTACATGCTAAAGATGCGATAATTATGCATCCGGGACCGATTAATCGTGATGTAGAAATTTCATCGCAACTTGCCGACGATCCTAAAAAATCTTTAATTTTAGAGCAAGTATCAGCTGGAGTGGCGGTTCGGCAAGCTATTTTAAAATTATTGTAAATTACAAATTATTTTAAATATCTTGAATATAAATAAATATCAAATTATCGTTTCAAAAAATATTAATAAAATATTAATAAAATTTTAACAAAATGATTACCCCTTTTAGCTATATTAGAATCGCCATGATTTACAGCTCAACAGCATTATCGCTAATGATAATGATGCTTGTTCTAAATATTATAACCATCGACGAATTACTTACAATCATCGGCGTTGAACAAAAAAGCAACGAGGCTCAAGCCTTAAAATTAGTAATTAGTCGCATTCAAGAAATGTCGACAAATATTTTGCAAATCATTTCCAAACTCTTGAATAATTTATTATCATGGGCAGGAGTTGATGTTGATTTATCGAAGATTAAAATTGACGCCAATCAAAAACCTTCAATGCCAATTGATCCAAACGCCATCAATGATGGCGGGGCTTTAAATAACGGCTCAGAAAATAACTTTTAATAATCTAATTCAGTTCAACAGTAATAATCAATTTTAGTGTTTTCATCACTTATAAATCTCATTCGGCTAATTTTTATTCTAATTTTAGCGGCACCTTTTTCATTATTTAACAAGGAAAAGGCGATTTATTTTTTCTTCAATTTTGCCGGCCCATCTTTTATAAAACTTGGTCAATTATTATCGGTTAGAGCCGATTTAGTAGGCAAAGAAGTAGCGTTAATATTAACAAAATTTCAAGATGCAATTCCGCCTTTTTCTCAAAAAAAAGTTGTTAATATTTTGTATCAAGAATTTGGCGATGATTTTAACAAAATTTTCAAAGAATTTAATTATATTCCCGTCGCCTCTGCTTCAATCGCCCAAGTACATAAAGCTAAATTAAACAACGATGTAAATGTTGCGGTAAAAATTCTAAGACCGAATATTCAAAAAACCATGATGCGTGATATTTGCACTCTTCGTTTATTAAATAAAATTTGCTATTTTTTCTCAAAATTTTTAGCAAAAACTTTTAATGATATTGGCGATTTGCTTGATCAAACCGCTAAATATGAACTTGATTTACTGCACGAGGGGGCAAATGGCTCTAGGTTGCGTGATGATATGAATGGCGCCAAGGGTTTTTATGTTCCACAAATTTTTTGGCAACATTCTTCAACAAAAATTTTAGTAATCGAATGGATTGATGGCATCGCTTTTTCCAATACTCAAGCGATTGCACAGAGTAAATTTGATAAGAAAATTTTAGCGGAAAATTTAGTTTTAAGTTATTTTCGTCAAGTTTATGTTCATGGTTTTTTTCACGCCGATATGCATCCCGGAAATCTTTTTCTAAAGGATAATGGCGACATTGCAGTAGTTGATTTTGGCATCATGGGCAAGATTGACAAAAAAACTCGCATTGCGGTTGCCGAAGTGCTAATAGGATTTTTACATCGTGATTATCAAAAAGTTGCCAAAATTCATGTCGATGCGGGTTTTGTTCCTAAAGAAACTAACATCGATGATCTAGCTTTATCTTGTCGTAAAATTGGTGAAATGATTGTCGGCGTTGACGTTAAGGATATTTCAATCGCCAAATTATTAACGGGATTAATCGATTTATCACGAAATTATAAAATGGAAACCAAGCCCGAACTTTTACTTTTGCAAAAAACTTTATTGTTGGTCGAGGGCGTTGGAGTCTCGCTCGATCCTGATTTGAATATTTGGGATTTAGCTCGCCCTTGGGTCAAAGAATGGGCGAAAACTAATATTGGTTTTGATGCTAAAATTCGCGATAGTATTTTAGATATTTTGCAATTAGTAAAAAATTTCTTTAATAAGTAAATCTTATAAAAAATAACAAATTAATAAGATTTACTTATGAGTCAAAATCCAAACCAAGTCTCCTCATCAGCGTAGGTGTAAGGCTCACCAGCTCGAACTAAAATATATTTCTTTTTATACATGGTTTGCACCGCATATACTCTATCGCCAAGACTATAACATCCACCAAATATTTTATAAATTTCTTCTCGGGTTAGATTGGGCTTATAAGTAAAGGGCAAGTTATATAAACGAATCGCTTCTTCGGTATATTTGGGTTCGACAATGCACATTCCGGCACATGAGGATAAAAATAAAAGCAAAATTATTATTAAAAAATTATTCTTTAAAACCATAATGAATTGCACAAGCCCCGAATGTTAAATTTTGATATCCGACTTTAGAGAATCCAGCATTCTCAATGAGTTTTTTAAATACATTTTGATCAGGAAATTTACGAATACTTTCAACTAAATATTGATAAGAATCTTGATCCTTAAGAATAACTTCACCAATCTTAGGAATTATTTTGAAAGAATAAGTGTCGTAAATTTTTTGTAAAAAAATATCTTCAACCTTAGAAAATTCAAGGCAAATAAATTTTCCGCCTTTTTTTAAAACACGATGTGCTTCTTGCAAACCCTTTTCAATATTAGTGAAATTACGAATGCCAAAAGCGATGGTAAAAACATCAAAAGATTCATCAGCAAAACTTAATTTTTCTCCATCATTTTCGACAAAATTTAAATGCGAAAATAAATTTAAATCAACCGCTCTAGATCTACCAACCTCTAGCATTTGCGGGTTTATGTCGACAACTTCAATTTGATAATTTAAATTTTTTTCTTGGGCAGTTTTGGCAATGCGAAAAGCGATATCTCCCGTTCCGCCCGCAACATCAATTATTTTAATATTGTCAAAAAAATCGATATGTTTTATCATGCTATTTTTCCAAAGTCGATGAGTGCCGGCACTCATTAAATCGTTCATCAAATCATATTTTTTGGCTACATTTGAAAAAATGTTTTTGACTAAACCAGATTTTTGATCAATATCGACTTCTTTGAAACCAAAATGAGTTTTGTTATTTTCCATGTTTAAAACCGCAGATTTTAATTTTAATTTACCCGAGAATTTAATAGCTCAAGAGCCCTTGAAAAACAAGGAGCAAACCCCAATGCTAGTTTTTCAAAATAATCAAATTTTTGATAAAAAAATCAATGATTTAATCGATTTTTTTGCCGAGGGTGATGTAATGATATTTAATCAAGTTAAGGTAATCAAGGCAAAATTAATCGGCAAGATTTCTCGCAATTCGGCAATGGTTCATTTTAATCTCGATCAAGAATCAAATGGTCTGTGGAATGCTTTGTGTCGCCCCGCCAAGAAGGTTTGTGTTAGTGATATAATTTCAATTTCTGATAATTTTGACGATAATTTTTATTGTGAAGTTGTTGAAAAAGATAATGAGGGATTTATTAAAATAAAATTTAATTGCCATGAAAATGAATTGCCTTCGAAACTTGAAAAATATGGCTCGATTCCACTACCTCCTTACATTAAGCGTAATGAAAATGATGAAGAAAATTTACATAATGATCAAAAAAACTATCAAACAATCTATGCCAAAAACGGCGTCGCCGTTGCCGCGCCGACGGCAGGATTGCATTTTAATGAAAATATTTTTGCCAAAATAAAAGCTAAAAAAATAGAATGTGTTTTTCTTACTTTAAATGTCGGTGCGGGCACGTTTTTACCAGTTCGCACCGATAATTTAACCGAGCATAAAATGCATAGTGAAAAATATTTTCTCTCCAAAGAAAATTGTGAAATCATCAATAACGCCAAAAAAAATGGTAAAAAAATTATCGCGGTGGGAACAACTTCACTTAGAGCGATTGAGTCTAGCGTAGATGAAAATGGCATTTTGCAACCACAAAATCGTGCTACGGAAATTTTTATTTATCCGCCTTATAAATTTAAAATTATTGATGTTTTAATGACTAATTTTCATC
>SXGQ01031440.1_pt1 | contig 33054 bp, 23 predicted proteins | sample 3178371 | NCBI WGS metagenome assembly SXGQ01 (sample SAMN11356859, study PRJNA531348) | freshwater metagenome | isolation source: freshwater sample F1-20 | place: China: Fuxian Lake, Yuxi | collected 2017-12-25
ATGAAGGACACGGCGTTTTATCCGACCGACGACCGGATGCCTCGCGTCGTGACGCTCTACGACGACCGCGACGGCAAGCTGGTGCGGATCGACACGCCCGCCTGGCTGGCGACCAAGACGCTGTTCTCAGGCGGCGGCGGGCTGTGGTCCACGGCTGACGACTACATCCGGTTCGGGCAGATGCTGGTGAACGGCGGCGTCCTCGACGGCAAGCGCCTGCTCAGTCCGCGGACGGTTGACCTCATGGCGTCGAATCACGTCGGCTCGCTCTACACGGGCATCGGCCGTGCCGTGCAGGGCATGGGCTTTGGCCTCACCGTTGACGTCGTGCTCGATCACGTCGCCGCCGGCCGCCGCGTCTCGAGCGGCTCGTTCGGGTGGGGCGGCGCATTCGGGACCCACTTCTGGGTGGATCGGAAAGAGCAGCTGGTCGGGCTCCTGATGATCCAGGAACCGGTGGGGCAGTTGCGCCTGGATTTCGAAAACGCTGTCATGCAGTCCATTGTGGAGTAGGTGCCAATGAAGATCATGATGTCCGTCTGCTTCGTGGCGGTGCTGTCCGCCGCCCTCGCCGCACAGGCGCCCGCGCCGCCACCGACCGATCGCGGCAAGGCGACCCACTTCACGGCGGCCGACCTGCAGGCCGCCCTCGCCAAGCTGCCCAGCGATCGGCCGGCCTCGTCCGTGCGGGTGTTCTCGCTGGCGCCGTACAACGTGGCGGTGGAGCGGCGGTTGCCGCAGCCGCAGGGCGCCTCGCTGCACGAGGCGCAGGCCGAGTTGTTCTACGTGATCGAGGGCTCGGCGACGATGCTCACGGGCGGGACGTTGATCGCGCCGGCCCGCAACGGCACCAACCTGCAGGGCACGGGCATCGAGGGCGGGACGCGCAACGTCTTCAACAAGGGCGACTTCATCATGGTCCCCTCTGGTGTGCCGCACCAGTTCGTTGACATCACGTCACCGGTGCAGGTGATGTCGATGTACCTGCCCAATCCTAAATAGACACCGTCACTCGGCCACGCCGGCGAGTCCAGGCCCGTACAGCGAAAGCGGCCGGGGTTGCGAAACCCCGGCCGCGCAGTCGCTTCTCGATCTGACCGGTGGAACCTAGAACCGGCCGACGATCGTCAGCTGGAACGCCCGCGCCGGCTGCTGATTGGCCATCAGCAGGAAGTTCGAACTCCAACTCTGGTACGCACTGTTGTAGTTGTACTGCGTGTAGTTGCCGCCGTTGAAGAGGTTGAACATGTTCGCGGCGATCTCGACCTGGTAACGCTGGTACTTCAGGAGCTTGCCGACCTTCAAGCCGGCGGTCGTGATCGTCGGCGCCAGGACCTGGCCCTCCCCACGATTGCTGAAGACATAACGGTTGCGCGTTCGAAGCGGGTTGGGGGCGGTGGAGCCGTTCGCGAGCGTGAACGTCGCCGGACCGTACTTGACGACGTCGGGATCGGTCGACGAGAGCTGATACAACGGCGATCCCGACCAGGGACCCGCCTGGATCGTGACGTTACCGGCCACGTTGATGCCCCAGGGCGCCTGCCAGACGCCGCCGAAGTTCGCGCGGTACTTCATCCACGTCGGACCGTAGCTCAGGGCATTGCCCGTGTCCGGCAGCGAGTTGCCGTCGTTGTTGCCGCGCGGCATGTAGAGGTTGGCGTTGTTGGCGAAGTGGTCCGGCTGCACGAACCGGGCCGGGTCGGTCGGGTTCCACGTGCCATCCATCTTGTGCCACTGCCGGTTGAGGCCGGCGATGAACTGGAAGCCGTGCGACATGTTCTTTGTCACGGTCATTTCAATGGCCTGGTACTTGAGCTGGCTCCAGGTGTTGTTGGTCTGTTGCAGGACTATTCCCTGGTTGGGATCGACCTTGCCGAATCCGAGGAACGGCAGGCCAGGTCCGCTGGGGTAGATGCCGTTGATGTCGATGGTCGCCCACATGTCCTTGTAGGCGCGGTTGATATAGCCGACATCCAGGCCAATCTGCCATCCGAACTGACGCCGGAACCCGACGATGAACTCGTCGAGGTACGGCTGGTGCAGGCCGGGCGCGATCTGCTGCGCGGCCAGGGCCCTCGTCGACGCCGGCGCGAGCACGGTCGTCTCGAACACACCATCGAGGTTGTTGTCGTACTCCCGGCGGAACGACACCGTGTCGTCGGCGCCGAAAGTCGTGACCCCGTCGCGGCCCATCACCTGTTCGCCCAGGCGGGCGTAACTGGCGCGCAGCACATTCTTGGCATCCTCGGTCAGGAGGTAGGTCGCGCCCAGGCGTGGCTGCACCGTCCAGGACTGCTGCCGCGTGATGCCCTTCACCTCGTCCACGCGCTTGACGTAGTCGAACCGCATCCCGAGGTTCGCCGTCAGGCGGGCGCCGGGCTTCCAACTGTCCTGCACGTAGAACGCGTAGTTGCTGTCGCGGGCCTGCCGGGTCTGCAGGCTGATGGGGTCGGCGTAATCACGACGGAACGGCCTGGTGCCCTTGGACGGATCGTCCATGTCCACCACCGTCCGGTACTCACGGAAGAACCCGTCGTTGACGTACTCCGTCCGCTGATCGTAGATGTTCTGCGGTTCCAGGAAGAACCCGGTCGCGAACTCGTGAGAGCCCAGCCAGCCATCCTGGTAGTAGGTCACGTCGCCGCGGAACAGGTACAACGAGGCGGGCACGAACGTCTGGGTCTGGTTGTTCCCGCCCTCGAGGATGAGCGCGTTGCCCGTGATCAGGCCACTCGAGAGCCGCGTCCCGTCATAGATCGCGATGTTCGGTCCCGCGGCGTCGAACCCGAATGCCGAGTAGGTGTCGTTGTCGTTGCCGCTCTTGTTGTTGTAGCCGGCCGAAAACGTGGTCGTCAGTCGCTGGCCCCAGGTTGACGTCAGCTTCCCGCTGTAGACATTGCCGCCGTTCGAATACACGTTGATGGGGTCGAAGAAGTACGCCCAGTTGCTCTGGCCGTGGGTGCGGTCGCGCTGGAAGAACCCCGACAGTTCGTGGCTGGCGCCGACGCGCGTCGTGATCTTGATGTAGGGCTGGTAGCCCTTGATCTGCTGCGGGAACAACGTGGCGTTGGGATAGAACTTCTTGATGTCGTCCACGTTCTTCGAATTCCGGCTGATCTGGGTCTCGACGGCTGACTTGCGGAACGAGCCGAAGAACCACGCCCGGTCCTTGATGATCGGCCCGCCGAACGAACCATCGAACTGCCCGATGTCCGCCTGCACCGGCGTGCCGCCCGTCGACACGCATTTCTTGTCAGGGCAGGTCGAGTGGGTCGCGAGCGGCCCGGTCAGGACGAATTCCGTCCGATGGGAGGTGTTGTCGTTGCTCCAGCGGAGCGGCTGGTACGCGTAGCCGGCAGTGCCCTTGAAGGTATTGCCGCCGCTCTTGGTGATCACGTTGATGGCCAGGCCGGTTCCCATCGGCGTGCCGGCGTCGGCGCCGCCGGTCTTGACCTGCGTGTCCTGGATCATGTCCGACCCCAACTGAACGTAGGTGAGCTGGAAGTCGTTGTAGTTGCCCGCCTGCATGCCCTCGAGCTGGACGACGTGGGCAAAGTGTTCGGTGGCGTGGCCAAAGTAGACCGATCGCCCGCTGCCATCGTCGAAGGGGCGGGAGTGCACGCCGGGCGTCTGCTCGAGGAAGTCGGTCCAGTTCTTGCGCGCCGCGAGCGGCATCGCCTTCTGGAACTCGCCGTCGATGTTCAGCACGTTGCCCGGCTTGCTGACTTCCAGCATGGGCGAGTCGCCCGAGACGGTGATGGTCTCGGACAGCGTGCCGAGCGCCAGCGTGATGTCCACCTGGAAGTTCACGGCCGCGCGCAGCAGAATCCCCTCGCGCATGAAGGTCGAGAAGCCGGCCAGTTCCGCGGCGACCTTGTACTGGCCCGGTGGCAGGTTGATCAGGCGGTAGTAGCCGGTACCGTCGGTGACGGCGGACGCCGGTGCAATCATGTCGGGGCTGGTCGCGGTTACCGTGACACCCGGCAGGGCCCCGCCCTGGGCGTCCTTGACGTAGCCCCGCAGGCTGCCGCCCGTGGTCTGCGCCGTCGCCGCCAGGACGCTTGCGAGCATCACGACGAGCGACAGCATCCCGAATCGTGCAAGTCTCTTCATAGCGTGTTCCTCCGTGGGGTACGCAAGCGCCGAGACCTTGTGGCCGCGGCGCAAATCCAACGCCGACGTTTCCGACCGACCTCCCTGGATTCCTGCTGAGCGGTATTCCTGACGCGGATTCTACTTCTTTCCGCACGCGCCGTTTACTTCGGGAGCGCTTTCAGCAGGGCCGAGGCGCGGGACTCGGCGGGGTCGAGGCGAAGGGCCTCCGCCGCCTGCTTCCGGGCGTCGGCAAACCGGCCGAGTTCGGCATAGAGCGCGGCCAGATTGAGGTGGACGCTGGCGCGCGCCGGGTCGAGACGCAGCGCGCGCTCGAGGTGCCCGAGGGCCGTTCGCGGATCCCCTTGCAGGAAGATCGCCAGGCCCAGTTTTTCGTGCGCCTCGGCCCGCTCGGGCGTCCGCTCGACGGCCAGCCGGAGCCACGGGGTCGCCTCGGCCGGGGCGCCGCGCTCGAGGGCCAGCGTCCCGAAATCGAGCGAGACCTCCGCGGCATTTCCCACCACCGATTCCGGCATGTCCGAAAACCGGCGGACGGCGTCCTCTGGCCGGCCGGCCCGGACCAGCGCGCGCACCAGCAGGGGCCCGGCGACACGGTTGTCATAGCCGCTGTCGTAGGCGGCCTCCAGGTGGGCAACGGCCGCCGCCGCCCGGCCGGCGCCCACCAGGGCGTCACCCAGGGCGAGCCGGATCGCCGGCCGCGGGCCATCGATCGCGAGCGCTTGAGCGAGGAAGTCAGCCGCATCGTCGTGACGGCGTGCGTCGAGCAGCGCTTGCCCGACACGGAATCGCAGCACGCCCGGGTGGCTGTGTTGGTCCGAGATCTGTTCGACGTATCGGCGGGCCTCGTCGAACGATCCCTGTTCGACAAGCCAGACCGCCTTGCGCGTCTGCTCGCCGCCGAGGCCAGGGTCGAGATCGAGGTTGGCGAACGTCACCAGCGCGAGCACCGCTACGGCACCCGCCGGGATCCGAAGCGCGACGAACTGACGGGCGCGCGCCAGGTCGAACAACCGGACGAGCGCGGCGCCTGCCGTGGCACACAGGGGCACGAGCAGCGGCATCCGGTAGCGGTCCGACACGAAGAAGAGCACCACCGCGGCTCCGTACACCGGGACGAACATGGCCCAGACCCAATAGCCGCGATGGTTCGCGCGCAGCGCCGGCCAGCACAGCCCGAGCAGGCCGAACGGCACAAGCAGCCACGGACCGACGGCCAGCACGCGCAGGAACGAGGCTGGCTCACGCTCGTAAAACGCGTAGCTGTAGTTCAGGGGAACGTTCACGCGGTTGAGCAGGATTCCGACTTTGCGCATCCACAGCCGGAGTGCGTCGGTGGGATGGGCCGTCACCCAGTCAATGGCGCGCCTGGCGAAGTGGTTCGACACCTCGGCGGGCGTGAGTGTGCGGCCCGCGGCCGACTCGGCCACGCGGGTGGCGTCCTTGTCCTGTCCGGCGATCGAGGGCGTGATCCCCGCCACGGGGGTGTATGTGCCGTCGGCGCGATCGTGGTTGCCGATGTAGAGATTGAGGCCGCCGTGCGATGCAATCACCACCGCTTGCCCCGACACGGCGTAGTTGCGCGCGGCGTTGACGGCGATGACAGCCAGCAGGGAAGCCAGCAGGATCGCCGCGCGCGCGACCCGCGTCCCGCGACTTTCCTGATCGGCGGCGGCCTGTCGCCACTGGACCACGAAGACGGCGGCGGCCGCCGCGCCCGCGAAGACCAGCGCATTGGGCCGGTTCAGCGCGAGCAAACCGAGCGACGCGCCCGCGGCCCCGAACGCCCAGGTGCCGCCGCCCGCCATCGTCCGCGTCAGCAAGTAGAGCGCGCACGAGACGAGGAACGGATCCAGGGCCGACTGCAGGATCAGCACTTCGCTGAACGTGAAGAAGCCCGTCAGGATCGCCAGTCCCGAGGCCGCCAGCGCGGCGCGCCGGCCGAACCAGTGGCACGCGGTGGCGAACAACAAGCCGACGGCCAGGGCGCCCAGTCCGACCGGGATCAGTTGCGCCGCCAGCAACGTGCCCCCTGTGGCGAACACGGCCGCGAGGAAGTACACGTAGAGTGGCGACACGATGAAGGCCCCGGTGGGCGCCAGCACGCCCTCGGTTGCGATGCGCTCGCTGAGGGCCACAGAGTAGGCGGTGTCGAGCTCGCCGTGCGGCGCCAGCAGCGGGTGGTTCCACAACTGGAGGAGCACCACCAGCTTGACCACCAGGGCCACCGTCACGATCAGCCCAGCCCGGAGCCAGGGTACGGCCGTCGTCGCGCCCACCGCATCGCTCATGTCAGCTCAGACCAGCTTCACGAGCTGCTTGCCGAAGTTCCTGCCCTTGAGCAGGCCGAGGAATGCCTCGGGCGCTGATTCGATGCCGTGCGCGATCGACTCGCGGTACTTCAACTTGCCCGTGGCCACCATGCCGCCCAGTTCCGTCAATGCGTCGGGCCAGCTCTCCATGGGTTCGCTGACGATGAAGCCTTCAATGCGCAGGCGCGATCGCAAGATCAGCGCGGGGTGGGTCATAGGAATCGGCTCGCCGTTGTAGCCGCTGATCATCCCGCACACCGCGATGCGGCCAAAGTCGTTCATGCGCGCAAGCACGGCATCAAGAATGGGACCGCCGACGTTCTCGAAGTGGCCATCCACGCCGTTGGGCGTGGCCTCGGCCCGGGCGGTGTAGAGCGACTTCGGATCGCCATGCGCCTTGTAGTCGAGGCAGGCGTCGAAGCCGAGGTCCTCGATCACATACCGGCACTTCTCGGCGCCGCCGGCGAAGCCGACCGCGCGACAGCCGCGCGCCTTGGCCAGCTGGCCCACGACGCTGCCCACCGCACCGCTGGCCGCGCTGACGGTGATCGTGTTACCGGGCTTCGGCTGGCAAATCTTCGTCAGCCCGTGCCACGCCGTCACGCCGGGCATGCCGACCGCGCCGAGGTAGGCCGACAGCGGAACGTGGCTCGTGTCCACTTTGCGCAGGGCTCCGCGCGCCGAGCCGGAGACGATGCTGAAGTGTTGCCAGCCGCCCATGCCCACCACCAGGTCGCCTGCGGCGAAGTCGGGGTGCCGCGATTCAACGACTTCGCCCGCGGTGCCGCCAATCATCACCGTGTCCAGCGCCTGCGGCGCCGCGTAGCTGCGGGCATCGTCCATGCGGCCGCGCATGTAGGGGTCGAGCGACAGGAAGTGGTGTCGCACCAGGACCTGCCCGTCGGCGAGCGGTGGCAGGGGCGCCTCGACGAGGCGGAAGTTGGCGGCGGTGGCTTCGCCCTTGGGCCGCGAGACCAGGTGGATCTGCTTATTCAGGGTGGTGGGGGTCACAGAGGCGCATTCTAGCTGCTGGCACCTGCTAAAATTGCCACGACGCGCCCGTAGCTCATCTGGATAGAGCACCGACCTTCTAAGTCGGGGGTAGCTGGTTCGAGTCCAGCCGGGCGCGCCATTCGCCCTGCCTTATGCTGCGAGCCTCGGCTGGGCAGCCAGCGATCCCTGGCCGGCGATCACGTGCAACTCGTCATCGTGCAACATGCCGTCGCCGCCGGCTTGCTGGCGCGCACGAACGCACTCATGAACCGGCCGTCGACCTGCGCCGGCAGGTTCGCATCATCGAGGCCGCTGTCTTCCAGGAACTGCCGCGCGTCCTCGGCGCGATAGACCCGCGTCGGCTCGACGGTGACGTGTTCAAATCCGGCGCTCACGAGCTTGGTCCGGTAGTCGGACTCTTCGAGGGCGCCGGCGATACAGCCCACCCACAGCTCCATGCTGCGGCGGACCGCGGCCGGAATGTCATGGCCACGGACCACCACGTCCGAGACGGCGAATCGCCCACCCGGCTTGAGGACTCGAAAGGCCTCCGCCAGGACGCGGTCCTTGTCAGCCGACAGATTGATGACGCAGTTCGAGATGATCACGTCCACCGAATTATCCGGCAGCGGGATCCGCTCGATTTCGCCGCGGAGGAACTCCACGTTCTTGAGGCCCGACTTCGCCTGGTTGTCACGCGCCAGTGCCAGCATCTCGTCGGTCATGTCGAGGCCGTAGGCCTTGCCGGTGGGCCCGACCCGCCGGGCCGACAGCAGCACGTCGATCCCGCCTCCTGAGCCGAGGTCCAACACCACTTCGCCCGGCTTCAGCTCCGCCAGGGCGGTCGGGTTGCCACAGCCGAGCGACGCCAGCAGCGCGGCGGCGGGGATCTCACCCGTCTGCGCCTCGTCATAGAGATTCCCCGTAATCGGGTCGGTCGCGCATGATCCCGACGTTCCACACCCGCAACTTGCGGTCTTCCCCTGGCGGGCGCGCTCGGCCGCCTCGCCGTATTTCTGCTGGACCACGTCCTTCACATCAGCCATGCCACGCCTCCTTGTATATTCGTTAATGCGAATATATAAGTCCGCCGTACGTTTGTCAACGCACCACGCCCCGCGCACGCCGGCCGCTCAGTTGGAACGACTCCTGCAGCAGCCGACTGGTGACTCGACTGCCAACGACCCCGCGACCGTGGCTCCAGCGCGCGCTTCTGGTGACGCTGGTCGCGGTCGTCCTGCTGATTGCGAAGGATTGGGCCGATGCGCCCACATTCCGCCTGTTCCTGGATCAACCGGGGTCGTCGGCACGGTCCGACTCTGTCCAGCAATACGGCGTGGAAGGGGATCGCGTCGTTCCCCTGGTCGTCACCCGCGCGGCGGATCGTGTGGCGTTCGTGACCGCGTGCTGGGCGAGCGTGTTGAGCTCGGCGCCGCTCAAGGTCGCCACGGCCGAGTTGGCCTGTTCGACGCTGAGGCCCAGGCGGGCCGCCATCTCCGGGCGTCGGAGCATGCGAAATCCTCCGTTCCCAGAGGATGCACGAAGCGGGCCAGTTCAGCCTTTGATGGCGTATCCCCTCCTGGCGAGAACCTCACGGACGCGCTCGCGCAGGTCGCCCTGGATTTCGACCGTGTCCTCGCGGACCGCGCCGCCCGTGCCACAGGCGCGCTTCAGTTCGCCGCACAGCTCTTTCAGGAACGCGGTGTTGCGCGGCAAGTCATACACCACCGTCACCGACTTGCCGCCGCGTCCGGCCTTCTCGAGCCGGAGCTTCGCGACCACGCGCGGTGGCACCGGCTGTTCGCCGGCGGCGAATTTCTTGCTGCACTGGCAATCGCCGATCGGCCAGCCGCACTTCGGGCACGTCTGACCTTTATCGGTGGAATAGACGAGGCGCGAATTGCTCATCGCCCCGGGGCGCGATTACTTGATGAAGGTGAACTTGGCCGAGCCGCTGGCGGTGCCCGAGAAGGGCCACAGCGAAGCGGTGCTGCGCGGGCGCGCATCGGCTTTCACGAGGACGTAGTATTCGCGATTGGCTTCGAGGATCTTGGTGTCGAAGAGCGGCAAGCGATCGAACTGAGTGACCATCTGCGCCACCTGGGCGGGGTCTTCCACGACGAACGATTCCTCGACCCGGCCGTCGAGCGCGCGCGAGATGGTGTGACGCCGGGTCAGGTTGTCGAAGTCGACGCTGGTCGAGACCACGGCGGATGCCACGGTGCGGTCAACCCACGCCGGCACCTTGAGCTTGAGTTCAACGGTGTAGGTGAACACGGTGCGCAGGCCGCTTTGCACCACGGCCTTCATTTCGTCGGTGAGACCGCCGTCGAGCGCGAACGTGACCAACACCTGTCCATCGCGATTGAGCGTCTTCACCCGCAGCGTTTCGGCAGCCTGGGCCGCCGCCGGCGCGGCCGGCACGACCAGCAAGCTGAGCAGGCAGGCCGCTCTCACGAGGTTTCGGACGGAGTACGGACGGATTGGGCTCATCAGCTAATCGCGGTTCCGGCAGACTTTAGCACACGTAACGGCTAATTGGGACTGGTATGATCGGGCTGGGCGCCAGAAAATAATGAACCTCCGGCTATTTTCGCTGATCGCGGTGATTGGCGCCAGTGTCTTGCTGGCCCCGCGGGGCTCTGCGCAGGAATTGCCCTACCAGATCTTCGAGCGATACCTCGAACCGCTCGCCCAGCAGATTGGCATGCCGGGCCTGTCGGCCGTGATCGTGCGCAATAACCGCATCGAGTGGGAGAAGGGCTACGGCTACTCCGACGTCGAAAACAAGGTGCGCGCCACCCCCGATACCCTGTATCCCATTGGCGGCGTGACCCAGGCCATGAGCGCGGTGCTCCTCGCGATCTGCACCGACCGGCTCGCCCTGGAGGTCGATACCGGCATGCGCAAGTGGGTGCCGGCCTTCCCCGAGGACGCCAGCGTGCGCCACGTCCTGGCCCACGTGTCCGAGGGCCGCTATGTCTACGACCCCAGCCGCTATGCGGCCCTCACGCCGGTCGTGGAGGACTGCACGAAGCGGCCCTTCCGGGTGGCCCTCGCCGACGAGATCCTGCAGAGCCTGGCCATGACGTCGTCGGTGCCCGGGCTCGACCTGGGGCAGCCCGGCGGGCAGGCCGCGCGCGACCTGTTCGATGCGGCGCGGGTCGCGCAGTACCAGGCCCGGCTGACCCGATTGGCCAAGCCGTACCGGATCGACCGTAATGGCTCCCAGCCCTCCGAGTATCCGTCGTACGGACTGGACGCCTCGGGAGGCATGGTGTCGTCGGCGCGCGACCTGGCGCGCTTCGAGGCCGAGCTCGACGACAACATCAACAACGTGCCGATCAGCCTGAGCACGCTCAACAAGATGTGGACGCCGTTCAGGTTCGACACCGGCGCCGCCGCGCCGACCGGCCAGGGCTGGTTCGTCCAGACCACGTCGCAGGAACGGCTGGTGTGGACCTTCGGCCACATTCCAGACGCGGCCTCGGCGCTGATCGTGAAGATGCCGTCGAAGCGGCTGACGCTGGTCCTGTTGTCCAACAGCGGCGGCCTGGCCACCGGCCAGGACTTCGAGAAGGGTGACGTCACCACCTCGCCGTTTGTGAGGGTCTTCCTGCGCCTCTTCATCTAAACTTCGACTGCCGCCGCATGCCGCTGTCAGTCCTTCACCGCGCGACCCTGCTCTCCGTGCTGCTGCTGGCGTTCCCCAGCCCGGCCCGCGCCCAGGACATTTTCGCGGTGCCGTTCGCGGGCGTGAAGTTCGGCGGCGCCACCTCGATCTTCGACCTGGAATTTGCCGCCGACAAGAAGACCTTCACCATGGGCGCGTCGGCGGTGATGCTCGGGAACGGGGTGTTCGGCTACGAGGCCGACTTCGGCTACATGCCGAATTTCTTCAAGAACGAAAAGAGCCCGCCGGTGTACAAGCCCGGCAGCTACGTGATTGATCTCTCGGGAGGCGTCATCCTCGCCCTGCCGGAGGCGGTCACCGGCGGCGGGTTGCGGCCTTACGCGGTGGTGGGCGTGGGGTTGGTAAACGCGCAAGCGGCCGACGTCCTCGAGATCTTCCAGATCCGGCGGACGGTGCCGGCGTTCAAGATCGGGATCGGCGCCCAGGCGCTGCTGCTGACCAACAACGTGGGCATCCGGTTCGACTTGCGCCACGTGCGCAGCTTCACCGGCGACGATGGGTCGCTGGCCCGGGTGGGCCGGCGGATTAGCTACTCCCGATTTACGATCGGCCTGCTGCTCAGGTTGTAGCTAAGCGCGTCCCGCGAATTCACGGGTCTCGGTATGCACCTTGACCTTCTCGCCTTCCTTGATGAACAACGGCACCTGGATCGCCATGCCGGTCTCGAGCACCGCCGGCTTGGTCACGCTGCCGCTGGCCGTGTTGCCCCGCACCCCCATTTCCGTGGACGCGACCGTAAGCTCGACGTGCGGCGGAAAGACGATGCCGATGGGCTGGCCGTTGTAGCGGTGAATCTGCACCTCGACGTTGTCCACCAGCAGGCCGCGATCATCGCCGAGGATCTCGCTGCCGAGCGTGTGCGTCTCGAACGATTCCTGGTCCATGAAGTGGAAGCCGTCGGCGTCGGCATAGGAGAAGGTGGCTGACGACATCACCAGGTCCGGCTCGGCGAACTTCTCGCCCGCCTTGAAGGTCTTGTCGAAGACCGCGCGGGTGATGAGGTTGCGCATCTTCAGGCGCACGAGGGTTTGCCCGCCCCGGGCCGTCGGCTTCGACACCTCGACGTCCAGGCAGTGATAGGGGGCGTTCTCGTATTCGAAGTACGCCTTGCGCTTGATCTCGATCGCTTCCAGCAGTGCAGCCATCTCGGCATTGTATCAAGGTCAGGCACGGTGGCTGCTGATGGCACGGCCGGGCCTGCAACCCGGACGAGTCGATTCAGCGGATGCGCGATCGCGACGGCTACGACAAGCCGCTCAAGTGGCCGGACCAAGACGAGGTCGACCATGGCCCTGGCGGGCGGGCAGACCCGCGCCACGCGGGTGTCCTACCCCCCACGGCGGTCCAGGCAGCGTCACAAACCTCGGGTCGTGGGTTCATAACCTCGGCGAAGGCGGTAAGATTGGACGCTGTTCTGTTTCGATGACTCGCCTATTTTCCGAGGTTGTCCCCACATGAGTAGAAAGCTTGTTCGGAGCCTGATGGCCGTGCTGGCCGTCAGCCTGTTACTTCCCGCGGCCGCGGCGGCCCAGGGTGGCGGCGCCAGCAGCACCGGCACCATCCAGGGCCGCGCCGCCGATGCGAGCGGCGCGATTCTGCCCGGCGTCACCGTGACGGCGGTCAGCCCGTCGATGATTGGCGCGCAGACCCAGGTCACCAATGACAACGGCACGTTCCGCTTCCCGGCCGTGCCGCCGGGCGTCTATTCGCTGACCTTCGAGCTGGCCGGCTTCAGCACCGTCAGGCGCGACGGCGTCTCGATTTCACTTGGCTTCACCGCCAACGTGAACGCCGAGATGGCGTTGGCGACCCTGCAGGAGACCGTGACGGTCTCGGGCGCCGCGCCGGTGATCGACACCACCGCCAGCCGCGTGCAACAGAACTTCAAGCTCGACCAGCTGGACTCAATCCCGAACGGCCGCGACATGTGGGCGCTGCTGGCGGCGACGCCGGGCGTGGTGATGAGCCGCATCGATGTCGGCGGCAACCGTGCCGGCACGCAAACCGGCTACACCGCCTATGGCCTGAGCGGCCAGGTGCGCGTCTCGGTCGAAGGCATCAACACCACCGAGGGCACGGGCGGCGCCGGCTTCTACTTCGACTACGGCTCGTTCGAGGAAGTGTTCCTCGGCGTCGCCGGCCAGGGCGCCGAAGCGGCCACCCCCGGCGTGCAGTCACAGTTCCTCGGCAAGTCGGGCGGCAACCGCTTCGCGGGCGAGCTCTACCAGGACTTCTACAACAACAGCTTCCAGGGCGCGAACCTGTCGGATGAACAGCTCGCCAGCGGCCTGCGCGTCGGCAGCAATGAAGTGCAGAAGTACTACGACTTCAACATCAACTTCGGCGGCCCGATCAAGCGCGACCAGATCTGGTTCCACACCGCGTGGCGCAAGCAGTTCAATGCGGTCGAGCAGCCGCTGTTCAACTTCGACAGCGACTTCGAGACCTGGAACACCAACCCGTCGCTCAAGACCACCTACCAGATCAACCAGCGCCACAAGCTGATTGGTTACTACCAGTGGAACATGAAGGTGCAGCCGAACCGGCTGCCGTTTGGCACCTACACCTACGAAAGCGCCGGACCCACCTCGCGCCAGGAATCGCCGAGTTGGGTGTGGAAGGGTGAGTGGAACGCGACGCTCAGCGACAAGCTGTTCGTCGAGGCCCGCTTTGGCGACTTCGGCTACTACGATGCCCGTCTCGCCAACAGCGACGAAGACTACTTCTGGCGCGACAGCGGCCGCCTGGTGCTGACCGGGGCCCACGCGCAGAGCCAGAACGATCGCGACCGCAAGCAGTTGACCGGTGCCGCGACCTACTTCCTCGATACCAGGCGCGGCAGCCACACCATCAAGCTTGGTGGCGAGATGTATCTCGAGTCGCAGTGGGGCGGCCGCGAGCAGAACGTCGGCGGCGATATCGAACACATCTACTCGAACGGGGTCTCGAGTTCGGTGGTGTTCGGCATTCCGACGGCCCTCTCGGTGAGCGGCCTCAAGGCGAGCGACACCGGGGACCTGCTGGTGGTCAACAAGCTGGACCAGCAGGACGCGTTCATCAATGACACCTGGACCATGGGACGGGTCACGTTGAACATCGGCGCCCGGTGGGACCGCTATCGCGGGTGGAGCCCCGATCAGAACCAGATTGCCTATGCCATCGGCCCGGTTAGCGTCCCGGCGCAGAACTTCCCCGAGCGGTCGTACTACACCTGGAACTCGTTCGGCCCCCGCATCGGCATGATCTACGACCTGGCCGGCGACGGCAAGACCGTGGTCAAGGCCAGCTACGGCCTGTTCTGGCACAACCCCGGCCCCGGCGTGAGCGCCGACGCCAACCCGAACCAGAACAACAAGAGCGTGACCTACAACTGGAACGACCTGAACGGCGACCGCCGCTTTCAGCTCGGCGAACAGGGCGCGCTGACCAACACCACGCTGTCGGGTTCGATCCAGTTCGACCCCAGCATCACCCAGCCGTTCTCGCACGACGTGTCGTTCTACGTCGAGCGCCAGCTGGCCGCCGGCCTCGGTGCGCGCGCCGGCTTCGTCTACAAGTCGGAAGACGACCTGATCGCCCAGTACGTGCCGGGCCGTCCGATCAGCGCCTATACGGTGCCGTTTAGCTTCGTTGATATTGGTGCCGACGGACGCGCCAACACCGGCGATGAACAGACCCGCACGCTCTACGGCGTGCCGGCGGCGTCGGCCGCCAGCTTCCCGTTGACCAACGTGGTGCAGAACACGCCGCGGTTTTCGCGCTACCGGACCGTCGAGGCTTCGCTCGTGAAGCGCATGGGCAACCGCTGGTCGGCGCAGGCTGGTGGCAGCTACACCTGGGCGCACGACTTCCCGGGCGCGTATCCGAACGATCCCAACGGCACCTTCGACCAGGACACCTCGCGGTGGGACTTCAAGCTCTCGGGCACCTACGAGGCCCCCTGGAAGATTCGCGTCTCGCCGCTCGTCCGGCACCAGGCCGGCGCGAACTTCGCGCGCACCATTTCCGTGGGGTCGGCCGCGGCGACCGCGGCCGGCGCCATCTATAGCGGGACCATCACCGCCGAACCGCTCAACTCGCGCCGCCAGGACAACATCACCGTGGTCGACGTGCGCGCCGAGCGGTCGTTCAACCTGGGCGGGACCGTGCGGGTTCGCGCGCTGTTCGACCTGTTCAACATCACGAACAGCAACGCGGTCGAGACCCGCACGATCGCGACCGGGACCGCGTTCCTGCGGCCCACCGCGGTGCTGGCACCGCGCACCGCGCGCGTCGGCGTCCGCTTCCAGTTCTGACGCGGATGTCGGGACCGCAGGTGACGCAGACTGCGAGCTAAACAACACGAGGCCGCCGGTGATTGAACCCCGGCGGCCTCGGCCTCCCGCCTGAATTCGCCCACTCACCAACCCCAGCGCTCACCGGTTCCGGATACCTTCCGCCCACCCGGCAGGGTAAATGGCACTCGTTGACAGATGCATGACCTCGGGGTAGCTTGGCGCACGCAAACGCACTGCTGTGCGTCCCTGGAAGACGTCCGTCGTAACGTGCCGGCTTGATGGCCAGCTGTCGCTGTGCCGCGTGGAGGGTGACTGAGGTGATGCACCGGCTAATTGCGAGTCTTGTGGTAGGAATGCTGGGCGTAGCGGGCCTTGCCGCCGCCCAGGGTGGCGCGACTTCGACCATCTCGGGAACCGTGGCCGACAGCGGCGGCGGTGTGCTGCCCGGCTCGGACGTGACGGCTCGCCACAACGCCACCAGCGTCACGGTGGCCACGGTCACCAACGGTGAAGGCCTGTTCTCGTTTCCCAGCCTTCCCCCGGGGGCCTACACCATCACCGTGTCCCTGCCGGGGTTCAAGACGGTGGTCGTCAACGATGTGGTGTTGACGTCGGCCGCGGGTGCCAACGTCAAGGCCGTCCTTGAGGTCGGCGGCTTGACCGAACAGGTGACCGTCACCTCGTCGTCCGAGATCGTGCAGACGCAATCGTCGACGGTCTCGTCCACCATCAACACCACGCAGATCATGAAGCTCCCGGTCACCTCCCGCAGTGCCATGGACTTCGTGAATTTCCTGCCCGGCGTCTCGACGCCCGGCGGCAATCGCGATGCTACCATCAACGGCCTGCCACGCGGGATGATCAACATCACGCTCGACGGGGTCAACATCCAGGACAACACCCTGCGGTCCACGGACGGCTTCTTTGCCATCGTCAGCCCGCGCCTCGACGCGATCGAGGAGGTCACCCTGACCTCGGCCTCGCAGGGCGCCGGCGACACCGGCCAGGGCGCCGTGCAGGTGAAGTTCACGACCCGGTCGGGAACCAACACCTTCACCGGCAGCGGTTATTACTTCTACCGCAGCGACAAGCTGAATGCGAATACCTGGTTCAACAATCGCAACGGCGTCGACAAAGCGAAGCTGAAACAGAACCAGATGGGTGGTCGGGTGGGAGGTCCGGTCGTCATTCCCGGCCTGTTCAACGGGCGCAACAAGGCGTTCTTCTTCGTGAACTACGAAGAGCAACGCCAGCCGAGCGACGTCACCCGCAATCGCACGATTCTCAATGCGGGGGCCGTCGCCGGCAACTTCACCTACGGGTCGACGACCGTGAACCTGCTGGAGCTGGCGGCGCGCAATGGTCAGCTCGCGACGGTCGACCCGACCATCGGCAAGCTGCTGGCCGATATCCAGGCCGCCACCGCCGGCGGCTCGAAGGCGGTCATCGACCCAAACCTCGAACGCTTCACCTACAACGTCGCGGTGCAGTCGATGCGCCGCTATCCGACATTCAGGCTCGATTACAACCTGGCGACGAATCACCGCGCCTCGTATTCGTACAACTACCAGAAGTTCACCGACTACCCGGATACCTTGAACGGCTTCGACGCCAGTTTCCCCGGGTTCCCCGTGGCGGCCGGGCAGGAGTCGGTGCGCATGAGCTGGAGCGCGCCGGTTCGCTCGGTGCTGTCGTCGAACCTGGTCAATGAAGCGCGCGTCGGCTACAGCAGCGCGCCGGTGAAGTTTTTCGAAGAATTGAATACCGGGATGTTCACCGGCACGACCGCGCCGCAGGCGGGGTTCGCGATTACCTTTCCCACCGTCGGCTCGGCACTCCAGAACCCGGGGCCCCTGCCGTCGCCACAGTCGCGCAATGCCACGACCCTGGTGGTGGAAGACACCGTCAACTGGCTGAAGGGCAATCACAGCATCACCATGGGCGGGTCGTTCACGCAGTTCGACATTTGGGCGAAGAACTCGATGCTGGTGCCGCAATTGCGCTTCAGCACCTTGCCGTCGGACCCGGCCAGCGTGTTGTTCGTGGCGGCCAACTTCCCCGGCGCCTCGGCGGCCCAGGTGACGGCCGCCTCGAACCTCTACGCGCTCCTGACCGGCCGCATCGACCGGATTGCCGGCGATGCGCGCATCAACGCCGAGTCGGGGCAATACGAATGGGTGGGCGTGGGCCGGCAGGAAGGCCGGTTGCGCGAGGCCGGGGCGTACCTGCAGGACTCCTGGCGCGTCCGTCCCAACCTGACTGTCAACGCGGGACTTCGCTACGATGTGCAGTCGCCGTTCCAGGCGTCGAACAGTCTGTATTCGTATGCCACGATTGACGACCTGTGTGGCGTCTCGGGCAGGAAGAACGACAACCAGTGCAACCTGTTCCAGTCCGGGGTCATGCCCGGCGCCAAGCCCACCTTCAAGCAGCTTGAGGAGGGAATCTCGACCTACAACACCGACTACAACAACGTGGCGCCGAGCGTGGGCTTCGCCTGGACGCCGGGCGCGCGGACCGGCGTGCTCGGCGGGCTCATGGGCCCCGACGGTGATTTCGTCGTTCGCGGCGGATTCACCCGCTCGTTCAGCCGATCCGGCCTGAACGACTTCACCGGGATTTTCGGCGCCAACCCGGGCCTCCGCATTGCCGTCAACCGCGAGGAAGCCAGCGGCAACCTCGGTGCCGTGCCGTTACTGCTGCGCGACACGGCGCGGCTGGGCCAGCCGGACTTCCCGGCGAGGCCCGTCTATCCGATGACCGATGTCATCACCGGCGACGTCAGCGTGTTCGACCAGAACATCCAGGTGCCGAATGCCGACTCCTACTCGCTGGGACTCCAGCGCAGCGTCTCGCGCAACATGGCGCTCGAGGTGCGCTACGTCGGCACCCGCGGCCGCGACTCGTGGCGCACCTGCACCGATGGCAACAACGGCAGCTGCACCACCGGCAGCCTGAACTACAACGAGTTCAATATCTTCGAGAACAAGTTCATTGACGAGTTCAGAGCGGCGCAGGCCAACCTGAGCGCCAACATCGCCGCCGGCCGCGGCAACACCTTCGCCTACACCGGTGCCGCCGGCACCGCACCGTTGCCGACCTTCCTGGCGTTTTTCAACGCGCAGGCCGCAGCCAATGCCGGCAACACAGCCGCGTACACCGGCACCAACTGGACCAACGCCACATTCCTCAACTACCTGGCCATCCGCAATCCCAATCCCTTCGGCTTTGCCTCGGCCGGCGCCAACGGCCTGATGGGCAGCGCGACGCTGCGCGCCAACGCCGCCGCCGCCGGCATCCCGGCCAACCACTTCGTGGCCAACCCCGACCTGCTCGGCGGCGCTTTTATCACCACCAACACCGGCCGGTCGACCTACAACTCGTTGCAGATCGAACTGCGGCGGCGCTATTCGGACGGCCTCCAGTTCCAGGCCAGTTACGTGCTCGGTCGCGGCGAAGTCTCCAACTGGGAGACCTGGCGCCGCGAGCAGGTGATGATTCGCGATGCCGGCACGCCCGGCGATGTGGCGCACCAGTTCAAGGCCAACGTCGTCTATGACCTGCCGTTCGGCCAGGGCCGCAAGTGGGGACGGAACGTCAACCGCTTGGTCGACACCCTGATCGGGGGCTGGCAGGTTGGCCTGTCAGCCCGCGTGCAGAGCGGCCGCCTGGTCGACCTCGGCAACGTCCGGATTGTCGGCATGAGCCGTGACGAGGTGCAGAAGATGTTCAAGCTGCGCTTTGATGACGCCGGCCGCAAGGTGTGGATGCTGCCGGAAGACGTCATCAACCAGACCATCAACGCGTTCAGCGTCAGCGCCACCACGGCGTCCGGCTACGCCGGCGCCGCGCCGACCGGCAAGTACTTCGCGCCGGCCAATGGTCCCGACTGCATCGAAGTAGACAGCGGCGCCAACTACGGCGATTGCGCCGAGCGGTCGGTCGTCCTGACCGGCCCGCTGTTCCGGCAGTTCGACCTGCGGCTCTCGAAGCGGACCAAGCTGTTCAGCAGATCCGACCTCGAGCTCTCACTCGAAGCGCTGAACGTCTTCAACCAGGCCAACTTCATTCCGGTCGGCATCGGGAACGGCAACACCATAGCCAACTACGAAGTCACCGCGCTGACTGGTACCAACACCGCGCGCCTCGTTCAGTTGGGCGCCCGCTTCAGCTGGTAACCACCTCGTGGGCAGGGGGACCGGGAGGTCCCCCTGCCCGGCTGCGAAGCACGCCTTATCGCTTGAACAACCCGACGAGGGCGCCTTTGCCGCGAATCTTCCCCGCCATCGCGGCCATCACCGCCGCGCGGGTCTGCGCCGGGGACTGGCCGACGGCTGGCACGTCGATGGTCGCGTCGAGCGCGTAAACCTCGAACACGTAGTGATGGACAGGGCCCGACGCCGGCGCGCCGGGGCCGCGGTAGTACGGGCCGCTGGCGCTGAGCTGACGCGTGCCGTCGGGCAACTGGCTGCCTTGCGGCACGCCCTCCGGCAGTGCCCGGGCGCCCTTCGGGATGTTCCACAGCATCCAGTGCAGGATGTCGTCGGTGCCGTTGCCAATCGCCGTGTCCGCGTCGCGCGCAATCACCACGAAGCTGACCGCATCGTCCGGCGCCGTCCACGCGAGCGGCGGCGACACCTGGGCGCCGGCCTGCGTGTACTTCGCGGGACTCGTCCCGCCATCGCTCCACGCCGTGGTGGTCAACGACATCACCTGGATCGGACCTCGGCGGTTCTGCCCGCCGCCACCACCGACGGCGGGTGGGGCGGGCAGGGGATTCGGGAGGCCGGCCACGCCGGGGCCCTGCGTCTTCTTCCACGCGTCGTAGCGCAGGCGCAGCGTCTTGACCGGGTTGAGGTTCTCGCCCACCTTGATCTGGTTGGGGCCCTTGTCGGCGCCTGGCTGCGACGCCGTCAGGTACATCGCGTACTTGCCGTTGTTGTGCGAATCGCCGCTCGTGTCCTTCGGATCCGACGCCAGGATGTAAGCGATGTGCGACGTGCGGCCGTCGCACGGAATGGCCGGGGCCACGCCGTCGGCCGGCCACGGCGGACAGACGCAGCGGCTGTCGCCGCCCGAGCCGTCGGCCGCCTCCATGGCGGCCATCACGCGATCGGTGATGGATCCGGCGGCCTTGATGAACGCCTGCACCGCGTTCGGCATGACGTTGCCCGCGCGCAGGATGTTGCCCTGGATTGAATAGAAGATCTCGGTGCCGGGCACCTGGCCCTGGAGGTCCTGCGAGACGTAGCCGTTGGTCAGGCCCGAGTGGCCGGCGCTACGGCCCTGCAGATCAAGAATGCCGAACTGCCGGCTCTGGAACGCCGGGTCGGCGCTCAGCAATTCGATAATGCGCTTCGGGTCGGTCCCCTTCTGCAGCTCTTCGAACACGAGCATCTGGTTCTTGTGCGTGCCGTCGACGCCGGCCTGGCAGGCGGCAACGCCCTTGCCGGGTACCACCACGGCCTGCACGCCCATCAGGAACTGGTCGTCGCGATCGACGCACGTGGCCGAGGCAATCACCACGCGGCCCGAGACGCGATCGACGGCAATCACCGACCAGGTGGCGAAAGCCGGGGAGGGCAGGGCGCAAAAAAGGGTCACAAACAGGATGGCTCGACGCATGACAAAGTCCCCTTCTGGTGTCTTGATGTCCCTCGTACCGCGAGGATGCCAGTCACTATATACTTACCGGCGTCTATCACCTTGGGAGGGACAATGAGAATCGCTCGAATCAGCGTGGTCGTGGCCGTCGTCCTGACGTGGGCTCCGGTGGCGCAGGCGCAAACCGCCCCGACCTTTGCCAGGGACGTAGCGCCGATCTTCTATTCCAAGTGCGTCGAGTGCCACCGTCCAACCATGTTCGCGCCCATGTCGTTGATCTCGTTTGACGAGGCGCGGCCGTGGGCGCGGTCGATCAAGCAGCGCGTCACGGCCCGCACCATGCCGCCCTGGGGTGCCGAGACCGCGCCCGGCGCGTTCAAGAACGACCCGCGGCTCACCGAGAAGGAAATCGCGACCATCGTCGCGTGGGTCGACGCCGGCGCGCCCAAGGGCAACGACCGCGACCTGCCGGTGGCTCCGAAGTATGCCGACGGCTGGAGCATCGGCAAGCCCGATGCCATCTTCACGATGGAAGAGGCCTTCCAGATTCCCGCCACCGGCGTCGTCGAGTACCAGTACCTGCGGATGCCGACCGGCCTCACGGAAGACAAGTGGATCCAGGCGATCGAGATCAAGCCCCAGGCCCGCAGCCAGGTGCATCACGTGATCGCCTACACGCAGCCGGCCGGCCAACCCATGACGGCGGGCGGGGCGCTCGGCCCGGGCAACATTGGCGGCGTGACGCCGAACAAGCCGGGCGTGGTGTTCGAGCCTGGCGTCGGCCGCTTGCTGGCCGCCAATTCCGACATCGTCCTGCAGATGCACTACACGACCAACGGCGAGGCCGCCACCGACCGGACGCAGATCGGCGTCGTTTTCGCCAAGGAACCACCGAAGTATCAGCAGCGAGGCGGCAGCGTCATTCAACCGCGATTCGCGATTCCGGCCGGCGCGCCGGCGCACGAAGTAAAAGGATCGCGGGTGCTGTCCGCCGACACGCTGATTACTTCGTTTACACCCCACATGCACATGCGCGGCAAGGACATGACCTACACGGTGAAGTTCCCGGACGGTACCACCGAAGTGCTGCTGTCGGTGCCGAAGTACGACTTCAACTGGCAGATCACCTACGAACTGGCCAAGCCGCGTCTGTTCCCGAAGGGCACCGAGATCCAAGTGGTCGCGCACTTTGACAACTCGCCAGCCAACAAGTTCAATCCCGATCCCACCAAGGTCGTCACCTGGGGTGACCAGACTTTCGAGGAGATGATGATCGGCTTCTGGGGCACCATCGTCGAGCGTCCGGCCGCTACCACCAGCGCGCAACAGAAGTAACCGTGTTCTCGCGTCGCGCGTTCATTTCCATGGCCAGCGCCTCGGCGCTGGCCATTCCAGCCAAAGCCTGGTCACGCCAATCGCCACGGCCCGCCGTGGACGGCGCGCGCCTGCGCAACCGGCTCGAGCGCCTGAGCACGCACGGCCGGCCGCCCGGCGGCACGTTCGCCTCGGGCGTGTCGCGCGTGGCGTATTCGGTGGCCGACCTCACGGCCCGGGCGTTCATCATCGACGAGATCAAGTCGGCCGACATCGTGCCCCGCATCGACGCCGCTGGCAACATCTTCGCCCGCTACGGTGGCCAACCCAACCAGCCGGCCATCCTGTTCGGGTCGCATATCGACTCGGTGCCGAACGGCGGCAATTTCGATGGCAACCTCGGTTTCTTCGCGGCACTGGAGGTGATCCAGGCCGTGCAGGCGGCGAAGCTGCAGACCCGGCATCCGCTTGAAATGGTGTTGTGGGCGCACGAGGAGAGCACGGCCTTTGGCATCGGCACCGCGGCCAGCCGCATTGTTGCCGGCGACCTGCAGGCCGGTGACATGGACCGGACGTGGAACGGCATGCGCCGCGCCGATGCGATCCGGCGCATTGCCGGCAGTCCCGATCAGATCGAAACCGCCGTGCGCGGCAAGGGCGCGTGGCACTCGTACGTCGAGCTCCACATCGAGCAGGGCGGCACACTCGACCAGGCCAGGATCCCGATTGGCATCGTTGAGGGCATTGTCGGGATTCACCGCTACGACGTTGTGATCGAGGGCTTCGCCAATCACGCCGGCACCACGCCGATGGGCGAGCGCCAGGATGCCTTGGTTGCCGCCTCGCAGTTGACCCTGGCGGTGCGCGAGATTGCCGCGCGCCGGCAGGGCCGTCAAGTGGGCACCGTGGGCCGGATCGCCGTCGAGCCCAATTCGCCGAACGTCATTCCCGGCCGCGTGACGCTCAGCGTGGAGTTCCGTGACCTGTCGGACCAGGTGCTTCGCGAACTCGGTGATGCCGTGACGGCGCGCGGCGCCGCGATTGCGCAAGACACCGGCACGACCATCACCTTCGCGCTCGCCAGCACCAACCTTGGGGCCCCGGCCAGCAGCGGCGTCCAGGACGCCATCGCGACGGCCGCCAGCGCGCTCAGCCTGCAGACGCGCCGGCTGCCGAGCGGTGCCGGCCACGATGCGCAGCAGATCGCGCGGCTGTGCCCCATGGGCATGATCTTCGTGCCGAGTGTCGGCGGCATCAGCCACTCACCGAAAGAGCTCACCACGTGGGATGACTGCACCCGCGGCGCCAATGTGCTGCTTGGCGCGGTGTTGGCACTGGACGCGCGCGACTCCGTGTAGGCGCGCCTCGGGTACAACTCGCCTGTAGTACCCTGAGTTTCCACCTTTCAAGGATGTTGTAACTGCATGTCTTCGACTCGACTCGTACTCGTCTCGGCCCTCAGCTTGTTCATCGTGGTGTTCGACGCGTCCGCGCAAAGCCAGCCTGGTTCGGCCAACGTGGCAACCGCGGTCCGCGCGACTGAAGCGCCGGCCATTGATGGCGACGTGCTGGGCGACCCTGCGTGGCAGGCGGCGACGCCGATGACCGGCTTCGTGCAGGAGCAGCCCAACGAGGGGCAGCCCGCGTCGGAGAAGACCGAGGTTCGCGTCATCTTCACCGCCGATACCTTGTATGTCGGCGTGGTGTTGTACGACTCGGACCCGGGCGGCATCATCGTGTCGGACGCACGCCGGGACTCGCCGTTGGATGACACCGATAGCTTCCAGATGATTTTCGACACCTATCGCGACCGCCAGAACGGGTTTGTGTTCGGGACCAACCCCGCCGGCGTCGAGTACGACGGTCAGGTGACCAACGAAGGGCAGGGCGGTGGCGGGCTGGGCTTCGGCCAGATGCAGTCGGGCGGCTCGGGTTCGGGCTTCAACATCAATTGGGACGGCGCCTGGAGCGTGCGTACCCGCATGACCGACCAGGGCTGGTCGGCCGAATTTGCGATTCCGTTTCGCACGCTGCGCTATCCGGCCACCACCGACCAGACGTGGGGCATCAACTTCCAGCGCAACATCCGGCGCAAGAACGAGCGCGCGTTCTGGGCGGCGATCCCGCGCCAGTTCAACCTGTACCGCCTGTCGCTTGCCGGATCGCTGGCGGGCGTGCAGACCCCGGCGCTGCGCAACCTGCGCCTTACCCCGTATGTCCTGGGCAACGCGCTCAAGTCGGGTGTGAAGCCGGTGGATGGTGAACTGCGCGGTGATGTCGGCGGCGACCTGAAGTACGGAATCACACCCAGCCTGACCCTGGACGCGACCGTCAACACCGACTTCGCGCAGGTCGAGGTCGACGACCAGCAGGTCAACCTGGATCGCTTCAACCTGTTCTTCCCGGAGAAGCGGCCGTTCTTTCTCGAGAACGCCGGGTTCTTCAGTGTCGGCAACCCGGGCGAAGTCGACTTGTTCTTCAGCCGGCGCATCGGCATCAGCAACTCCGGCGAGGCCATTCCCATCCTTGGGGGCGGCCGCGTCTCGGGCAAGGCCGGCCGCTTCAACGTCGGCGTGCTCAACATGCAGACCGACGAGTTCGCGAACACGGTCGCCAGCACCAACTTCACGGTCATGCGCGTGAGCCGCGACCTGCCGAACCGCTCGTCGATCGGCGGGATCTTCACCAATCGCCTCGACACCGGCGACCTGGCCGGTGACGCCACGGCGGGGCGCACCTACGGCGTGGACGGCCGGTGGGGGGTCGGCGCGACCAGCATGTTCACCGGCTTCTTCGCCAAGACCGACAGCGAGGGCATCACCGACGGCACCCACGCTTTCAACATCCGTTCGCAGACCAACCGGCCGCAGTGGGACCTGAATGCCGGCTACCAGGAGGTCGGCGCGGGCTTCAATCCGGAGGTGGGGTTCCTGAGCCGCCGGGGCTACCGCAAGCCCGACGTGTTCCTGATGACGCGCTTCCGCCCGAAGGACTTCATCAACATCCAGGAACTACGGCCGCACGCGACCTTCCGCGGCTTCTGGGGGCTCGACGGCTTCCAGGAGACCGGGTTCCTGCATCTCGACAACCACTGGCAGTTCCGCGACAGTACCGAGATCCATACCGGCATGAACCTCACGCTCGAAGGCGTGCGCTCGCCGTTCCAGATCTTTCCCGGGGTGGTCGTCCCGCCCGGCACCTACGAGCACGCCGAAGCGCAGCTGGTCGGCATGAGCAACCAGGGCGCGCCGTTCAGTGTCAGCATGCGGGTGACCGCCGGCGGGTTCTTCGGCGGCGATCGCCTGAGCCTCAGCCCGACGATCAGGTTTCGGGCGGGCGACGCCCTGACCTCGGAAGTGACCTATCAGCGCAACGACGTGTCCTTGCCCGGCGGCGCCTTCGTGACGAACCTGGTGCGCACCCGCATCTCGTACTCCTTCTCGTCGCGCGTGTTCACGCAGGCGCTGATTCAGTACAACGACCGCGCCGACCTGTGGTCGATGAACTTCCGCTTCGGCTGGCTGCAGGCGGCCAACACCGGACTGTTCGTCGTCTACACCGACACCCGCGGCCTCTATGAGCTCAACGAGCGGCCGGAACGGACCGACCGTTCCCTGATCGTCAAGTACTCCTACATGTTCGACCTGTTTCGCTGAAGGCGGGTTGTCGTTCCGCCAGGAGCAGCGGCCAGGGTGACGCCGGCGACGCGGCGGCTGGTGGTTGCGGCATTGTTGGGCGCCGGCTGAGCCTATAATCGTGGCGGTGCCCCGCATCCGGCTGCTTCGTCCGCTCCCGCGTTCGATGACGCGGCCGCTCTCGGTGCTCGCCGTGGTCGCGTGGATTGCGACCATGGCGGTCATGGTCGATCGCGCCTACCTCCAGGCATCGCCCGCCAACCTGGCCACCGACCTGGCCCGCTACGGCTCGACCGCCCAGTGGCGCGGCGTCTACTATCGCGGCGAAAAGATTGGCTTTACCGTCAGCCAGGTCGAGCGCACCAACGACGGTTTCGAGCTGAGCGAGGATGGGCGGCTGCAGTTCTCGTTGCTCGGCGCCACGACCGCGGCGGTGCTGCGGACGACGGCCCGCGTGGACCGCGCGTTCGCGCTGCAGACGTTCGAGTTCTCGCTCGATCCGGGCACCGGGCCGACGACCGTTCGCGGCCGCCTCGACGGCCTGCGGCTGTCCCTTGACATCATCAGTGCCAGCGGCACGCGTTCGGAAACACGGGACCTCGAGGCGCCTCCCGCCCTCATGCTGAGCATGGGCCGCCGGCTGGCCAGCGAGGGGCTGGTCGCGGGCACTCGCCACGAATGGCAGATCTTCGACCCGGCCACGATGAAGAACGCGCCGGTGCAGCTGGTGATCGGCGAGCGCGAGGTCGTCAACGCCGGCGGCCGCCCCATTCCGGCGTTTCCGGTCGAGCTGGCCTTCTCGGGACTGCGCACCACCGCGTGGATCACCGACACCGGCGAGATGGTCCGCGAGGAAAGCCCGATGGGGCTGATCTCCGTGCGCGAAACGCAGGAGCAGGCCACGACCCTGGCCGTGACCAACCGGATGCAGCAAGACATGCTGGCGGCGTCGGCCGTGGTGCCGGCCATGCCGCGGGGCGCGTTCATCACCGAGCCGCGCGACGTGACGCGGTTGCGGATGCGCATCGACCACGCCGACCTGTCGGGCCCAGACCTCCAGGGGGTCGGCCAGACCGTCACCGGCAACATCGTCGAACTCGTGGATCCGCGCGGGCTCACCGCCGGGCCGGCCGAGACCGATCTCGATCGCTACTTGCGGCCCGAGCCGTTCATTGAAAGCGATGCGCCCGAGATCCGGGCCGAGGCCGAGCGCATGGTGCAGGGCATCAGCGGCGCGCGCGCACGGGCCGAGCGACTGATGCGTGAGGTCAACCAGCTGGTGGAGAAGAAGCCCACCGTGAGCCTGCCCTCCGCGCTCGACGTGTTGCGCACGAAAGTGGGGGACTGCAACGAGCACACGGTGCTGTTCGTCGCGCTCGCGCGATCGCTGGGCATCCCGTCGCGCATCAACGTCGGCCTGGCCTATGTGCGGGGCGCGTTCTACTACCACGCGTGGCCCGAGGTCTACCTCGACGAAGGCGGCGGCCGCGGACTATGGCTGCCGGTGGACCCGACCTTCAACCAGTTTCCAGCCGATGCCACGCACGTGCGGCTGGCGCGTGGCGGGTTGGACCGGCAAACCGCCATCCTGCCGCTGATCGGCCGCGTCAGGATGACCGTGCTGCAGTTGGACGTGGCCCCGGGGTCCACGCCCATTCTCGTGGGCCGGCCCGCCACGGACGCACAGTCCCTGTCCATTCCCGTTCCCAGGCGCCAGGACTGCGGCTGCTGGGTGCCGTGCCCGGGTAGCCGATGATCGCTGTCGAGAACCTGGTCAAGCGTTTTGGTGCCTTCACCGCGGTGGATGGCGTCTCGATTAACGTCGAGCCCGGCCAGATCCACGGCTTTCTCGGCCCGAACGGGGCGGGAAAGACGACCAGCATCCGGATGATCGCGGGCCTGCTGCGGCCGGACGAGGGCCGCATCCTGGTGAACGGGCACGACCTGGCGCGCGAGCCCGAGGCCGCGAAGGCCGCGCTCGGCTTCATTCCGGACCGGCCGTTCATCTACGACAAGCTGACTGCCGGCGAGTTCCTGCGGTTTCACGGCGGGCTCTACGGCATGGACGATGGCGACACCGACGCCCGCATTGCCGAGATGCTCGAGATCTTCGAGCTGGGCCGGTGGCAGCATGAGCTGGTCGAGAGTTTCTCGCACGGCATGAAGCAGCGGCTGGTCATGAGCGCGGCGTTCCTGCACCGCCCCAAGGCGGTGCTGGTGGACGAGCCCATGGTCGGTCTCGACCCGCGCGGCGCGCGCCTGATCAAGGACATTTTCCGGCGGATGGCGGCGCGCGGCGTCGCCATCCTGATGAGCACCCATACCCTGGAAGTCGCGCAGGAGATGTGCGACCTGATCAGCATCATCCTCAAGGGCAAGATCATCGCGCACGGCACGGTCGCCGACGTGCGCGCGATGGCCGGCACCCCGGACGAGGAACTGACGCCGGTGTTCCTGAAGCTCACCGGCGGCGGCGCCCTCCAGGAAATCGACGAAATCGTCTGATGGCGACGCTGACCCGGCCGTTTCCGTACCTGCTGTTGCCCATGTGGTGGGCGTCGCGCAACCGCGCCCGCCGGCGCGAGCCGGGCGACCTGACCCGTGGCGTGCTGTTCGGCGCGATCGGCCTGGCGGTGTTCGCCGCGCTGTTTGCCGGGTCGTTCTGGGTGACCTGGCAGGCCGCGGGCTACGACGAGCTGGGCAACTACCTGATCCGCATCGGCCTGTCGTGGCTGTTCCTCACCTTCCTGTCGTTCCTCGCGTTCAGCGCGGTGGTGGCGTCGCTGTCGACCTTCTTCCTGTCTGACGACCTGCGGCTGATCATGGTCGCGCCGGTCGCGTCGCGCCGCCTCTTCTTCGCGCGCTTTGCGCGGACGCTGGCGCAGTCGGGCTGGATGGTCGTGGTGTTTCTCGTGCCGGTGCTCGCCGGCATCGGCTTTGCCAAGTGCGCGCCGTGGGCGTTTGTCGCCACCGTGATCCTGACGGTAATACCGTTCGTCATCATTCCGGTCGCGCTCGGCTCGGTGCTCACCCTCGCCCTCGTCAACGTGTTTCCGGCGCGCCGCGCCCGCGACATCCTGATGTTCATGGGCCTGGTGTTCGCCACCAGCCTCGTGCTGTTGCTCCGCTTCCTGCAGCCCGAACGGCTCCTGCGCGTCGAGTCGATGCCCGAGGTGACGGCGTTCTTCGCCACGCTGCAGTCCCCCATCACGCCGCTGCTGCCGTCGTTCTGGGCGGGGGAGGCGCTGTTCGCCGGCGTGCAGGGCGGCAGCGACTGGCTGCACATCGGCGCGCTGTGGACGACCGCGGCGGCGCGGGTGGTGATGGTGGGCGCCGCGTTCGAGCGGTGGCACTTTGCCGGCTTCAGCAAGTCACAGGAGGCGCGCAAGGCGCGCTTTGCGCGGTTCCACGCGCTCGATGCGCTGGCCCGCGTGCTGCCGTGGTCGCCGGTGCGGCGTCACCTGCTCATCAAGGACGTGAAGGTGTTCCTGCGCGACGTCAGCCAGTGGTCGCAGTTGCTGCTGCTGGTCGCGCTGATGCTGGTGTATCTCTACAACTTCCGCGTGCTCGACCTGGATCGCCTGCCGTACATGAGCGGCGTCGTGAAGAACCTGTACGCGTTCCTCAACCTGGCCATGGCCGCGTTCGTAATGGCGACGGTGGCGGTGCGGTTCGTGTTCCCGGCGGTGTCGGCCGAAGGCGCCGCGTTCTGGATCATTCGCACCGCGCCGATCTCGTTGCGCGACTTCCTGTGGTCGAAGTTCTGGTCGGGCCTGGTGCCGGTGCTGGTGCTGTCGGAGATCCTGATCGTCGCCGGCAACGAACTGCTCGGCGTCGATCCGTTCCTCAAGCAGATGTCGGCTGTCGCCATCGTCTTTATGTCGTTCGCGCTGGTGGGGCTCGCCACCGGCCTCGGCGCGCGCTATCCGCGGTTTGCCGCCGATAATCCCAGCCTGGTGGCCGGGTCGTACGGCGGGGTCGCGTTCATGATCGTGGCGGTGCTGTTCATCCTGGTGATGATCGGGCTGCTCGGCTGGCCGTCGAGCGTGTACCTGTTCAGCCAGGTCCGTAATCGGCCACTGACTGATTTCCAGCAAGTGATGTTCTACCTTTGCTTCGCCTCGGCGGCCATTCTCAGCGTCGCCATCTGGCTGCTGGGCATGCGGACCGGCGTGCAGGCATTGCAGGCGATGGATCGGACGCCGGCGTAGTCGCGCCGTTAGCCTCGCAGGATCTGCCGGATCGGATCGGGGAGCAGCTGCGTGCCTAGCTTCCAGCACGTCTTGCACGCGGGGCAATCGTAGCAGTGGACTGGAATTTGCGGCAGCGACGCGGCCTGGGGCCGGAAGGAACCGGACGATACTTCCGTGCCGACATAGGCAAGTGTGCCCTGGCAGGTGGGGCAGGCCGGATCGGCGGGGCGGTCGGCAGGACCGAGCGTGGACATGATGCCCAGTATGGCGCACTGAGCCTCGTTGTTCGATACACTGTGGCCGCCATGTCACGACCGCTCATCGCCGCCCTGTGCCTCTCGGTGACCGTCCACGCTCAAGACGCCCCGCGCCCGGTTTCGGCCGGCGACCCGTGGTTCGGCACGTTCTCAATCATTGCCTTTGATCCGGCGACCAACGAGTTGGGCGTCGGGGTCCAGTCGCGGGCGTTTGGGGCGGGCGCCGCGGTGCCGTACGCGAAACCCGGGGTGGGCGCCGTGGCCACGCAGGCGTCGGCCAACCGCCAGTACGGCCCCAAGGCGATTGCCCTGCTCGAGCAGGGGCTGTCGCCGGCCGACGTGGTGAAGCGCATCACCGACGAGGACCCTGGCCGCGACTCACGACAGGTGGCGGTGATCGATGCCAAGGGCCGCTCGGCGGTCTACACCGGCAAGCGCGTGCTCGATCGCAACAACGACCCCACGGACCTCGTGCACCTGGGCGGATACGCCGGCTTTGCCGCCGGACCCAACTTCTCGGCGCAGGGCAACACGCTGGCGAGCGAAGAGGTCGTCAGGGCGATGGCGGCGGCATATCAGTCGGGCAAGGGGGCGATGGCCGAGCGGTTGATGGATGCGCTTGATGCGGGGCAGGCGAAGGGCGGCGACACCCGCGGCATGCAGTCGGCCGGCATCCTCGTGGTGCGGCCCCTGCCGCCCAACTCCGACTCCACCGTCGAGCGCATCGTCGACATCCGCGTCGACGATCACGAAGAGCCGTTCAAGGAATTGCGGCGGCTGTTGCAGATGACGACCGGCGTGCCGAACCGGCTCACCGCGGCGTCATCGGAACTGGCGAAGGCGGGGAAGTTCGCCGAGGCGATCGCCGAACAGCGCAAGGCGCTCGACATCAACCCGCGCAGCGAGCAGTTGATGTACGCGCTGGCGCAACGCTACGCGCAGGCGGGGGACACGAAACAGGCGCTTGAACAACTCGGCCACGCCATTCGGCGCCAGCCGAAGCAGTGGAAGCAGCAGGCGGCCGCCGACCCGCTGTTCGCGAAGCTCCGGGATCTCGACGCCTTCCAGAAGCTGCTGGCGCCGTAGCGCGCGGCTAGGCCATGCGCGACGGCTGCCACTGCAACCCGAGCCCGATGATCCGCTCGATCAGCTTGGCGTAGGTCACGCCGGCCCGCTGGGCCGACTCGGCGAAGTCTTCGCCGTGCGCCAGCTGCGGGTTCGGGTTGGCTTCGATCACCGACAACTCGCCGTTCGGCTTCAGGCGCAGGTCGATGCGCGCGTAGCCCGACAAGTCGAGCGCGCGGTACACGCGCTTGGCAAGATGCTGCACTTTGGCCGAGACGTCGTCTGGCAGCGTCGCCACGGCCGTGTCGATGCCGTGCTTCTTCTGGTACTTGACGCTCCACTTCACGCGCTCGGTCGCGATCTTCCAGTTGTTCTCGGGCATCTTCGAGAACGACATCTCCCACACCGGAAACGTCTGCAGGCGATCGTTCCCCATCACGCCGACGTAGAGCTCGCGGCCGTCGATGAACTCCTCGACGATGGCCGGGGTCATGATGGTGTCGTGGATGAACTGGACGCGCTTGATCAGCTGCTCCTCGTTCTCGACCACCGACGCCTGCGAGATGCCGGTCGATGACTCATAGGTCAGCGACTTGACGATCAGCGGGAACTGCAGGCGCTTGGGCAGCTTCACCCTGTTGCCGAGCGGCACGACCAGGAAGTCGGGCACCGGAATGCGGTGATACGCCATCAGCTTCTTGGCCAGGCCCTTGTCGCGCGACAGGGTCAGCCCGCGCGGGTTGCAGCCGGTGTACGGCACCTTCAGCAGTTCGAGGTAGCTGACGACGTTCTGGTCGAACACCACCACATCGTCAAACGCCTCCATCAGGTTGAAGGTGATGGTCGGCTTGAAGTCGTCCATCGTCGCCCGAATCGGCGTGAGGTCGTCGTGCACGCCGATGACGCGCACCTCGTGCCCCAGCACTTTCAGCGTGCGGACGACGTCGTACTCCATGCGCCAGGAGGCGGTCGAGGCGGTCGCCTGGTCGGGCGCCTCGTCGGGCGGTTCGAGGCCTTTGTGGACGAGGGTCAGGACACGCTGTGGTTTCAAAGGGCTACCCGATGGCGGCCGCTGTGCAGGTAGTTCATCACCTGGACGGTCAGCAGCACCGTGAATTCCTGCCGCGCCTGTTCTTCGGGCACGGCCAGACGGAGTTTCAGCTCGCGGCATCGCTTGATGATGTCTTCGAGCACCTTGTCGATGGTGTATTGGTAAATGCCGGTCCAGTCGGCGACGATCTTGCGCACCGGACGGCGGATGCGGCTGAGGAACTGGGCCGCGGTGATCCGGCCGGCGTGTTCGGGCGCATCCGAGAACAGCCGGCGCAAGTCGCGATCGTAAAACGCCGGATGGTCCACGCCGTAGTGCCGCCGTTTCTTCCGGTAGTGATACCGGAGCGTGCGATTGAGCTTGTGGAGCGGATCGATCTCCTCGGTGCGCTCGAGCAGCGGCTTCCTGGCGACCAGCGACCTCATCAGGTCGTCCATGTATTCCAGCTTCTTGATCGCCGGCCAACCCGCGTAGCGCGGCTTCCACTGGGCTTCGGGCGTCAGCCACACGGCAAACGTTTCCGCGAAATCCTCGTCGGGATGGCTCTGC
>SXGQ01746440.1_pt1 | contig 33054 bp, 33 predicted proteins | sample 3178371 | NCBI WGS metagenome assembly SXGQ01 (sample SAMN11356859, study PRJNA531348) | freshwater metagenome | isolation source: freshwater sample F1-20 | place: China: Fuxian Lake, Yuxi | collected 2017-12-25
ATCATCGCCCAGGGCGTCTATGCCTATCACTTCCTGGTGGAGTTGGCCCATCTGGTCACGCGCACAGCCAGCCATCAACTGGATGAGACAGGCATCATGCTGATGGTGCTGGGGCTGATTGACGTGGTCATGATTTCCAACCTGCTGATCATGGTGATCATCGGTGGATATGAAACCTTCGTCAGCCGCCTGGGGCTTGAAAATCACCCCGACCAGCCCGAATGGCTGGATCATGTCAATGCGTCAGTGCTGAAGGTGAAATTGAGCACGGCCATCATCGGCATATCATCGATACATCTGCTCAAGACGTTCATCAATGCGGCGCAATATGATGACCGCGTCATCATCGCACAGACAGCCATCCATATCGTGTTTTTGCTCTCAGCATTGGCCATTGCAGCCACAGACCGGCTGATGCATCACGAACCGGCGCACCACTGACAGCGCGGCAACTGCAACGCTATTGAGCCACGGTGGCGGCGTCGACCGCCACCGTAAACCAGAACGTGGAGCCCTTGCCCTCTTCGCTTTCCACGTTCGCTGTTCCACCCATCAGCCCTGCCAGCTTGCGCACCACCACCAGACCCAGACCGGTGCCCAGACTGGAAAACCCGCTTTCCTTGACCTGCACATATTCCTGGAACAAGCGGTCCTGATTCACTTTGGAGATACCCGGTCCGGTATCAATGACAGAGAAACGCAGCATGGGACCGGTTGTTTTATGGGAGGCGCCCGATTTTTCTCCCGCCTCCGGTGGCACACGGATGGACGACGGCGCATCAGTCAACCACTGAACACGCAATTGCACCCCACCCTTGGTCGTAAACTTGATGGCATTGCCCAAGAGATTGGACATCATCTGTGTCAGGCGCGGTGCGTCCAGATCGAAAGGCTGCTCTGGCACACCCTCAACGGTTACTGCGAAATCAAGCCCGCGCGCTTCGGCTTGCACCTGATACAGGTTGGATATTTTTTCCAGCAGTTCCGGCAGAGCAACCGGCGCGGTGTTCAACACCAGTTTGCCTGCATCGATCTTGCTGTTGTCCAGCAGGTTGTTCAAAACCTCTGATGTGTTGTCCACCGCTTGCCGGATGGCCGTGAACGCGCGCTGCTTCATGGCATCCGTCGCGTTCGGATGCGACAGTAGCTGCACGCCCGACTTCACGCCGGCCAGTGGCGTGCGTATCTCATGCGACAGCATGGCCAAAAACTCGTCCTTGTAACGCAGCACAGCCTCTGCCTGCGCTTTGCCGATCTCGGCCGAATTGCGGGCGCCCTGCTCGGACACCAGGTCATTCACAGCCCGCGCGACAACGCTGGAATAGTTATCGGTCAGCGCATAGATGCAGATGCACAGACCACAATAGAAAGCATACGATGGCATCAGCACCGGAATATTGGTGCCGTGCATGCCGGGAATGAATCCCAGCATTTCAGCGCCCACAATGCCCGACAGCCACGTCAGCGCCACCAGCAGCGCATTGCGGGCAGCGGCATGGCCAAGGATGAGACCGGCAAACGGAATCAGAATGGCGACCGCTGCGTTCAGCGGCGCCCTGACCCCGGCGCCCACGGTCACCTGAAACAGCGTGATGGCCGCCAACATGCCTGCGCAGATGGCATAAACCGCCCGGTCGATGCGATCCTTGCGCAGATACAACAACGAGGCGGCACCAAAGAAAACACACACCAGCGCGACCACGCCCCGCTTGGGTTCATAGGCCCCCAGAAAAGGCAGCAAGGTCACCAGCGCGTTGACGCTAGCCAATGCCATGAAACTCAGCGCCACGGTAAATACGGACCGACGCGAATAACGCGGCACGTAGGCTTCATGCAGCGTGTTGGCGGTGATGTCGCCTGTGTCGGACGGGGAGACTGGCTGAACCATCAGATTGTTTCGATCACGCAGCCCGTGTTTGCTGTTTCACTTGCTCGCCGAAATCGGGAAACAAACGCCTTTCCATCCATTTTGGCATTTTTTTCCAACCCAGCGGATTGCTCTCCCGGGGGCATCCCTCGGTGTAGATACGCGTACCCATGATGTAATCGAACCAAGGTTTGCTGATGCACCAATTGGCACCCGGATTGCGTCCCATGTGGTGGTCATAATGCCATTGCAGGTTTTCGCGAGCCCAGTCCGGGTTGTCGTGGGCATGCTTGTGGGTCCGGTAGTAATTGATGGCGCAATACCACAGCGTGGCGGTAAAAAAGGGAGCCACCGGAAAGAGCGGAGCCACTGCCACACTGGCGCCAATCAGCGCCCAACTCTCTTTGCCCTGCGCATGGAAACCCAACGGAAAACGCTCGTCGTACATGGGGTCTTTGAAACCGTTTTGACGAACCAGGCGGTGGTGTTCATGAAAATGAAAACCCCAGAAACTGTTTTGCTCCCGGCCCATCTCATGCAGAACATATTTGTGCATGACCCATTCAGCCGCATTACCAGCCAGCAACCCCAACGGAATACCGATCATTGTCTTCCCCGCACCACGCTTTTATGGATGCGCTGGGCAGCTTTTTGTGTGAAGTGCATGGATTGTGCGCTGCCCGCATCGCCTCACAAGCATGTTAACGCATTTCAGGGCGCTGGCGGAGGCGGATGATCAATTTGGGGTCGAGCGTATTTGAGCAGCCGTCAACACCATTTCAACCCGGTATTCCGGTTTGGCCAATATTGCCTGAATACAGGCTCGCACCGGAGCAGTACCATCGGGAACCCATTGGTCCCACACGGTATTCATGCCATCGTAATCGACCATATCGCGCAGATAAATGGTGACTTGCAACAAATGGGCTGGACTGCTGCCTGCATTGGTCAATAAGCGGTCCATACTGGCGAGCACATTTTGGGTCTGCGCGACAATATCGCCATCGAGATTGGAGGGAACCTCGACGATATAAACACAGCCATTGTGAATGACCGCATCGGAAAACCGTCGGGTTGTTCCGATGCGTTGTATGTCAGCATTGTGTGAATCAGTCATTCGCGTGAAACTGCTCAGATCGCAAATGACTCAATCTTTTTGCCCGCATTAAGGGCATCTGCCAGCCATTTGGGTCGTTTGCCGCGGCCTGTCCAAGTGTTGGCGACATTTTGGGGGTCGCGGTATTTAACTTCGACCGGTTTACGGGTAGTTGCCTTCGCAGCTTTACCGCCAATATCGTCAACGGTAATACCGAGTTTATCCATCAGTTTGATGACTTCGGCCACAGAACCGTCTTTGGCTTTTCTGCTGTCAAGCTCTGCTTGGGCAGATGCGATCAGCTTTTCCAATTCAGCTGATGTCATTTTTGAAAGTTCACGTTTTGCCATGATAAATACCCCGGTTTATGTAAAAGTAAGAGCAGACAATAATGCAATTAAAAAAGAAAATCAAATCGGGTTATTCTCCAAACCCCTGAAAACAAGTATCCATACCCAATAATGGTTAATTGAGCTCTTAAAGACATTATTTTCGATAGACGACCTTCAAAATAATACGCGGATGGCACTGCAAATTAAGCGTAAGGGTTATTACTGAGAAACCAAAGTGACACAATTCAAGGTATCAATCTTGCCAAGACATCAGATCAAGACGCCAAAACGCTTTTGCGTAAAAATCCGCTTCTACAAAATCGCAAGTTTTTGTTGCCTGTCATCAGGTTGTCACATTGCACGCAGACACTTGCTCTATAGTTTGAGACACGTTGTAATCCGCAGGTAAATCCATGAATCAGCGCACCATTTCCCCATCTGGCCAGCAACGTCGACGTCTGCTGCAGTCCATGCTTTTCAGTGCCGGCGGTGCCATGCTGCCGCCCATGCTGACCGGATGCGGCAGTGAGGCCACCGGTCCTGCCGCGACGGGCGGTATTGTCACCCCGAACAACACAACCGCCAGTGCGCTGGCCAACACACCGCTGTTTTCCAATATCGGCCCGCTGCGAGATCCGGATGCCAACGGCGTGCGGACACCCGCCGGTTTCTCCACACGCGTGGTGGCCATCAACAACCAGCCGCCCGTGGCCGGTGGCAGCTACAACTGGCATATTTTCAATGACGGCGGCGGCGTGCTCGCATTGCCGGATGGTGGCTGGATTTATTGCTCCAACAGCGAAGTGCCAGGATTTACCTCCATCGGATTTCAGGAACCGCGTCTGGCTCGCTTCACCAACCAACTCGCATTCGCACCCGGGCTGGGCGGTGCCAGCGCATTGCGGTTTGCACGTGATGGCACTGTCGTAGACGCTTACCGGATTCTGTCGAACACCACATTCAACTGCGCAGGCGTGATCACACCGTGGGGCACGTGGCTGTCCTGCGAAGAGATTCCGGAAGGTCTGGTGTGGGAGTGCGACCCGCTGGGACGTAACGCCGCGGTTGCGAAACCCGCGCTGGGAAAGTTTGCGCACGAAGCTGTTGCCATTGATGCGTCGCGCAAAGTCTTCTACATGACTGAAGACCAACCCGATGGTCGCTTCTACCGCTGGGTGCCCACTGCGAGCGACTGGCCTTCAGGCTCGCCCCGAGCAAGGATGGAAAACGGTACGCTGCAAGTTTTGAAAGTCGGCGGACTCGGACTCGTCGGTGCATTGACCGCACCGCAACCCATCACATGGGTCACCGCACAAAATCCGTCAGCCGGACAAAATGAAAACCGGATCGCGGGCACAGGCGTGTTCGACGGCGGTGAAGGCATCTGGTATCACAATGACTTCGTGTTTTTCACCACCAAAGGCGACGACACGGTCTGGGCGGTGGATACCGTACGCAATACGATCGAAGTACTGTACCGCGCCAATCCGGCCCTGCCGGCGCGCGACTTCCTGACCGGGGTGGACAACATCACCGTCACGCCGTTCGGAGAAATCCTGATCGCAGAAGACGGTGGCGACATGCAGGTCGTGGTCATGAACAGAGACCGCACCCTCAAGCCCCTGTTGCAGATTGTGGGACAGGACCAATCCGAAGTAGCGGGCATTGCGTTCAACCCGGACTTCACCCGCATGTACTTCACCAGCGATCGCGGAGGTCCGGCGCCCGGTGGCGGCTACACCAACGGCTTGGGCATGCTGTACGAATTGAGGCTTCCGCCTCGTTAAAGTAGGCCGAAGAACATCACGCCTTGTTCTGCCCCACCACGCACTGCGCTACCCGGCTCAACGTCACGGCGTGACAATGTTGAACAGGCCATCAGGCTTGTCCAGCAGGCGAAAGAACTGCCCGAGTTTGACCACACTGCCATCAATTTTTGTCTGCGATGATGTGAGCAGCGCAGCACCGCCAGCCTGTCCCGTCAGCATTTCAATGAAAAACGATTTGGTCAGGCGCAATGTGGCATCCGCGGGCGGAGCAGCATCCACTTTTTCATGGTTCAAGATGCTGCGACGCAAATGCAGCGCATACGTTTCGCGCGTATCGGTAAACACCAGGTTGATGCGCAACTGCAAACCCGCTGCACGTTCCGGATTGATCGCTGCGGCCATGCTTTCCAGAAAACGCTCAATCGGCGTGTACATCAGCATGTCCAGGAAATTACTGCGATCCAGACCGGTTTTAGGCGAGCCCTGACGCAACTCCAGCGCGCCGGTCAGATACGCATTTCGCCAGGTTGTAGCCTCTGCCGCAAATCCCATTTTTTCAAAACTGGTGGCCAGCAATTCCCGCGCCTGCTTGTTATCGGGCTCAGCAAACACGGCGTGTTTACCCAACTCCGCAACCCAGCGATGCTCCCCGGCCTGTTGCGCACTGCGCATTTTGGCAATCACCGCATCGATACCGCCGGCCAACTCGACATAGCGATTTGCAGCCTCCACCGGGGGCAGCGGATTGAGATTGGACGGATGCGCGTCATACCATCCCAGATAAAACTGATAGATGCCCTTGATGTTGTGCCGCACGGTTCCGTAGTACCCGCGGGTTCCGAGATGACTGTCCAATTCGGGCGGCAGTTTGATCTGCTCTGAAATCTCGGCAGACGTGAAACCCGCATTCATCATGCGCACGGTCTGGTCATGCAAGTACCGATACACATCACGCTGCAGCGTCATGTGCTCAACAATCGCATCGCGCCCCCACACCGGCCAATTGTGCTGGTTGAACATGACGTCGCTTCTCTCGGCATAGGCCAGCATCTCGTCCATATAGCGAGACCATTTGAGTGCATCACGCACTTTGGCTCCACGCAGCGTGTACAGGTTGTGCAGTGTCATGCCAAACAGTTCAGCGCCGCCAAATGCACGCAGGTCGGGCAGATGAAAAACAAACTCGGATGGCGCCTCGCTGCCCGGTACGTTGTGAAACACAAAACGCCGTCCGTCCAGCGTCAATTCCTCCACCCGTTTTTCGATGATGCGATTGGGCTCGACAATACCGAAACTGCCGTAGGCTACCGCCTTGCCCAGCCCGTTGTCCACCAGACCGCTTGCATCGCGCGGCAACTGGCTGCCATACATGTACATGGATCGGCGTGCCATGGCCATCCCGACCATGACGTTTTCACTGGTGACCTCTTCCATGAAGCCAGCGGGAGCCACCACGGGAATGCGACCCGACTTCGCATCATCCTGACTGATGACACCCAGCACACCACCAAAATGGTCAACGTGACTGTGAGTAAAGATGACCGCACTCACCGATTTGTTGCCCAGATGCTGGCGCGCAAATGCGATGGCTGCGGTCGCAGTCTCGCGGGTGGTCAAGGGGTCCACCACAATCCAGCCGGTCTTGCCTTCAATGAGGGTCATATTGGCCAGATCAAAACCGCGCAATTGCCAGATGCCTTCACTGACCTTGAACAGGCCTGTCCGATTGTTCAGCAAGGCCTGTCGCCACAAACTGGCATTGACTGTCGCAGGCGCTGCACCCTGCAAAAAATCAAAGCTGTCATAGTCCCAGATCAATTTGCCTTTGGCATCTTTTACCTGACCGGAAGGACGGGCAATCAGTCCACGGTTAGCCAGGTCAAGTGACGCCGCATCAGCACCCGCGGACAGCTTGTCGGCGGTCGCTGCGTTGGTTGTGGCTACGTTGTTGGTGAAACTGCCGGGAGAAGCAGGCACCGATGCGTTACCCGCCTTTGAAACAGACTCGCAGCGAAAGGTGGCACGGTCTTTTTCAAGGGCAGACAGAACAGCCTCGCTGCGGTCGCGCACCAACAGTCGCATCAGCACCAACGCGGTCTGTCCCGGTGCCTGCACGGTTTGCTCAAAAACACTGGGCGAAGTTGCGTTATCGCTGCTTGCCGCCGTGTCGTTTGCAGCATTCGCCTTTGACGAGGCGCCGGTCTTCGCACCACCATTTGCCTGAATCCGGATACTGACCGGCAGGCCCTGCGCCTGTCGGTCATTGAGCACATGAAAATTATCCGAATTGCCATCGTACAAAGCAATGGACCAATAGTCCTTTGATGCTGGCGCAAGCTGAATGACAGCATCTGCTGACGACAGGTCAACACGACAAATGGCATACAGCAGATCGGGGCTGGGCATGACGACTTCGCGACTGCTCTCCGAGGCCAGCGGTGGCAAGACAACACCCTGCCCTTTGTCGAGCAGGCGTGTGCTGACCTTGTGCATGATCAGCCGCGGCAATGCCCACAGCGATACCTCGTGCGCAGCAAACGCAACAGCAGCAAACACACATGCTGCAGCCACAACCCGTCGTCCGGACATGAAAGGAGCGTTGCTCATGAGCACACCCCGACCGACTCGATACGCGGTGCATCCAGGGTGCCCGGATCTTTCTGCAGGGTATCGGACGGGTTGTAAAGCCTCAGGGTAAACACAAGCCCACGGTCACCGGGCGTTCGCATATCCGGCGACTGGCCGTCTGCCGTTTGATCTGACGGTGAGCTTCGCGCTACAAACCGCCCCTGTGCATCTGTCTTGATACGTGCGCCGTTGATACTGAAATGCTGCTGCGCATCTGCAAACAGGAAATGATCATCCGCATATGCCGTGATGCTCCACCAACGGGCATCAGGCTTGACACCCTCGATACGGTACTCGCAGCGACTGCGCAAGTCACGACCTGATGAGTCCGTCCGCGCCACATAGTAGATCGTTTCTTCAGGACCCAGTGCCAGCAGGCCGCCCACTGCAACCCGCGCCCGCGTTACATTGTCCGCCGCCACTGATCCGGCCAACAGATGGGCTCTCCACGGACCCGCACTGATTGCAACCGTGTCAGGACGCTTTACCGTCCATGCTGTCCATCCGATACCACTGGCCATTGCCGCCAGACCCAAACCACCCCAGAACAGCACGGTTTTCAGATTCATTTTCTTTTGATCCAATCGGGTCCGGGCAACTCGGCGCCCATGTCTTCGCCCACTTCCTGTGCGATCAGCGCATTGAGTTTCGCATTCAGTGCCATGACGGTTTTGACGCTGTCGTTTGTCGTAGCGTCGTTTCCTGCAATTCCGGTTTTCGCGTTGTCGGCAGTCAGCCCCCATGCCAGATTGTTCATCTCCAGCGGGTCATTCTGCGTATCGTAGAGTTCCAATTGATTGTTCTGCAGCAATTGCTCCAGCGTCACGGGAACATGATGACCGGTTGCCGGAAAGTAGCGCGCAAACTTGTAACGTCCATCATGCAGACCGCGGAACAAGGCAGGACGCGTGAGGCGGGGCAATGGGCGTATACCTTTGAGCAAATTGCGCGCTGGCATCCACTTGTCACTGACGATGCCCTTCCTCACCATCTGTTCGATAAAATCGCTGTCCAGATAATGCGTGGTGTCGTAGTTAAACAGAATGCCCCGCTTGTCGCGCTGAGTTAACTCATGCGGCTTGGCAACAGCCTGGGCCACGCTGACACCATTGAGTTGCGGATAAGCCTGAGCAACGCGCGAAGGGTCTGCCCCGGCCCACTCCAGCAATGTCGGGATCAAATCCACTGCGCTGCCCAATGCGCGGGTCGTCTGACCGCCCTTCGCATCGGGGTGCACGACCATCATCGGCACACGCGTGTTTTCGTCATACATGAAGGGACCTTTTTGACGCAGTCCATGTGCACCGGCCATCTCGCCGTGATCGGATGTGAACACCACCACCGTGTTTCCCGCTTGGCCACTTTCTTTCAGGGCATTCAAAATGCTTATTACATTTTGATCAGCATCGCGTATGCAATTGTAATAATACGATTGATAGGCCTGCCAACTGCTTTGTTCATCGGGTACCCGCCCGTATGCCATGTCGCAGAATTCCCGGTAATTGTCATGCGCCCACGGCTTGCTGGACAAATCGTCACTGCGGTTGGCGGGCAGATCAAAATCCCAATGCTTCCGGTAAAGCGCAACATCCGGCGCACCGGCCAATGGCGCCAGATAGTCCGGGTGCGCACGCGAGGCAATCTGCGCCGCACCGGTTGCGTAGTACATCACATCATGCGGGTTGACCAGGTTGACGCACAGGCACCAAGGCTGAGCCGTTGCGACAGAAGATGATTCTGAGGATGAGCCTCTCGCGCGCGCCCGTATCCACTCTGCCGACTGCGAAGCGATCTGCGCATCCACCCGAAAACCGGTCCATGTTGAGCCGTGCGGATCACCATCAAAATTGAAATCAGAGAAGCCCCAGGGTTCCAGCGCATGCTGCGAATTGGGATACTGCCCATAGGTCAGTTCATGCCGTGCATGCAGATGGCTCAAATGCCATTTGCCCTTGTAGGCTGTGTAATAGCCATTGGCGCGGAAATAATGACCGAGTGTGGCCATGTCGATCGGGGGCTCACGATCCGGGTAGGCACCTAAGTTTGAAATTATGCGCGTGCGCTGCGTATATTGCCCGAAATACAGATTGGACCGCGAAGGCGAACACGGCGTGGTGTTCACATGCCAGCGCTCAAACACGGTGCCATGCGCAGCCAACCATTCATGCCCGGGCAGCGGCAAACCGCGGGGCAAGGCAGCGCGCTCCTGGTCGGTGACGATCAGCAGCACGTTGGGGGCACGCGATCCTTGCGGCAGCACGCGGGGCAGATTGCGCTGCACGCTTTTCAGGTTTTGAAGACCACCTGCATCCACTGCAGCAGCAGATCCGGAGGAACCCTGCAGACGTCCCAGACCGTAGCTGGCGGCCAGTGCACCACTGAGCGCACCGGCCTGAAGCAGGCGTCTTCGCAGCGACGCTCGCTCGCTGTCGCTCACTTACTGTCCTGCCCTTCTGAGTGCGTCCGTACTGAATTCTGCGCCCGAGGGCGTCAGATCTTGCCCCAGAGGCGCGACTTCAGCTTCGGACAGACCGGCCCGCGCAGGCAGCGTGAAAAGCACTATGGCAGAAAGCGCCAGACAGGAACGGCGCAGCGTACGGATACTCGGGATGGTCATGGTGCATGTCTCCCTGACGCATGAGTGGCTGAATCATGTCGCAGGCTTTTTATACTGCCAAGCCTTTTTTAAGACGTTCGTTTTAGCATGGAACGAGAAGGATTCACAAGATATCGGCGGCAGATCAGAAGCCGCTGCTGCACTGCATCACGCCGCAGCGCGACGAAGCTCAAACGACACGGAAGCAATGCAGCCCTGCCCCGCCAGACTCAGGATGTCGGCCTCACCACCGGTCGCGTCGGCCCAGCGCTTCAACGCCCGCAAACCGCCCAGCCCCGCGGCGTTAGGATCTTCAACGTCCTGCGGGTCCGTTTTGACGGCAGACCTGCCGTCAGTTCTCAGGCCAGGGGAAGTGCCGCCCTGCGGGGTTTGTGCGTCGACCCTTTCCCGAAAAAACGCGCGCATGCGCCGCATCACAGGCTCTGAAATACCCGCACCGGTATCCGAAACAACAAGACGCCATGCGAGGCTGTCTGAATGGGGCGCATTGCGGTTGGTGCACTCCAGCCGCACCAGAATGCTCCCCTGAATCGTGTATCGGACCGCATTATCGAGCACGGCATTGATGGCATCCAGATACAGTTGGGTAGGCCCTACGCAAGCCGGCGCGAACTCTGCATCAATATCCTGCACAAGCGAAAGCCCCTTGGCCTGTGCTGCCCGCGCCCAGTGGTCGCAGCGGATCTGCAGTATCTGCACCGGCGCACACAACTCCAGGTCAAGCCCGCCAGCCGACAGCTTGCGCGCAGACCCCAGCGCCGTTTCTAGAAACTGCATCACGCGTGTCGACATGCGGCTGATACTGCCCGCATCGGTTGCAGCAGGCCTGTCCTCTGCCTGCATTGACTCGATGGCCTGCACCATGCCATGCAAGGGAACTTCAATATCGGTCGACAGCGATTTCAAAAACCGCTCCTTGCTGCTCTGCGCATGCTCGATAACGGCAAGCGTTTGCTTCAGGGCCTCACGACGCTGCCGTAAGGCCTGCTCAAGCTGTGCCGACTGTCTGTCCATGAAAATGGAAAAGCCCAGCGCAAGCAGGTACATGATCGTCAGACAGAGCAGATTGACCTCGGTGTTGACGAAGCGATCGCCCACCGGCCCGCTGATGAAACCACCCAGTTCCGCCAGTGCAGCCGCAGCGAGCAGGACACTTGCAAAGACCATCACGGCAAGTCCCGCACGCAGACCAAACACCGTCAAGGTCAATAGCAGTGCGAATGCGGTGAATGGAGAACTGGCCGACCGCGTTCCCAATTCAAGACCGAACAGGCTGAAGGCGATGATGCCGAGTACCAGCACAATGACGATCGCGGCGATGAAAGTATTTCGGCCGGATCGGATGAAAGGGATGCAAGCCAGCGAGATGAACGCAATCAGCCCGCCTTGCAGGACCTGCTTCTGTGCCAGCAGGTCGCCATTCAGAGCGGGGACCGCACGCAAAGCCACCAGCAGGAGACCCAGTAGCACACCACAGGCTGCAAACGACATGAAGGCCGAGCGTGCTGAGGTGCACTCGATGTGCTCGATCAAGTCGGTGACCGGCATGCGTTCATCGACGCTCATCAGACGCCTCCTGACGGATTGGGCTGGCTCGCCCGTTGCAGCGGCAACACCAACCAGAAGCGGCTGCCCTGCCCGGGTTCACTGCTGACCTGCAGACTGCCACCCATCAGCCCGCTGAGTTCCTGCGCCAGCGCAAGGCCGATGCCGGTGCCCGCCGTCTGATTGGCTGCATCGGTGGCACTCTGGGTGAAAGGCTGAAAAATGCGGTTCAAAATGTCGGCATCAATACCTGGACCGGTATCGCTGACCGTGAAAGTCCAAACCACGCTGGCCTCATCCATGTCCAGGGGAAGCGCCGACAATGAAACGCTGTCACCTGTACGGGCAAATTTCACCGCATTGGACAGCAAAATGCTCAGCACCTGATGCAGGCGCTTCTCATCCACCAGCACATGGGCAGAAACTGCCGCATCTGCATGCAAGAACCAGTGCAACGCTTTTTCCGCGGCAGACGCTTTGAACTGTGCAAACAAGGACGCTAGAAAAACACCAAGATCGCATGATTTCAAGTCAGTCACCATCAGCCCTCTGCGCGAGGACTTGAAGTCCAGCAGCGAATTGACGAATGCATCGAGTTCGCGCGCTGAACGTCTCAGCGACCTGAGATACACCTCCCGCTTGCTGGCGGGCACGCGATCATCCTTGAGCAACTGCAGACCGCTCTGTATGCCCACCATCGGCGTACGGATGGCATGAGAGAGCGATGCAAAAAACGCCTCAGACTCTTGCTGGGCTTGTTCGCGCTGGGCAATTGCATGCTCCAGCGCCTGCGCCTCTGCGATCAACTCGGACTGAACGGCCTGGTTGCGCCTGAAAAAAGATCGGCTGACAACAAATACCACCATCAGCAGAAGAATGACCGCGGCCAGACTGGTCAAGATCGACCCTTGCCGATCGGGCGTCGGAGCAAAGACCGGGTAGGCTTTTTCAATTGCATATGTGGAACCCAGCAGCAAAAAACCCAAGCCGGTTGCAAACCATCCCGCCCTGTGACCAAAAAACAGGGTTGCCGTGCAAATGATCGTGATATAGAGAACAAAACCGCTGGATTTCAGTCCGTAACCAACTCCGAACACACCCACTGCGGTCACAGCAAGCAAGCCCAGAAAAATCAGAGTCATGGCCGCTTTCAGGTGCCCCCTGCGAGACAGGCCGATGATGGCAGCGCCGTTGATGACATTGCCAGCCAGTACCCAGGCGATGGTGCGGGCAGCCGCGCTTGGGTTGTTCATGACCAGAACGACTATCAATCCGAGCGACCCGAAGCAGACGAGTTGACCGCCAAATGTCAGTACGCGGGCAATATCGTCAATCTGTTTCCAGGTGCCGGCGCGGGAGCCGGTTTCATTCATGCCGTACAGGGGCATCGGTTTGTCTCAGTTTTTTGGTATCTGAATAATTTTTTGTTTGTCATCCGAGTTTAACCGATCTGGCCGACTCAAGAACCCTGAATGCGGGCAACAAAAAGTCCTTTTAAAACGAAATGCGACATAAGAGGTAACAACCGCGGATACGGATACAATCGCGATGGATTCAATGTATCCGACAACCTTCAGGCACTTTCATGAAACGCACCCTCTGGACACTTTTTTTCCTGCTGCTTTTACTGACAGCTGCCGCCAGTTTTACCTATGACCGCTACGGTGGCGGGCAGCCGTATGCCGATCTGTCAACGCAGCCCGCGCTGCCGCCTGAGGCACTGGAAAAAGTGCTGGACTACCCGGAACCGCTGGCCAACGTGGCTGTTGCAGCCGATGGTCGCGTATTTTTTACGGTACACCCGGAATCGCGTCCGACCGGTGCCAAACTGCTGGTCAAAGATCTCGACGGGCAGATACGCCCCTACCCGGATGAAGCTTCCCAGACGGTCTTGTTCGACGCTGTGATGGGTGTGGTCATCAATGCCGGCAATACGCTCTACACCATCGACCATGGGCAGCATGCCAGCGGCAAGCCGCGAATACTCGGTTTTGATCTGGGAACCAACAAACCGGTGTTTGACTATGTATTCCCGGGCGAAGTCGCACCGCTGGGTTCGATGCTGCAGGACCTGCAGGTGGACAGTCGCGGCGAGTTTGCGTATCTGGCAGATGTCGGCTTCCTGAACAAGCGTCCGGGACTGGTGGTGCTGGACATGAAAAAGCGGGAATCGTGGCGGGCCCTTGACCGGCATGAGTCGGTCACTCCGCAAAACTGGAAAATCCGTACACCGACAAAAGACATGGTTTTTTTCGGCGGTCTGGTAGTGCTCAAACCCGGCGTTGATGGCATTGCCATTTCGAAGGATGATGCAACCATCGTCTATGGCGCGATGTCGCACGATACCCTGTATGCAGTCCCGACCGCTGCCCTGCGCGAGAAGCGGGGCGCCAACGCCGAATCAGCGGTCAAGGCGATCGGCAAGAAACCGTTGAACGACGGACTGTCGATGGATTGGGACGGTAATGTTTTTATCACCGATGTCGAGCATGGCAGCGTCATGAAAATGACACCCGACGGCACATTGAGTACCGTGGTGCGCGATGCAGCCCGCATCCGTTGGGCCGATGCGCTGTCGTTCGGGCCAGATGACTGGCTGTATGTTGCTGACTCGGCGATCCCGGACCAGATGCTGCGCACCAAGGCGCACATGGCCTCGCAGGCGCCCTACGCCATTTTCCGCTTCAAACCAGGAACACGCGGAGTACCGGGTCAATAAGTGCGGGCTCCTGTTGCGCCGCTTGAAATCCCCCGTGCTGTGTTCAAAGTGCACAACCTTATCGGAGACGCCACATGCTCGCCTATCTTAAACAGCCCGGGGTGGCGCCCATCGTCCTGTCGGCTGCCTGCATCATGATGGTGACCATGGGAATACGGCAATCCACCGGACTGCTGGTCAGCCCGATCAACACAGCCAGTGGACTGGGCATAGCCAGCATCAGTTTTGCGCTGGCCATCGGGCAATTCATGTGGGGTGCGGCGCAACCCATTGCCGGTGCCATTGCAGACCGCTATGGCCCGTCGCGCGTGTTGATGACCGCACTGCTGATGTTGGCGATCGGATGCGCGGCCACACCGCTGCTGTATGGCAGCACATGGGGGCTGACGCTAGCCATGGGATTTCTCATGGCAGTGGGTTCAGGCGGTGCCAGTTTTTCTGTTCTGATGGGGGCCGCAGCGCAAAAACTGCCTGAGCGGGTGCGCGGGCCGGCATCCGGTTTTGTCAATGCGGGGGGATCATTCGGGCAGTTTGTGTTCGCACCGGCTTTGCAAAAAATGATACAGACCGCGGGCTGGATGAATGGCCTGTTTGCACTGGCTTTGGTGTCGCTGGCTGCCTTGCCTTTGATCAGGACGCTGGTGGGCGACAAAGCGCGCGACAAGGGGGATGGCAAGACAGCGCACGAGGTGCAAAACAACGAGACCAACGCGGCTTCGGCAAACCCAAGCGGCGGCCACGGCGACAGCGGAAATGCCGCACTGCAGACCGCTCCCACGCAAGAAAGTCTTGGCACTGCAATCCGGGAAGCGTTCAGGGACCGCAGTTACTGGTTGCTGCATGCGGGGTTTTTCACATGCGGATTTCACATCGCTTTTTTGATCACGCACCTTCCCGGTGAGATAGACCTCTGCGGCTTACCGGCCGCCGTGGCGAGCACATCGATTGCCATCATCGGACTGTCCAATATCGCTGGCAGTCTGCTGGCGGGTGCCAGCCTGACCCGCTGGTTGGGCAAACATGTGCTGTTTGTGATGTACGGGTCGCGCGCAGTGATGATTGCTCTGTATCTGGCGCTGCCAAAGACCGAAATGACGTTTTATGTGTTTGCCATCGGCTTGGGTTTGACATGGCTGGCAACGGTTCCGCCGACGGCGTCCATTGTGGGCAAACTGTTCGGCCCCCGCTATCTGGGCACGCTGTTTGGACTGACGGTGCTGTCGCATCAGATCGGCGGATTTCTGGGCGCATGGCTGGGTGGCCTTGCGATTGTGAAAACAGGCGATTATGCGTGGATGTGGTGGGCAGATATTGCGCTGGCTGCGATGGCTGCAGGCGCTAATCTGCCGATACGGGAAGAAAAGGTCCTGCGCGTTTAACCCCTCAACACGGCAAAAGACCGCTGACTGACCATCTTCACCAGTTTTTCCTGCACAAACAGCGGGCCAATCAGCAGAAAAACCAGATCGTCGCCAAAGGACGGCTTGGCCTTTTCAATGTGGTGAGCCACAAACTGGAATATCCAAGCCGCAACCCAGATCACACCGCACACCACAGCCAATGAGGCGCCCGACGACTCGACAGCGGCAATGGCTGCCAGACTGGCGACAGACCACAGGCCGCCGTCAATGAAACTCTTGAGCCCCAGACGCGCATAAAAAGCAAGTATCGGCACAAATGCCAGCAAACCCAGATTCAGTGACAGGCCGGTGAGTTCAGAAAACCGGTCAGCCAATTGCGGCATGACAGAATCCAGTTTCACCGCCCACAACAGGCCCGCGGACGCAAAGAAAATCAGTGGAACGCACACCAGATGAATGATCTGGTTGCTGATGTTGCGGTGGCTGCGGGCATATTCGACGATGAATTGTTCACGGCTTCTCATGGGGGTCTCCTGTGCGAATCGGATTAAACGCGGGTAGAAACAAGTGCTGCCTGTTCCTTGTTGCGCACAGTGTATGCCGGGAGGCTGGCTTGACCTGTCATCTGGATGACAGTTACATAAAAATCGTCAGCACCCGGTTTTTCATGAACCATACTTTCTGAAGTTAACCGAACCGTCACAAACAAGGGGTTCGCGCTTCCTGACCGGCGGCGAACCCCCACCCTTGACGCTCAGGTGATCAGCGTGGCCAGACTGTAGCTCACATCAATTGCATTGACCGGCTGCACGTTTGCGTTATCGCCGGGCAATACAAACCCCAAATCACTTGGCAGGCTGTCCGGTGCATCACCGTTCAGATTGTGCGCGCCGTATGCATAGTATTGCGTCGTTTGCAGTCCGCCTTTGATCACCACGCCCAGCAGGTCAGAATTTGCGGTGATGTTCGCATTCTGCGCCTGCAGCGCCGTCAACAATGACGCGATGGAAACATCCACATCGTCATTGAATGCAGAACCCACATCGATTTTGACCGTGTAATAACCATCGCCGTCCGGAGCCGGTTTTACATCACCTGACTCTTGCCTGAATATCAGCGTGATGTTGGAAACATCCTGACCCCACACCGGAAAATCATTGCTGGAAGGCGGTGGTGGTGGCGGGGGTGGTGGTGGCGGGGGCGGCGGAACATCCGGGTCGCCATCGACAATGAATGTGACAGTCGCCGTATCTTGCGCACCATGGTTATCCGTCATGGTGTACTGGAAAGAGAGCTTGACCTGCTCTGTGAAAGCCAGATAATCGTATGCGCCGTTGGGGTCAAATGTCCACGTACCGTCGGCATTGAAAGTGAGATTGCCCTGCCCGTCAAACGAGTTTTCAACCAACGACCATACATGCGTATCAAGCCTGTCCACATCGCTGTCATTGCCCGTAACATCACCGGTCAGCACATCATCGCGGTGCACCAAACCGCCGTTGTCATCCAGCGCGACGGGGCCATCATTCACGCCGTGAACCGTCACTGTAAACGTGGCTGAATCCGTGCTCCACGATGTTGTCTCATCCTGATTTCGACCACTGAAGATGAACTCGAAATCGATATGCTCCCCCTCTGAGAGCGGGTCCCCGATATCAGCATCCAATACGTACTGGCCATTGCTGCTCAATTGCAAGATTGCAATCGGATCATTCTGGCTCCACAACGTAAGGGGCGTATCGAAATCGCCACCGCTCCACTCAGTCAAAAGTGTGGAACCCGGCAGATGAACAGCATCAAGCAGATTGCCTGCGACCTGTTGGTCTTCATACACAAGTGCATTCTGGTTGGTCAGATCCAGCGCCACAGAAGTCAGCTCCAGCAACTTGGAAGACAGCGATCGATCGCCCCCTTCCGTGCCGACCGACGTAAGACGCACACCGAAGTCAACGTTTGAAAAATCTGCCAGCGTGAGTGCCCGTGCTGAACTGGACAAGGTGAAACTGTATTGGCGGATGTCATCCGTGCCGATACCGGCTGTACCGACTGCAATGCCCACATCGTAACCACCGTCAGAACCCAGAAGGCCTGACATATTCGATCCGTTACCCAAGTCACGGACAGAATCATTGCCAATGCGTAATGTGGCGGATGTTGCAACAACTGAGAGCGACGACAGAATGCTTTCATCTGCGATATCGAAGAAAATGCCGCGCAGGTCGCCAATCAGGCCAGCACTCTGTGTGATGTTGAAAGACAGAGAACCATCTGCACTCTCCGTGATGGTGACCCACACCGCCGGATTGCCGGCGGATGTTGATCGGTCATTGACCTGAAACGTCATGCTACCCATACAGAACCCCCTTGTCGGATACGTCTGAGATGGGTTCAATGTAGTTGAGTTAACTCAGCATGACGGTGCGTTAAATGACAATGCGACTGGGACACCAAGCGCTAGGGAACCAGACGCGCCTGCTGCCAGACCTGCGTTGACGCACTCCATTCAAAGCGTTGCCGCATATGCTCATCGCGGGCCAGTTTAAGGCTGTCGATCAGATCAACAACGACATTGAGAACAACAAAATGGCGACGTGCCACGGCGAGGTCATAGCCGCCCTGCCCGGGGTCGGCCAAGACAACACCCGGCGCGTCCGTACTGCCGTAGTCGCGGCGTGCATGGTCGGGTATTGACTGCCAATAAGATTCGATACGCGCGGGGTCCTGCTCGGCTGCAGCCAAGCCAGTGGCACGTAGTTGCAGATTGTGCTGCGGGTTCCAGAACAGCAGCGCCACCTGCTCGCACCGGGCAATGTGCTGCATTTTTTCGCTACGGCTGTCAGTGAAAAAAACAAGTTGCCGTTGTGCTGGCAGCACCTTTCGCAAAATGACGCTGCGAGCGGCGGGGCCTTGTTCGCTTGCGGTGCAGAAACCCACTACCCGCCAGGGATGCCTGCGGTCAACGCTGGCACGCACGAGGGTCTGCCATGTTTCATCCACTGACAGCGTCATCGCCCCCCCTGCAATTGGATTTGTTCAGTCACTCTCACCCCAACTCCCGCAGGCTCTCTGCAATAGCCCATCTCATATCGCATTCTTCGAGTGTCATCAAGTGCGAATCTGACACGGTGTCCAAAGAGGACGCTCCCGCCAGACGATCGGCCTGCGCCATGGTGGCTTTCTCAAAACAGTTACGCACGAAGCGCGCATTGCCCGACTCGATCACATGTCGGTGCGCCTGATCCTGCATCAAGACGCGGGCCAAGCGGACCGCATCCGGTGTCAGCGTCATGCCGTATCGCGCTGCGATACGCAGCAAAATGTCGCACAACTGCGCTGCATCATAATCTTCAAAATTGAAGTAGCGGGTGAAGCGCGATTTGAGACCGGGGTTGGATTGTATGAAGGTCTGCATGCGGTCGGTATAACCCGCCACAATGACCACCAGACTGTCGCGTCGGTCTTCCATCAGTTTCAACAGGGTTTCGATCGCCTCGCCGCCGAAATCATTTTCTCCACGCACCAGCGCATAGGCCTCATCAATGAACAGTACACCCTCATCGGCTTGATTGACGACACGCTTGACCTTCAAGGCGGTCTGCCCCACATAGGCTGCCACCAAACCGCTACGGTCGGTCTCAACCAGATGTCCTTTTTTCAATACGCCGAGTGCCTTGAATATGCGGGCGAGCAAACGCGCCACGGTGGTTTTGCCGGTACCGGGGCCACCGTAAAACACCATGTGACGCGTCACGTCCAGTTGCGGCAGACTGCGCTGGCTGCGCAGCCGATTGACCTGCAACAGGTTTACAAGACTGATGACCTCTGCCTTGACGTTATCAAGACCGACCAATTGGGACAATTCGGAGAGCGCTGCATCCAGCGCGTCTTTCGATGCCACATCGTCGGACACTGCTTGTGCTGACGTGTTTAGTGGCGACCTTAGTGACGGGTTTAATGACGGGTTTAATGACGGGTTTAATGACGGGTTTGACATGCGGGGCAATTGCTCCTGTGTTTGTGCTTCCGCGCTGCCATCCAGGCCTGCCATGAATCGCAGTACATCATCGGCATGGGCCGTTCCCTCTAACGTATCCGAGTCGCGCAGCAAAGCGACCGAGCGTGGGCAGGGTTCCAGTATTTCTCGCAGATAGGCAATGTAGTCGGGCGACTGCAGCATGGACTTCCAGACGCGCATGCGCCCCCGTACCGATATGTCGCCACTCTCGTCGCTGCGCTCCTCACCGCGGACACGGTCCATCCACGTTTCAAGCTCTGCAATCCACTGTCCCTGTTGCGCAGTCAACTCCGCACAGTCTTTCCAGAACCATTGCTGCAGGTAGTAGACGTCTCCGAGCAAAAGAGCAAACGCAGCGGCCCGGTCGGTTTCGTCCGGTGCCTCATCCACTTTCATGGCAGCAGCCAAGGCGGGCCCGACCCGAGCATTCAGGGCAGTCAGCTCTTTTTCAAACTGGCTGAAAGTCGGTTGCATATCTCAACCAGCGCCCAACGAGAAAGAGCCGCCAGAAACCACTTCAAGAATGGCCTTTGGATTTGACTGCGCAATGGCCAACAGCGTTCGCGCTGCGCCGCTTGGCTGCTTTCTGCCCTGCTCCCATCCTTGCAAGGTTCGAACCGATACGCCCAAAAGTGCTGCAAACTGCGACTGTGACAAGCCGGTCTTCTGCCGGGCTTCAACGACTGGAGAACAAACCACCTGAGTGTGCCCCGATTTCATCTCCTTGACCGCTTGGAGGAGATCTGCGGCAAGATCACGCTGCGATTCATATGCAGCGAGCTTTTCATCATTCAAGGGTTTGCGTCTGGAGGGCATTTCGAATCTCCTTAAGTTTGGAAGCGCTGAGGTTTTCAGTTCGCGATTTGGCATGTAGCGTGAGCAACACGATCTCGCAATTCTCGTTCAGAACAAAGTAGATCACCCGCACGCCAGCCGATTTGCCTGCGCCAGACCTTGCCCAGCGCACTTTTCTGATACCTCCCGACTGAGGTACTACATCGCCTGCACCTGGGTGCAGTGCGATAAACGATGCAAAGTCGGCACGCTCATCTTCAGACCAATACAAGGGCCACTGTCGCTGGAACAAGCGCGTCTCGACCACGGTAAACATCCCGATCATACTCCCAAGGCGTATAGCTTTCAAGATTGAAAGCCTCTTGGCTTTATGTGGTCACACAAGCGCTACTTGTTCCATGCAAACTCTCAGTATTAACCCTTGTGAGAATATGCGACGCTGGTATGCACCCACTCCAGTATGCCCTTGGTAACCGCATCGGGGGCCTCGCACTGCGGATAATGACCGATACCCGGTAACTCCACGCAGTCGACAGGCCCGAGCAACTCGCGATAGCGCGCCACCATGTGCGCACCGGAGACCGGATCATCCAGACCATTGATCAGGCGGATCGGAACGGGACTGTCGCGCAGCGCGCCCAGCCAGTCCTCACGCCGACGACGGCGGTCCGCTATATAGCGGATCAACCGGTGAAAATTCCGATGTCCGTTCTTGTGCGATACCAGTTGCCAGAAGTATGCGAGTTCCTCGGCAGATGGCTGCGTGTTGGCAGCGAATACGGCGGCAAATGACCGGTAAAAAGCGGTCTCGTTGCCCAGCCTCGCGATCAGCCAACCCATCGGTGAATGCAATAGCTTCTGGATGAAACGGGCGCGGTGCGTTTCCGGAAACAGACCGCCGTTGAGAAAGAGCATGCCCTGTGATAGCCATGGGCGTGCCGGTCCATCCGTTCTCTGACGATGCAAAATTTCTTGCCCGATGCTCACACCATAATCATGTACGACCGTGATGGCGCGTTTGACGCCCATGCGTGAAAGTACCGCATCGACAAGATCCGTCTGCTGCTCGATGCTGTAATCGAAATCAGCCGGTTTGTCAGAAAAACCGAAACCCAGCAGATCCATGGCCACAACGCGGTGGCGTTCGCCAAGTGCGGGCCAGATCGCCTGAAAATCCCATGTCGACGTCGGAAATCCGTGGATGAGCACGATGGTTGGAACATCGCCACCGGGCGGCACGCCTGCGGGCAGAGTGTCGCGGCAGAACACCTGGAACCCCCTCCAGTCCATATAAAACCCGGACAGCTTCCAATCGGCTGGCCTCATCAATACGTGCGCCACATCCAGTCTCCCTCTTTGACATCGCGATTTGCAGTTTAACCCCAGACGCTTGAAGTGATGATGGTATGCACGCGCGACTTGAAAAACTCAGAGCAAACGCCGCAATCCCACCAAACCCAGAAGCGGTCCGGGCAACAGAAACCAGGCGACATGCACACCCATGTCGCCAACCCATTTCATGCCCAACTGTATCGATACGACTGTGATCGCAAATCCGACGGCATTCTGAAATGCCAATGCACTGCCCACCATCTGCGGCGGGCAGGCCTTGGCTGACAGCGCCGAGTAATGCGGCGAGTCAGCAATCGCCGATACGCTCCAGACCAGCAGCAGCAACCACTTGCACCAGAGCGGCCACCCCACCGCAAACGGAAACAGCGCACAACACACGACGGAACCGGCAAGCGCCAACGCTGCGACGCGCGCACTGCCGATGCGTCGGCTGAGCACGCCACCCAGCACGCAACCAGCCGCGCCCACACCGATGATGACAAACGCCGACATCGACTGTGCGGCACTAGCGGGCTGCGCCATCTGCATGAGACTGAGCAAGGCCGGTATCAGCGCCCAGAACGCATACAGTTCCCATTGATGTCCGAAATAGCCCAATGCCGATGCCCGAAAAGCGGGTATGGAAAACGTGCGGAACACATCGCCCCATTTGACGCCGTGCTGCACGCGCTTCAGATGGGGACCATCGCCCAACGCATGAATCATGCATGCGGCCAACGCAGCGAGTGCGGATGCCAGCAGCAATGGCCACTGCCACGGCAAGCCACCGCCCAGCGCCCTGAAACCATGTGGCAGCGAGATGCCCAGGGTCAGCATGCCCACCAGCCATGCCAACGCGGCACCGGCCTTGTCTGGCATCCAACTGACCACCAGTTTCATGCCCAATGGATAAATACCGGCAAGACAAAGACCCACCAGGAACCGGATGAGCATGCCACCGGCCAGTCCCTGCGCAAAGAACACGAATGATGCATTCAGGGCTGCACCCGTGATGGCACATACCGAGAAAATGCGACTGGCCGGGAACCGGTCTGCCAGACCGGTAATGGAAAAAATCAAGGTGCCCGTGATGAAGCCGATCTGCACCGCGTTGGTCAAGGTACCGATGTCAGCCAGTGTCATGCCCCAGGCCAGCATGAGATCGTCAGCCGCACTGTTGGCAGAAAACCAGAGCGATGTGCCAAACAGTTGTGCCACCACGATGGGAACAAGCGGACTGTCGGCGATACGGGCGCGGGTCAGACTGGGTTGACCCCGGCCGCTCATGGCGCGTCCAACGCTTCAACGCGCACGCTGTCCTCCCCGATGTAGACCAGGCCCTCCTGTATGGTCCACGACAGTTGCATGTTGCGTTGCGCCAGTTTGACCAATTTCGCACAATCCTCGGGGCTGACCTGAAGCATCGAAAAATTGTTCAGGCGAGCCAATGCAGACCTGTTCTGCTCGCGCCACAGGTCAACAGCACGACCGCCATAAGCCAGCAGCACAACGCGCCCGGACCGGCCACAGGCCTTGCGCAACCGCGACTCGTCCGGCAAGCCGAGCTCGATCCACAGCCGTATGACGCCTGCGGGGTCTATCTCCCACAGGGCCGGCTCATCATCGGTGGAGATGCCTTTGCCGAATCGCAGATCTTCACTGGCATGCAATGCAAATGCGAGCAGGCGCAGCATGACCCGCTCGGAGGTTTCAGACGGGTGCTGCGCCACCGTCAACGAATAGTCCGCAAAATGCGAACGATCCAGATCTGAAACGGTCAGAGCCACCTTCCACACCGTCGATTTCAATGCCATGCGTGAGCACCTCCCAAACAAGCCGGGATTGTAAAGCACTGAACCCTACCTCGCTGCCTGCGCTCGCGCGGCACTCCTGCAGAACGGAAGCAAGCCTAAAATACTGTATGAAAAAACAGTACACTGCGCTTGTCATTTTTGAACAAACAACCCCTGCGAAGCAAATTGCCACGACGATGAGCGACCCGAGCACACATTCACACCTTGCATTTGCATCAAAAATGATGCATTGTGGCATCAATCATGATGTCAGCGAGAACAACATGCGCACCACAGTCAGCATCGACGACGAATTGTATGAACGGGCCCTGGAGTTGGCAGACCCCGCCATGGAGAAAGCGGACCTGTTTCGTGAAGCCATCAAAACCTTCATCCGCATGCAGGCAGCCAAGCGACTTGCGGCAATGGGAGGCGCACAACCCGACATGCCCGCCATCCCCAGACGGCGGCCCGGCAAGTCATCATGAAAAATGTTCTGGTAGACGCTTCTGTCTGGGTGTCCCATTTCAGACGCCCAGACCCTGAATTGGTACAACTGCTGCTTCTGGACAGGGTTCTGGTTCATCCGCTTGTGATCGGCGAAATTGCGTGCGGCACGCCTCCTGACCGACATCAAACACTTCAAAACCTGCGCTCGCTTCGCAAGGCACACCAGGCCAGCCTGGACGAGACGCTCGGCTTCATGGAGCAGCGCAGACTGTACGGGCGCGGATGCGGATTGACCGATATTGCCCTGCTCGCTTCGGTGAAACTCAGCCCTGCTGCGCGGCTCTGGACTGCTGACAAACGACTGTCTGCTCTTGCAAGTGAGCTCGATGTCAACCACCTGCCGGTTCACTGAAACAGACACTTTAAAATGTTTTTTTACCGCATATTTATGTGATAGCGTTCGGTTACAAAAATTGTTAATCCGACCATAACGACTGACAGATCCATGACGCAACTCGTCCGCCTGTTCTATACCAGCAAGGCAGAACGGCGCACCCCAGACGCGACACAGCAGATACTCACGCAAAGTGTGGGTAACAACACCCTGCGCGGTATCACCGGCGTACTGCTGCAGGTGGACAGACGCTACCTGCAGGTGCTCGAAGGCCCCAAAGACGCTGTCATGGCGCTTTTCACCAAATTGCAGGCGGATCCGCGCCACCGCGCAATCAAAATCCACTTCGAACAGACTATCACCGAGCGCATGTTCGACAGTTGGGCAATGGCTTCGCCCGCCGTGGGCAACCTGCAGATCAAATCCACACTCGAATTGTTGACCAGTCAGAACCCCGCTTCCCAAGAGATCGGATTAACGTATCTGAAGTACTGGCTGACCACACAGGCCGCCGACAAACGACTGCTTCCGGATGGTGACGCTGCTGAACTGGGCGCCCCCATTCTGGTGGATGACTTCATGGCGGCGCAGCGCCGCTCACGCGACTTCTCCATCATTGCGTTCTGCGCGGCCATCCTGATTGCCGTGCTGATGGACATCTCTTTCTACATCTCGGATTATCTGGGGGGGAACGCCGAGAGTCTGCGCATGGTGCACTCCCACTCGTTATCTGCATTCGGGCTTATCCTCTCGATCTACGTCGCCAACCGGCAAGACCTCAGCAAAGGCGTTGCCATATTCCAGATCACCGCTTTCATCAGTGTGGCCTTGCACATGCTGTATGCCGGCTATGGCATCTACGCCCCCAGCCTGCCTTATCTGGGCCTCGCTATTGTGTCGGGCATCATCAGCAACCGACACGATCAACACTTCAAACTGCTGTTTGCCTGTCTCGGGCTCATCGTCATGGCAGCCTTGTTGTCGGCCGTTTCGGTAGATACCGGACAGTTCTCCAAACCCGTACCACTGCATCACGCCACTGTAGCGGGCTTGCTGTTTCCGCTGGTCTGTGCGCTTATACTTGATGCGCAGCGCCATCGCACGTCGGTTACGCAGCTCTTCGGCGCGCACCTGTTGAGCGACCTGAGCAAGACCATCGACCGACTGCGGTCTGCCATGACCGCACGCAATTATTTTTTCTCGGCCATTTCGCACGAAATCCGAACACCCATGGCCGGTGCGGCTGCATCGGTATCGCTGCTCAAACATCCCAATGCCAGCGAGACTATCAAAGAGCGAAGCCTCAAATCGCTGGACCAGTCACTGACCAACTTGAACCGTCTGCTCAACGATCTGCTGGATATCAGCAAACTGGAGTCTGGTTCCTTTCAACTGGCCAATTCCGCATTTGACCCGATAGAGCTTACCCGAGAAACTGTCGAGTTCTTCCAGCCCAACATACTTGAAAAGGGCAACACGCTCGACCTGCAGTTACCGACAGACGCACTGACGGTGATAGGTGACAGCATGCGCCTGCAACAGATGATCGCCAACCTGGTCAGCAACGCGGTGAAGTTCACGGACAAGGGGCACATCACCGTGCGGCTCAAGCGCATGGATACGGGTGGACTCGCGCTCTCAGGCTATACCACCTTGCGTTGCGAAGTCAGTGACACGGGCATCGGCATACCGGCGGAAGACCTGCCATACCTTTTCCAGCCGTTTTCCCAAGCCAGCCAGCATGGTTATTCAAAGATCAAGGGGACCGGGCTTGGCCTGGCCATCGTAGCCAGTCTTGCCAAGCAGATGGAAGGTGAAACTGGCGTGGACAGTGTGGAGGGCCAGGGTTCTACGTTCTGGTTCACCATCCGCCTGCCAATCAAGTAGCCAACAAGGCCGTGCCCGCCAAACCCACCGCCACCACAATGGCGGTGTAGAGCAAACCGATACCGATGCCGGCTGCCACAAACAGGCCATCGCGCGCCATGCGTCCCAGACAGATGGCGATGATGGAACCGGACGGTCCGATGTTGCCACCCGGCATGGGCAGGAAAATGAAAAACGCCATCAACAGGATGAGCGGTGCCTGCAGCAGCAACATGATCGGATGACTGGACGCGAGAAACGTCAGGCGCACCCGCGTGGCACCGGCAGCCACCTCATACAGGCGCGTCAACCACTCCATGAGTTTGTCAGCCACCTTGAAGGGAATGGTCCGTCGGGCCACAAAGTCCGGCAGACCCACTCCGGGGCGGTTGATGACCATCAGCAACGTCAGTGGCACCAAGGCAATCGAGAACACCATACCCGAAAACGGTACCGGCAAAATGGTCAAGCCGCAGACAAAAATCATTAGCGCAAGGTTTGAGCTGTCTCCGAGACTAGCCGCCAACAGGCCAAGTTGAACCGGGTTGCCGGGATTGGACTGTATCTGCTGGTGAACTGCTTTGACGTTTTGCAAAAGGGCATGAAGCATGGGGTCTGCCTGAATTGGGGATTAGCTGAAACAGGGTTTGCCTGAAACAGGATTGTCCTCTGAGACAGGTCATCCATTATCCACCATCCCGGCCAGTGCGTTTAAGACTCCGTATTAACCATGAGGGGTGATCCATCCCATGAAATAAGCCGGCAAATCACGTAGTATTGACCATTGAGGTTTTTCACACACATTAGCTGACGGAGCAGAAATCACCATGATCGTTGAAACACGCCATGCGCATGCATCACATCTGAACGCGACAAGCCAAGCGCCCCGCACCCTGCGCGGGCTGATGGGTAGCGCACTGGCAGCACTTGCAACCGTCGCAGCCCTTGCAACGGGCAGCATTGCGCACGCGCAAACGTCCCTGAAAATCACCTCCATCCCGGAAGAAGCAGCAACCGAGCAGATCCGCAAGATCAAGCCCTTGGCCGACTATCTGACCGCTGAGTTGGGCATGCCTGTCGAATTCACGCCGGTCAACGACTATCCCGCTGCTGTCGAGAGCCTGGTCAACAAAAAAGTGGACGTGGTGTGGTTCGGTGGATTTACCTACGTGCAAGCCAAACTGCGTTCAGGAAACAAGGTCATTCCGATCATCCAGCGCGAGGAAGATACACAGTTCCAGTCCGTGTTCATAGCCAAGACCAATTCCGGCATCAAGGACCTGAAAGATCTGAAGGGCAAGAACGTGTCGTTCGGCTCACAATCCAGCACGTCAGGTCACCTCATGCCACGCAGCTTTCTGATGGATGCGGGTCTGAACCCTGAAAAAGATTTCAAACGTGTGGCTTATTCCAAAGCGCATGATGCCACCATCGCATCAGTGGTGAGCGGACAGGTGGATGCAGCCGCGCTCGACATCACCGTGTGGAAGAAATTCGTCACCGAAGGCAAAGTGGATACGAACGACACCAACGTCTTCCATACGACACCCGGTTATTTCAACTACAACTGGTCAGTGCATCAGGACATGAGCCCTGCCCTGCGCGAAAAAATTGCCCAGGCTTTTCTCAAGATGGACCCCAAAAATCCGGCACACGCTGAACTGCTGAAGCTGAACAGGGCCACACGCTACATCCGCACCGATGCCAAAAACTATGCGGGTATCGAAGCAGCAGGCCGCTCGGCCGGTCTGATCGACTGAGGATCTGCGATGGAGATCAGTGCCCGCAATCTGTGTGGCAAGCACCCGGCGGCACCGTCGGGTGCGCCACATGCAATCGACCATCTGTCAGTGCAGATTGCATCGGGCGAACATGTGGCTCTCATCGGCCCCTCAGGTTCGGGCAAGACAACGCTGATCCAATTGCTAGCAGCCGGGCTCAAGCCTTCATTGGGCGAGGTGCTGCACAACGGTCAAAACCCCTGGCAACTGGACAAATCCGACCTGCAGCAGTTTCGCAAACATCTGATCGTCGCACCGCAGGTGCCGCCGCTGCCACCACGGCAGCGCGTGGTCACTGCCATATTGGCTGGACGACTGCCGCAGCAGAGCATCGGGCAGAGCCTGCGCTCGCTTTTTTATCCCAGCGACATACCCGGTGCGCATGCCGCACTCGACCAGTTCGGTCTGGCAGACAAACTGTTTGAACGGGTAGACCGCTTGTCTGGCGGCGAACGGCAGCGTGTTGCGCTGGCACGCTTGCTGATGAGCAACGCCAAGTTGTGGCTGATTGACGAACCGCTGTCGGCACTCGACCCCAACAGCGCCCTGCAGGCCATCGACACATTGACGCGTATCGCCAAAGAACGTGGCGTCACGCTGGTGGTCACACTGCATCAGGTGGAGACAGCCCTGCAGTTTTTCCCGCGGGTATTGGCGCTCAGAAAAGGACAACTCGAGTTTGATCTGCCCGCAGCGGAGGTCAGCCGACAACGCCTGCAACAACTCTACGGAGATCAGGCCTATGAGCTGGAGCAACCGGCGGTGCTGCCTGTCGGCTTTGAGGCAACCGGCGTTGCCACGTCACAGGTGATGACCTGCAGATGAGTCAGGCCGCATCCGTTCTCCTGCATCCACATGCTGCACGCGACCCGAGTTTTGTCAGTCGCGTGTTGCTCAGTCTGGTGGCGATTGCCCTTTGCGTGCCGCTTTTCCCGCTGACCGAATTCAATCCGGCTCGGTTGCTCACTCCCGAGGCCCTGAAGTCCATGGGCAAGTTTCTCGCGGAGTTTGTTCCGCCGGCGGTGGGGGGCGAGTTCCTGTTGATGGTTGCGCGAGAAACGTGGCGCACGGTTGCGATCGCAACAGCGGGGCTGACGCTGGCGCTGTTCGGTGCCATTCCGATGGCCCTGATGGCTACCCGTCCCTTGAGTCTTTCTGCGCTCAACAATGCCGGCAAAATGGCGTGGATACCGACCGGTATCCGTCAGGGTGTGCGCACCCTGATGGTGGTGCTGCGAACCATCCCCGAACTGGTCTGGGCGTTGGCTTTTGTTCGTGTGGTTGGGTTGGGACCGACCGCCGGCGTGCTGGCCATCGCGCTGACCTATGCGGGCATGCTGGGCAAGGTCTACGCCGAAATACTTGAGAGCAGCGACCGACATGCCAGCGACACCCTGATGCGAAATGGTGCCAGCCGCTTGCAGGCATTTTTGTATGGGCTGCTGCCGCAGAATGCATCCGAGCTGACGAGTTACACGGTCTACCGCTGGGAATGTGCCATCCGCAGTTCGGTGGTGATGGGATTTGTGGGCGCAGGTGGACTGGGGCAGGAACTGGACAATTCCATGCGCCTGTTCAATGGTGGTGAAGTGGCCACGATGTTGCTGGTGTTCATCTTGCTGGTGGCTGCGGCCGATCAGGTCAGCCGTGTGCTGCGCCGCATGTTGGGATGAAGGGGCATACATGAACACCCACCACGCTGCAAATGAAACCTTCAAACTGGCGCCGCAACTGTTTCATGCGCGCTGCGTGGTCTGCTGGGTGCTAACCGGCATCGTGGTCTTGATTGTGGCGAGCTTTGCCACACTCGGACTGGCCTTCCAAGAATTTTTTTCATGGGAATCGGCCCAGAGCATGGGCCGCTTTCTGGCAGAGTTTGCCAATCCGAACCTCAAGCCACTCTTTCTGAAACAGGTAGCCATCGCCAGTCTCGAGACACTGGCCATGTCGGCACTGGGCACGCTGCTGGCCGTTGTGGCCGGTTTGATGCTGGCCTTGCCAGCGGCGCGCTTGAAAGGTGCAAGTGGCAGCATCATGCAGACCCTGCTCAATGTGCTGCGCTCCATTCCTGAAATGGTGTGGGCGGCCTTGCTGCTGATTGCTGCAGGTCTTGGCCCGTTTGCGGGCACGCTTGCGCTGGCCATTCACACCACCGGCGTGCTGGGTAGACTGTACGCAGAAACCATCGAAAACGCAGACCCGGGGCCCGCACAGGCATTGGTGCTGCAAGGTACGAGCCGCGGTCAGGTGTTCTGGTATGCCACGCTACCGCAGATACTGCCGCAGGTGATTGCGTATGCCCTGTATCGCTGGGAAAACAATATCCGCGCTGCCGCCATTCTGGGTGTGGTCGGCGCAGGGGGACTGGGGCAGATGCTGACCTTTCATCTGGGCCTGTTCCAGATGAGCAAAACCGCGACAGTCCTGTTTGCCATGATCCTGCTGGTGCTGGCGGTCGATTGGCTCAGTCTGGCCATGCGGCGGCGGATGATGTGATGCATGCAAGGTGGACTCATCGTGCAGATCTGGGTTGACGCGGACGCCTGCCCGGGCGTCATCAAAGACATACTGTTCCGTGCGGCAGACCGTGCGAAAGTGTCAGTCACGCTGGTGGCCAACCAGATGCTCAGAACACCCCCCTCCCCTTATATCCGGGCCTTGGTGGTGCCATCCGGCTTTGATGTGGCCGACCAGCGCATCGCGCAAGAGACCAACAGTGGCGATCTGGTCATCACGGCCGATATTCCACTCGCCTCGCTCGTTATTGCAAAGGGTGCAACGGTCATCGACCCACGGGGCGAAGTGCTGACGATTGCAAACATTGAAGAGCGTCTGACCATGCGCAATTTCATGGACGAATTGCGTGGCAGTGGCGTGCAAACCGGGGGCCCCGCGGCATTCTCCGCATCCGACCGGAAAGCATTCGCAGGACGGTTGGATGCGTGGCTGATGAAGCGACAGAAAATGTTGCAGGGGCGATAAGCCAGTCACAGCCCTTCGAAGATCAATCTTCTTCTGCCCGGCGCAACACCTCTGCTGCAAAGCGAGCGACTCAAACGCCCAGATACTTTGCAATCAGTTCCGGCTGGGCTTTCAGTTGCGTGCTGTTGATCTCCCCCCAATTTTCTAGTTTCACCCTGTCCAGTCTGTGGGAGGACATCACAGGTCTCACTGCTGATACACCACGTCAGTTCACCAAAAAGCGCGACGTGTATTTCTACAATCTGTATGCCAACTACAACTACGGCAAGGGCATGGGCAAGTCGCTGCAATCCCTGAACACGGGTTTTGTGTATCAGTTCTGATGTAATGCGAACGACGCCCCTGCACGAACGGCAGGGGCGCTGTCGCTTATTTCGTCAGAATGCCGATCATCGCCTCAGTGGCTGCACGGGTCGGATCAACGCTGCCAGCGCCACCGACGGTGCCCACGGCACGTCCATCACGGTCATATACGGTCTGCGAGCTGGAGACACCGGTTCCGATGGGACGACCATCGCGATCAATGATGACACCTGACGGCTGACGTGTTCCGATAAAACGGCCATCCCGGTCGTACACGGCATTACCATCGCGGCGGGTATAACGGTCATTGCGACCGTCATCATCACGACGTGAGTAACGTCCGTCGTCATCGCGATCACGACGCTTTTCAGCCTTGCGATCTTCGTTGCGCTCATGTGCCCTGCGGCTGACTTCCTGGCCGTGATTGCGAGGCTCATCACGGTAGTCGCGACGATCACGGTATTCGCGACGTTCGCGCGAGTCGCGATCATCACGCTCATAGCGGTCACGGTCACGTTTGTCGGAATCTGCCCATGCGACCGAGGTTGTCATCAGCAAAGCCAAGGCAGTTGAGGTGAGAATTGTGCGTGCGTTCATGTACTGCTCCGGTGATATATATTGTTGACATCAGTTTAAACGCACGGGCAGGTCTTCCGTTGTCACACACTGGAGGGGGAATCCTGAGACGGTGGCTGACAGTGCGGCGCATCAACCGCAAACATCAACCGCAAACATCAACCGCAAACATCAACCGGACCGAAAGGGCTATCCACCGACTCATATCGGCAGGCCGTCTGCTGGCCCGTCATGTCATACCAATCAAGCGTTCTAGGATCCATGTGGTATCGGTTTTCAATCGGAAGGCGTTCAATGCCCCACGCCGACGAGTATAGTCCACCGCCTGATCAAACCCCGTTTGAATGAAAGCGTGCGTCGAGTCGGCGCGCACAGGGTGCCTGCCGCCATCCTTGACAATAGAGTGATCCCTCCATAAGTATGGTGTACAGTTGTGCACAATAAGTCGGCTGTGGCATAGCGAGATCTACAGCCAAAGCGATGTCTGAGCCGATACACACACACTGAAAGCGAGGCATCAACATGGGCATTCCCACACACTTGAGTCCGGGCGAAATCGAGGAGTTCGGCCGCGAAATGGACGCCATCCGCAACGAGGTCATGGACTCCCGCGGCGCCAGAGACCGTCAATACATTCTGCGTGTCATCCGCGCTCAGCGCCTGTTGGCCCTCTCGGGCCGCATCGTTATGATGCTGTCCCTGCTTGCTTCGCCCTGGAGCCAATTGGCCTGGGCTGACATGACGTTGTTTTTGGTGGTCATGGGGACCGGCGCGTTCATGCTGGGCCTGGCCAAAATCATCGAAAACATGGAAATCGGTCACAACGTCATGCA
>SXGQ01804275.1_pt1 | contig 33052 bp, 22 predicted proteins | sample 3178371 | NCBI WGS metagenome assembly SXGQ01 (sample SAMN11356859, study PRJNA531348) | freshwater metagenome | isolation source: freshwater sample F1-20 | place: China: Fuxian Lake, Yuxi | collected 2017-12-25
CCCCGGACGTCGCGGGGTCGCTATTCCCGGTCGCGGGGTCGGTCCCAGACGCCGCGGGGTCTTACCTGCGCCCTGCGGGGTCGAACCCGGACGCCGCGGGGTCCGTATTCCGCGGCGCGGGGAAATCCCCATTTGGCGCGGGGTGCACCCCGGACGCTGCGGGGTCCGTCCCATTTCGCGCAAGAGCGCCCCCGGAAGCGCCGGGGTCCATACCATTTCCCGGAGGACCGACCCCGGAAACGCCGGGGTCCGTCCCATTCCCCGGAGGAACGCCCCCGGGAACGCCGGGGTCGGACCCGTCCGGCACAGGAATCCCGCTGCGGGACGCACATTCGCCCCCGCCGGTGCGAGGCCGGCCGCCGGAACGCGCAACAGCCTTCCTCCGCCCCGCAGGAACGGCCCCGCAAGTCGCAGGGATGCGGTTGCGAGTTCCGGGTTCGGCACTGCGAGGGCGAACTCGCCGGCTCGGGCGGGTTTGGCGGCGGAAATTGCATGCGGTGCCCCGCTGCGACGGTTGGGGCGGCGCGGTGGGCGTGGCAACTGGAGATTCGATTGGGGCGGGAAACGGAACATCCGGCTCCGCTTGCGCAGGGCCGGATGTCCGCCACTTATCTGACCAATTTGTTTGCCGGTTTAGAACGCGAATTTCGCGCCGAGGATGAAGTTGCGGCCGGGTTCGTTGATGCCGCTGCCGTGGATGCGGTAGTCTTCGTCGGTGATGTTTTCGCAGGCGGCGAAGATGTTGATGTTGTCGGTGGGCTTCCATCCGGCGCGGAGGTGATAGACGGCGTAGCCGTGTGTGCCGCCGGGCGGGATGCGCTGGGTGTCGTTCATATCGCCGGGCGAGAGGCGGTCTTGATGGCGCGCGAGGACGGCGCTGCCTTCGGCCCACCATTTGGCGTCGTCGCTCTCCCAGCGGACGGCGAGTTGTGCGGTGAGCGGGTGGATGCGGGAGACGGGATAGACGCCGACTGCGCCGTTGTTGAACTGGCCGACTTCGCCTTCGCTCCATGCGAAGTTTCCGGAGGCGACCCAGCCTTTGGCGAAGCCCCACGAGGCGCCGAGTTCGACGCCCTGGATGTAGCCGTCGCCGCTGTTGACGCGCTGGACTTCGGGGTCGCCGTTGACGACGTTGCCGGTGGGGAAGCGGATGATTTGGTCGTCGATCCAGGTGCGGTAGTAGGCGGCGTAGAGGTCGATTTTGTCGGCGATGCTGGCTTTGGTGCCGAACTCAAAGGCGAGGTATTGCTCGGGGTCGAGGTTGCGCGTGGGCGTTTCGAGTTCGCCGCTGCGGGCGATGTCGAATGAGGTGAAGTCGCTGACGTTTGGGGCGCGGAAGCCCTGCGAGAGGCCGGTGAAGACGTTCCACTTTTCCGAGATGTCGTATTTGCCGCGCAGCGAGAATGTCACGGCGCTCATTTCCTCGCTGAAGCTGTCGAGCACGAGGGCATCGGAGGGGTCGGGATCGACGATGCCGGCATCCATGTGCGCAAAGGTCCAGCGGACGCCGGGTGTGATGGTGAGGCGGCTGCCGACTTTGATTTCATCCTGCAAATACACGCCGAGGAGGTCGTAGCTGGAGTCGTCGGCGACGGGGCCGCGGGGCTTGATGTTGCGGAGGGAGCCGTCGGGATTCCAGCGACTGCCCCAGGACTGGATTTCGTCGTGGTAGTATTCGACGCCGTAGGTGAGCTTGCCGATGGGCGACGGGCTTTCGAGGTTCACGCTGAAGCCGTATTGGTCGTCCTGGAAGCCGTCGACGTCGCGGCGGCCGCCGGCGCGGATGCGGTCCTGCTCCTCTGTCTGGCGCTGGAAGGAAAGGGTGAACGTAGCCTTGCTAAGCCACGGTGCGACGTCGCGAGTTTCGAGCTTTGCGTAAGCGAGGTCGCGGGATTGGTCGAAGTCGCGGCGGAGGTCGGTGCCGAGCGACGTGCCATCGAAGCTCTGACTGAAGATCGTGGAGTGCCAGCGGGGCGCGTTGTTTTGCTCGAAGTGGTAAAGGGCGACGGTGAGGTCGGTGTTGTCGCTGAGCTTCCAGAGCATCTTCAAATCGCCGTCGATTTCATCGTAGCCGCTGTTGCGCTGGCGTCCGATGACGTCGCCGCCGCGGAGGTCGCCGTAGCTCTTCAGCGAGAGACCGCCGATGATGCCGAAGTTTGGCGAGAGGCCGAGCGACAGTTCACCGCGCGCGGTGTGGCTGTCCTCGGCGCTGGCGTAGCGGTATTCGGTGCTGCCGTGGATCTCGCGACCGCCTGCGGCCTGGGTGACGGTGCCCTTTCCGTCGCGCACGGTCGTCGCCGCTGCGGGGAGACGCGGGCTTTTCGTAATGGCGTTCACCGTTCCGCCGATTGCGTCGCTGCCGTAGAGGACGGACGACGGGCCTTTCACCACGTCGATGCGGTCGATGGTGTAGGAGTCGATCGTGCTCCAGTATTGGTTCGGGCCTTCGCGGAAGACTGCGTTGTTCAGGCGGATGCCGTCGATGAGCGCAAGCGTGCGAAAGCCCGTAAAGCCGCGCATGAACGGCGATGCCTGGCCGTGCCCCGTGCGCTGGAGCATCACGCCCGGCGTCGTGCTCAGCGCATCGGTGAACGTGCGCACCGAGCGACGGTCGCGGAAGTCCGAGCTGTCCACGACATGCGCGGTGAACGGGGCATCGAGCACGGTGCTTTCCGAGCGGGAGGCGGTGACGACGACTTCGTCGAGGATGCTGTAGTTCATCGACTCCACCGGCGAAGCGGCATGGGCAAGCACGGCGGAACAGGCGATGGCGAGTTGGAGTTTGGTGTGGATGGTCATGTGTGGTTGGTGAAAGAAAAGCGCAGATGGTTCTGCGCGCGCTGCCCCTTAGCGGCCCGTGTGCCAGCCCGCAGGGAAATACCGGGCGTCTCTGTAAACCGGCCCGAAAACCGGGAACTGGTGGCGTCAGACTCGCGTTGAATTGGTTACATTCTATTCATCAGAGTAGGCGTCAGGAGCAAATTCCATCCACGCTGGCGATCAGCGGTGGAACATGCGGCTTCCCGGTGATGGTCATCGTCGCCACACCCACAGAATCGCCACAGTAGCGAGCGGACGATTCCCCGCGCGCTTTGATAAACGTTCCGTAACTTTTAAAAGGATCCTGTCGTTAGGGATGTGTGACAGATTTGTGCCAGACGAAAGACACCGCAGACATGAGCCCTCATATCCGTCGGTGCCTCTCCACCAAACCGAACAAACCTCCGACCCATTCTTGCATGAACCTTACCCGCACACTTTTTGCCGCGCTGCTGCTCGGTGCCGTACAATCCCAAGCCCAAGTCATCATCAACGAGGTGATGGCATCGAACACGCGCGCGTTCCCCGACATTACAGACTTTGAGGATTATCCGGACTGGTTTGAGCTGAAGAATACGACGGGCGCTCCGGTGAGTCTCGACGGGTACTTCATCAGCGATGATGCGGGGAATCCCTTTAAGTGGCAGGTTCCCAATGGCGCGACGATCCCGGCAAATGGTTTCCTTCTTTTCATGGCGGATGGCCACGATGCCGCACCGGGCGAGACACACCCGCGCGGCTACTGGCCGTGGAAGGACTTCGTGACGGAGCGGTATCACACGAACTTCAGCCTCGGCTCGCTCGGCGAATCGCTGACGCTGACGAAGGCGGAGGGACTGAGCACAGTGACGCTGATCAACGCATCCATCCCCGCGCCCGTGGCTCCGGCGACGGTAGCGGTGTGGAAGTATCTCGATAATGGCACGGACCAGAGCACGCAGTGGCGGGCGCGGAGCTTCGATGATTCATCGTGGGCCTCGGGGCCTGCGGAACTGGGCTACGGCGACACACAAAACACGCTGCTGAGCTACGGGCCCGATCCGAACAACAAGTACATCACCACTTACTTCCGGCATCATTTCAATGTCGCAGACCCATCGCTTTATCATGGCCTGACCATCCGCGCAGTGCTCGACGACGGCGCAGTGATTTACCTGAACGGAACGGAAGTGGCGCGGCGGAATCTTCCGACGACGGACGTGGACTATAAAACGCTCGCGCTGACAAATCTCACGGCTTCGACGGAGCAGACGTTCTGGGTTTTTCAAATCCCCGCCTCCGCGCTGGTCGCGGGCGACAACGTGATCGCGGTGGAACTGCACCAGTTCGAGGCGATCAATGCCGACATCAGCTTCGACCTCGGGCTCACGGCGTCGCTGCACACGAGCGCCACGCAGATCGACTCGCTGGCGTATCCGCAGCAGGTGTCGGATGTTTCCTTCGGCAGGGACGTGACGACGCCATCGACGCTGCGGCAGTTCGCCGTGCCGACTCCCGGAGCGGACAACTCCACGGAAATCGTGAACAACGTGCGTATCACCGGCAACGCGGTGACGGCTTCGCTCCAGACGGGAATCTACGCCACGGACCAGACGGTGAGCCTTTCGACTCCGAGCGGGCAAATCCACTACACACTGGACGGCAGCAACCCGAAGATCTCCTCCCCGGTTTACACCACCCCGCTGAGCATCACGGCGACGACGGTGGTCCGCGCGCAGTGTTTCGAGACAGGAAAGGCACCGGGGCCGATTCTCACGCGGACCTATTTCCGCGGGGAGACGCAGGGCAACCTCCCATACATTTCCGTTGTCGCAGACCCGGAGACGCTCTTCGGGAACACCATCGGCATTTACAAAAACGAGCACGAAACTGTCACGGGCAGCTACGGGCTGAAGGATGTCTATAAAGGCAAGGACGCGCCGGGGAACGTGGAATACATCGCGCCGGGCGGCGTGTTTGGATTCACGGCGGGCTGCAGCATCCGCATCGGCGGCGAGAACAACTGGGTGCATCCGCAGAAGGCGCTGAATATCGGAATCAGCGGCAAATACGGGACCGAAGACGTGAGCTACAATCTCTTCCCGGATATTGCGGTCGGGCTGCACACGAGCTTCACCCTGCGCGACGGCGGAGACAACTGGGACAAGGACATGCTCCGCGACTGTCTCTATCCCAAGCTCACGCACGGCTACATGAACGTGGACACGGCGGACTACAGCCCGAGCGTCGTCTTCATCAACGGCGCATACTACGGTCTGCACGACATCCGTCAGCGCTGGGACGACATGTGGTTTGCGCAGACGTATCACGTCCCCGCCGACAAGATCGACCACCTCCTTTACGGCCACATCACGAGCGCATCGGTGACGCTGGGCGTGGACAAGGGCACGAACGAAGACTGGCTGGCGTTCATGTCGTTCATCAATACGGCGGACCTCACGCTCACAGCGAACTGGGCCTACGTGGAATCGAAAATCGACGTGGACAGCTTCATGGATTTCGTCATCGCAGAATCCTACGGCAACAATACGAGCTGGCAGCACAACCGCGAGTTCTGGCGCGACCGCAGGCCCGGCGGGAAATACCGCTGGTTCCTCACGGATATGGACCGCACCTTTTCCACCGCGACGCTCACGGGCATCCTTTCGAGCATGCTCTCCAGTGAGGACGTGCTTGTACGCCTGAAGGCAAACACAGCCTTCAAGCAACGCCTCGCGCAGCGCTACGCCGCGCACGTCGCGGGGACGTTCAAGCCATCGCGGGTGCAGGCGATCATTTCCGCCATGGATACACAGGTCTCGGCATCCGTGCCGCGTCACGTTACCCGCTGGGCTCCGAACGGCACCACCGTGGCAACGCGCAATAGCAATATCCAAAACATCAAGGACTACGCCACGCAGCGGGCCGCGAACTTTTACGGGGAAGTAACCACGCAGCTCGGAGTCAGCACCGCAGTGAACCTGACGCTCACCGCCAACGCCGCGCAAGGCCGGGTGCTGGTGCAGGGTGTCCCGGTGGAGGCCGGCACATTCAAGATGTTCCCAAATATCGCTTTCACGCTCAAAGCCGAACCGGCTCCGGGCTACGCGTTCAGTAGCTGGACCGGCGCGACTGGTGGTGCGAGCACGACGGCGACGATTACCGGCGCTGCGAGCATCACGGCGAACTTCGTGCCCGTGACGGAAACCGTCATCGGCGGGACGCTCTCCGGCAACACGACGCTCACACTGGCAAACTCGCCGTATGTCGTGAGCAGCGATTTGATCGTCCCCGCAGGAGTCACGCTCACGGTCGAGGCCGGTGTGAACATCAAGATGGCCGCCGGACGCAACATTCGCGTGCAGGGCGTACTGAATGTGAACGGCACGGCACCACTGCCGGTGCTCATCAACGGACGCGCCAGCGACAAATGGGGCGGCATCAGCTTTGAGTTCCCAAGCGGAGCATCCACGCTCGCCCACATCAATATCCGCGGCGCAACGAAGGGATACGACCCCGTGCTTTATCCCGTGGCGGTAATGGGCCGCAACGCCACGCTTACGGTGGATTTCATGGACATCGATGAGAGCGACACGACGTTCTACAACTACAACGGCAACGCCATCGTCCGCGACAGCCGCTTCTATCTGCCCTACACGGGCGATGGGCTGCACATCAAGAAGGGCACGGCTCTGGTTCAGCGTTGCACATTCCCCGGCAACAACGCGCCGGATACCGACGCGATCGACTTCGACGCTGTGACGAACGGCACGATCGAAGACTGCCGCATCCATCGCTTCCAGGGCAGCAACAGCGATGGCATCGACATCGGCGAAGCGTGCTCGAACGTGCTCGTTCAAGGGAACCTCATCTACTTCAACTCCGACAAAGGCTTCTCCGTCGGCCAGGGTTCGACCGTGACCATCCGCAAGAACCTCGTCGTCGGCTGCGTGCTCGGCGTCGGCATCAAAGACACCGGCTCGGTCGCGACGATTGACCAGAATACTTTCGTGAACTGCGGCACGGGTGTCGCGGTGTACGAGAAAAACTTCGGCGGTGGCGGCGGCTCCGGCATCGTAACGAACACCATCATCTCGAAATCGACGCTCGCGCCGACGACCGTGGACCTTTTCTCCACGCTCACGACGAACTACAGCCTCAGCGACACACAGGCGCTTTCCGGCACGGGCAATCTGCTCACCGACCCGCTCTTTGTGGACCCCGTGGTGCTGAACTTCCAACTCCGCCCGACATCGCCTGCAATCAACAGCGGTGACCCGGCCCACGCGCTCGACGCGGACAGCACTCGCGTGGACATCGGCGCGCAATACATCTACAGCGCGGCAGACTATCCATTCACCATCGGAGAAACCGTGGTCGTGAACGAAGTGCTCGCAAACTCCGGCGCGGCGAGCGACTGGATCGAAATCCACAATCGCACCGGTGCCTCCATGAACATCGGCGGCTGGTTCCTGAGCGACAGCGGTGCCGATTTGCAAAAGTACCGCATCCCACCGGGCACCATCATCCCCGCGGGCGGATACGTCACTTTCTACGAAAGCACCAACTTCGGCGTCGCGAGCGTGGATACCAACAAGATCACCGCATTCGCGCTCAGCGACATTGGCGAGACGGTTTACCTCAGTTCGGCGGTGAACGACCAGCTCACTGACTACCAGACGAAGGAGGATTTCGGCCCCAGCACGGAAGGCGAATCGCTCGGCGCGTATTACAAACCGAGCACAGATTCCTACAACTTCGTCGCCATGAAAACGCCAACACCCAACGCCCCAAACAGCGGCCCTCGCGTCGGCCCGATCGTCATTTCGGAAATCATGTACAATCCCGCAGGCGCAGGGGATGCCGAATACATCGAACTGCTCAACGTGAGCAATGCACCGGTCACACTTTACGACTCGGTGAAAGGCAAAGCGTGGCGCATCAGCGACGGCATCGACTTCGAATTCCCCGCCGCCTCGCCGCTCACCATGCAGCCCGGCCAACGCGTCGTCATCACAAAGAACCTCACGCTATTCAACGCCAGCTTCGGCGCGCTCGTTCCCGCGGGCACGACGGTCTTCGAGTGGGGCGCGGGCGGACTCTCAAACGGCGGCGAAAGCCTCCAAATCGACCGCCCCGGCGCAGTGGATGCGTTCAACGTCGTCCAGTATGTCCGGCAGGACCGCGTGAACTTTGAAGACGCAGCACCATGGCCGACCACACCCGACGGCCACGGTCCATCGCTCACGAAAATCTCCGAGAAAGACTACGGCAACGACTACATCAACTGGATGGCCGCAGGCGCATCGCCCGGCGGATTCGCCCCCGGCAACCGCTTCGCCACCTGGTCAGCAACCAACGGAGTCTCAGGTGCAAACGGCGACGAAGACGGCGACGGAATCAGCAATCTGCTGGAATACGCGCTCGGCACCAACCCGAACTCTCCATCGCTCAACACATCCCCCACCCTGTCGCTGGCCACCGGACAAGGACTCGTGAGCTACACGGTGAACTCGCTCATCCCGGACGTCGACTGCGTCCTCGAAGGCTCGTCCGACCTGCAAACATGGACGCAGCTCGATGCGTATCCCATGACGCTCGTCTCCGGCCAGCAAACGCGGACCTATGTAGTCCCCACCGGCGGAACCTGCATGTTCTACCGGCTACGCGTGACGCAGAAGTAGGCGGCACCGGAACTCGCGAACGGAAGCGGGCAACCGGGTACCACCCTGCGGGGGCAGGCTGGCGGTGGATTCTGGCTTGCCAGCGAAGGCAAACCGCCGACGTTGGGCGCAAACCACCATGAACGCTCCTCAGTTCCAGCTCGCTGTGCAAATTCCCACCACCTTCATCGGCTCGCGCATTACCGAGGGCGAATTGGAGGACAAAGTCCACGCGGCGATTTTCGGTCTCGGGAAGTTCGACGGAATCACGAGCGATGAAGCGGAGACGGATGTGTTTGTTTCCACGAACGACCCGCAGCGGGTGTTCCGGCATTTGAAGCCGTATTTTGAAGCGAGCGGGATCATCGACCAAATCCAGGCGGCGTATCGCAGGACGGATGCGAGCGATTACACGGTCATCTGGCCCGCGCCGCCGGAGGAAGAGTCGTCGATGCTGATGTAAGAGCGGCGTTCGCTCTCGACAGCCGCGCGGGAAGTTCGCATTTAGCAGCGGCATGAAACGCATTCTTTCCGGCATCAAACCGACCGGCGCGCCGCATCTCGGCAACTACTTTGGCATGATGAAGCCCGCCATCGAGCTTCAGTCGCAGGGCGAGGCCTATTACTTCATCGCGGACTATCACGCGCTGACGACCGTGCGTGATCCGCAGGCGATGCGGGACAATACGCGGGGCGTGGCGCTGGATTTCCTCGCGTGCGGACTGGACCCGGAGAAGGCGACCATTTTCCGCCAGAGCGATGTGCCCGAGCACACGGAGCTGGCGTGGATTCTTTCGTGCGTGACGCCGATGCCGATGCTGGAGAATTGCCACGCTTACAAGGACCATGTGGCCAAGGGAAAGGTGCCGGACCACGGGCTGTTTGCGTATCCGGTGCTGATGGCGGCGGATATCTTGATCTACGACTCGAACATCGTCCCCGTGGGGCGCGACCAGAAGCAGCATGTCGAAGTGACGCGCGATCTGGCGTCGGTGATGAACCGGCTTTATGGCAAAAAGGAGCCGCTCTTTGTGATGCCCGAGGCGAGCATCCTGCCGCAGGTGGCTACGGTCATCGGGCTCGATGGCCAGAAGATGAGCAAGAGCTACAATAACACCGTCCCGCTTTTCGAAGCCGAGAAGCCGCTGCGGAAGAAGATTATGTCGATCGTCACGGATTCGACGCCCGTCGAAGCGCCGAAGGATCCGGCCAACAGCAGCATCGTGGCGCTTTATAAACTGTTCGCGAGTGCCGCCGATGTGGAAAAGATGGAGGCGGATTTCCGCGCGGGCGGCCAGGGTTACGGGGTGTTCAAGCAGCGGCTGTTCGACGCGCTGTGGGAGTATTTCCGTCCCTTCCGCGAAATGCGCGAGCAACTCGCCGCCGACCCGGGATATGTGGACAGCGTCCTGCGCGCCGGGGCCGCAAAAGCCCGCGCAGTCGCCGCGAAAACCATGGACCGCGTCCGGCTCGCGACGGGGTTGCGATGATGAATCGGGGAGCGTTCCGGAGCGCCGGGGTGAAATTTAACCGAAAACCGCTTTGACAAGTCGAGGTCGTGCCGTTATCCATCGCGCCCTTTTTCGTCAAAAACACAGCCAATTTTAGCCATGCCTACCACCGAAGTCATCCTTACTGAACAGATTCACAATCTCGGCGTCGAAGCCGACATCGTGAAAGTCAAAGCCGGGTTCGCCCGTAATTTCCTTCTTCCGACCGGCAAGGCTCTGGCTGTGACGCCTGCGACGCTCCGCCGCATCAACATCCTCAAGGCCAAGCGCGCCGAGCGTGAAGCGAAGGAACTCAACGATGCGCAGGAACTGGCGCGCAAGATCAACAAGGTGACGCTCGATATCGAGCTCGAGACCGGCGAAACAGGCAAGGCATTCGGCTCGATCACGGCAGCGGACATCGCGGAGAAGCTCAAGGCAGCCCTCGGTGGACACATCGAAATCGACCGCCACAAGATTCATCTCGACCGCCCGATCAAGGACAGCGGCAAGCACGAAGTCTCCATCAAGGTCCACCACGACGTCACCGCGACCGTGGAAGTGAACGTCTCCGCGAAGGGCGCAGCCCAGGCGGAAGGCGAAGGCAAGGAAGACGAGAAGGCCGGCAGCTTCAAAGCCAAGGCCAAGGCCAAGCACAAGGCACCCGCGAAGGAGTAACGTCGTATGGCCGAGGACGCCAAACAGGCTAATCCGAGGCGCGACAGGCCGGACCGAGGGACCGGCCCTGACCTGAAATCAAAGGTCAGTTATTTACCGGATATTCACCGGTTATTGCCACAGGCACCCGAGGCAGAACAGGGTGTCCTGAGCAGCTTCCTACTCGCGCCCAGGGAAGTCGGTGCGATGTGCGCCGAGGCGGTCATCAAGCCGTCGCACTTCCACATTCCCGCGCATTCGCTCGTGTACGAGGTCCTGCTGGAATTGTGGGACAAGGGTCAGGCGATGGATTTCATCACCATCACCCAGATTCTTCGCGACAAAAACAAGCTGGAATCTGTCGGCGGCGCGGGGTTCATCACGTCGCTCTACACCTTCCTGCCGACTGCGGCGAACGCGCAGTACTACATCGACATGCTTCAGGAGAAGTATGTCCTCCGCGAAATCATTCGCGTCTGCACGGAATACGCGGCGCGCAGCTACGACGAGCAGGACGAAGTCAAAGGGTTGCTCGACAAGGTGGAGCAGGAAATTTTCGCCATCTCGAAGGACCGCTACAAGGAGAAGGCGGCGTCGATGAAGGACATGGTCATGAAGGCCATCGGCGACATCCAGAAACTCTACGACAACCGTGGAAAGATCATGGGCCTCGAGACGGGCTTCAAGGTGTTCGACCAGATGTCCGACGGTTTGCACGGCGCGGAAATGTTCGTCATAGCGGCGCGTCCCTCGATGGGAAAGACGGCGTTCGCCATGAATATCGCGGAGCACATCGCGGTGAACCTCGGACACGCGGTGGCCGTGTTCTCGCTCGAAATGAGCTCGCAGCAGCTCGTGCAGCGTCTCCTTTGCTCGCTCGCGCGGGTGAACATGGGCAGCATCCGCAACGGCTTCCTCAGCGAACGCGACTTCCCCGCCCTCACGGCCGCTGCCGCCAAGCTCGCCGCGGCGAAAATCCTGATCGATGACACGAGCGGCCTTTCCATTCTGGAGCTCCGCGCGAAGGCCCGCCGCATGAAGGCGCAGCACAACATCCAGGCCATCTTCATCGACTACCTCCAGCTTCTCCGCAGTCCGAGCAAACGCGCGCAGGACAACCGCCAGCTCGAAATCGCGGAAATCAGCTCCGGCTTGAAGGCACTCGCGAAGGAACTCGACATCCCGATTGTCGTGCTCGCACAGCTTAACCGTAATCCCGAATCGCGCACTGGCGAAAGCAAGGGCCGGCCGCGCTTGAGCGACCTCCGTGAATCCGGCAGCATCGCGCAGGACGCCGACGTCGTGGGCCTGCTCGTCCGCGAGGAATACTACGCGGAAAACGATCAGCAGCGCGACGAGATGAAAGGCAAGGCGACGCTCATCATCGCGAAGCAGCGTAACGGTCCCGTCGGCGATGTGCCGCTGACCTTCCTCAAGGAATTCACGCGCTTCGAGGATCGCGCCGACGCACCGGCCGAGCAGGGTTAACGCTCGACAAAACCCGGCCTGCCCGCGAGATTCCCGCCGCGTGTTCCAAATCATTTTCAATGAACTGAGTGCCGCTGAAATGGCGGCCCTGCCGAAGGACCTTCAGCTCGACCTGCTCGCCGAATTCGAGGTGTTGCCCGAGAATCCGGAGCAGCTCGACCCGGACAAATTCGGGAAGCTCGAGAGCCAGGGCAAGACGCTGTTCCGCTACCGCGCGAAGGACTACCGCATTTACTTCGAGCGCACCGTCGAGGGCATCACCGTCCACCGCGTGCTGCACAAAAACACGCTGCGCGATTTCCTTTTCCGTTCCAAACTCTCCACCGCCGAGGACGAACAGTTGAGCCGGAAGGCCGACTTCTGGAAGCTGATCGAAGCCGGTGCTCAAACACGCAAAACGAAATGAAACTCGGACTCTGGGCCTGCATCATCGCCGCCGTGGGCGTCGCGCATCTCGCACTTCTTTTCATCGTTGATCACTGGCGCCAGATGGGGAAACCCTACGTCCCGCCGCCGGAACCGAATTTCAAGACGGCGATCTACCGCTACCAGGACGAGAAGGGCGTGGAAGTGAAGCGCGTGCAGGAGTTTGAAGTGAGCACCAAGTTCGCAGACCCGGACACGCTGGAGAAGCTCCCGCCTCCGCCAGCCGCGCCCGTTCAGGCAGGACCCGCCGCGAACAAGTAGCGCCGGATTACATTTCTGCGTTTGCACAAATCACGAGCGGCACCTACACCGCCCGCCGATGAATACAAATCGCCGCTCCTTCCTTAAAGAACTCGCCGCCGGAATCGTTGTCGCCCCTTGGGTAACCACTGGTCTTCGCGCGCAGTCTCCAAACGCAAAAATCCGTCACGCAACATTCGGCTGCTCCGGCATGGCGATGGCCGATGTCACCTCCATCGCGGGCCACAAATCCGTAGAGGTCGTCGCGGCTTGCGATGTCGATGCATCCAAGGTCGCCGGATTTTTGCAGAAATTTCCCAATGCGAAAATCTACTCCGATTTCCGCGAACTTCTGGAAAAGGAGAAGGACCTCCAAACCGTCAACGTCTCGACTCCCGATCACATGCACGCGCCAATCGGCATGACCGCGCTGAATCGCGGAGTTCACGTTTACGGACAGAAGCCACTCACGCACAATCTCTATGAATGCCGCCGCCTCACCGAGGTTGCGCGGGAAAAGAAGCTCGTGACGCAAATGGGCATTCAGATTCACAGCTCCACGGAATATCGCACCGCAGTGAAACTCGTGCAGGAGGGCGTCATCGGAAAAGTGAAGGAGGTTCACACGTGGAGCAGCAAAAAGTGGGGCGACAATGGAAAGATGCCAGCGAAGACCGACGAGCCTCCGAAGGATCTCAATTGGGATCTCTGGCTCGGAATCGCAGCCGAGCGACCATTCATCGGCGGCGGCTGGTATCATCCCGGCAACTGGCGCAAGCGGCTCGACTTCGGCACGGGAACATTTGGCGACATGGGCTGCCACATTTACGATCCCGTCTTCAAGGCGCTCGCGCTCACGTACCCTCTCAGCGTGAAGAGCCGCGGAGCCGCGCCGAATGAGCACTCGTGGGCGACCGATGCGATCGTGGAATACGTCTTCCCCGGCACCGCATTTACCGCGGGTGAAACCGTGCGTGTGACTTGGTACGACGGCGACCAGCGACCGCCGCAGGATGTGCAGAACATGGCAATCGTCGCTGGAGACGCGAAGCGTGGCGCGCTCCCGGATCAGGGCAGTATCTTTTTGGGAACTGATGGAATCATGGTGCTCCCGCACATCGCGACTCCGCGACTCATCGGCGAGAAATTTAACGACTTCAAATTTGAAAAGGCCGCCGCTGACAATCACTGGCACCAGTTCATCGAAGCGGCACTCGGGAACCGGAAAAACGGAGACGCGAACTTCGATTACGCCGGCCCGATGACGGAGGCCGTGCTGCTTGGCAGCGTGGCGTCGCGCTTCCCGAATCAACTGCTTGAATGGGACGGCCCCGGCCTGAAGTTCAAGAACGTCGCGAAAGCGAATGACTACGTGAAACGCGTTTACAGGAAGGGCCACGAGGTCGCCGGGCTCTAATTTAGAGAACGGCATCCATGTGCCGCGATTGTGCGTTTCTTTCGGGTGCAAACGTATTCCGCCGTTGACGAAATCGCGGCTTCGGAAGACGGTCACACGAGTTCTTTCACACACAGATTTGCGCCGTGATAAAGTTCCGGCGTCTACACTTTGCCCTGCATTGTTCGAGTATCAGGTGGAAATCCCGATCCGATGCTTAATGCAATCAATGGAGGCCGGGGAGGGCGTGTTTAGGTCATGCCTTAGTTGGAAGACCGAGGCCCGTCCCAGGTCATCCGCCCGTTACCTACGAGGGAACGGGAACTCCGCCTAAACGGCAAAAGCGGGGCAATCTCATTGCGGCGCGCAGGCCTTCAAAAGCCTGCGCGCCGTTTTTCTTTCGAAAACGATCACTTTTTTCTTCACGTGGGCGCGTGGGTGAGCATCTTCCGCGGCGCACATGCGCGCAGTCCTTGCTCTCGAAGATGGTCGTTTCTTTTCAGGTGAATCCTTCGGTGCCACCGGCACCCGGACGGGTGAAGCCTGTTTCAATACATCGATGTCCGGCTATCAGGAGGTTCTCACCGATCCTTCCTATCGCGGACAAATCGTGGCGATGACCGCGCCGCAGATTGGAAATTACGGCGTCAATCCTCTCGATGACGAAAGCAGTGCCGTGCACGTGCGCGGATTCGTCATCGAGGAACTCTCGCCCATCACGAGCAACTGGCGCGCGACCGGCGACCTCGATGCATACCTGAAGAAATGGGGCGTCCCGGGCATTCAGGGTATCGACACCCGTGCACTCACCAAGCACCTCCGCTCCCGCGGCGCGATGCGGTCGTGCATCAGTTCCGAACTCACGCCCGAGCAAGCCATCGCGCAGGCAAAAGCATCCGCGCCGATGGCGGGCAGCGATTTCGTGAAAGAAGTGACGCCCACCGCGCCGTTCGACTGGGATCCGCAGGACCGTGAATCGGCCGAATGGACGATCATCAAAGGCGACGGCTCCAATACAGAAATTCGCGAAGGCCGCGAAGTATTTCGCAAGCTCCCGCCCGCCCGCTTCAATATCGTGGCCTACGATTTCGGGATGAAGAAGAACATCCTTCGGCGTCTGCGGCAGGAAGGCTTCCGTGTGCGCGTCGTGCCTGCGGATTTTTCCGCGGAAGACGTACTTGCCATGAAGCCCGACGGCGTCTTCCTCAGCAACGGCCCCGGCGATCCCGGCGCGCTGACGTACGTCCACTCGAACATTCGCAAACTCATGGGACGGACGCCGATTTTCGGAATCTGCCTCGGACATCAAATGCTCGGGTATGCGGTAGGCGGGAAAACGTTCAAACTGAAGTTTGGCCATCGCGGGGGCAATCAACCGGTGAAGGACCTGCGCACCGGCAAAGTCGCGATCACGTCGCAGAATCATGGATTCGCAGTGGACGCGGACTCACTGCCGTCTGATGTCGAGGTGACGCACATCAACCTCAACGACCAAACCGTGGAAGGCCTTGCGTACAAATCGCATCCGATTTTTTCGGTTCAATATCACCCCGAAGCCGCGCCCGGCCCGAACGATGCCACCTATTTCTTCAAGCAATTTGCCGACATGATCGCAGCGACCAGGTAACCCCGCTTTCATAAAGTTCCGCCTTTCACAAACTCACGCACCCATCTATCTCACCAGCCATGCCGAAGCTCCAAATCAACCTCCCCGACGGTTCCACAATCGACACCGAACTCACCGACGAAGTCGTGACGGTCGGGCGCGTTTCCGATAACTCCATTCAGGTCGAAGACGGCAGCGTCTCGAGCCATCACGCCCAACTCTCCATCACCGAAGGTGGCGACTACATCCTGCAAGACCTCGGTTCGACGAACGGCACGCGCCTGAATGGTAAGCAGGTCACCGAAGGCGAGCAGCATAAATTGCAAAACGGCGACAAAATCCGCTTCGGTTCCATCGAAGCATTCTACGGAAGCGAGAACGCCGCGACCGAACGCGAAGAAATGCCGGAAGCCGCCGAGCACACGCAGAAACCCGCGGCGAAAAGCGTGAAGCCGTCAAACTTCCAGAACGCCTCGCCGTTCCAGAAGAAATCCAAGAAAAAGGATCCCGCTGCACTCGCCGTGTGGGCCATCGCTGCGCTCGGCCTCATCTCGCTGCTCGTCGCCACGATGATGGCAATCGGCATCACTGCGCGGTAGTTCCGGTTGCAAATGCATTTTCGACCCGCTCTTGAGCAGCAGGTGTAATCCGAGGCTTGGGCGACCGGGATAATAGTCCATTTCCCGGAATAGAGTTTTATGCGCCTCGCTCCCTCGGGCGTTTCAAACAGTCGCCATCGTTCACTGTTGAAGCCGGGGTTGAAATTGCCACTGGCATAAGCGATGCTAGGAAAAGTCGAAACAATCATGCTGACTCTTTCCAGTCGTGCGAAGCTACACAGCCCGGAGACTCACAAGGCGCTTCAGGCCGCCGAGGGATACGTGTTTCTGGGACTCCACCGGGAGGCGCTGAAGGAACTCGATACGATTCCCCCCCTCGATCAGGAGGATTCCGACGTGATGATTGCCCGCATCCGGATTCTACTCCACCTCGGCCGCTTCTCCGCCGCAGCTCGCCTCTCCGCCCGTGGGGAATCAATCTATACGGAGGAGGACGAATTCACCGTCCAGCGAGCCTTCGCTTTGCACCAACTCGACAAACGCGACGAGGCGGCAAAAGTAATTCAAAGTGCGCCCGAGTGGCTTCGTCGCACCGGCATTCTCCACTACAATCTCGGATGCTATCAGGCCCGCTGGGGAAATATTCAGACCGCGCGCCAGTGCGTGAACGCAGCGATCCAGCTAAACGCAGCCATTGAACTGAGCATGAAAAAGGACCCGGATCTTGCCGGGCTGTGGAACTGATTCACGCTTCCGCCCCGCGGTTTTTACTTTTTCACAGGTTTCGCCGCCACACCGCTGCCAAGACAGTTGGAACAAGTCGTCTTGTTCGGTAGGTTGGTCGCATTGTTTCCTGCAATCGTCGGACCTCGCGGGCTGAGCGATTCGTTCGATGCGCGTCCCACAATACCCATCCCCTTGCAATCCGCACATATTGTCTTTCCATCGGGAATCGTTACTTCGCGAAATCCGCGACCCGTGCAAATCGGGCAAGGTTGCCTCGTGCCCTGCAATCCGCTGGTGCTCGTGATTGTCTTCTCGCCACGGCAATTCGGACACGTGACATGCTGCTTCTTAGGGCCCTGCTGAAGGAGCGCAGGCTCCTTCGGCGGCTCCACTGCTCGTTGAACCTCCGGCTCGCATCCGGTCAAAAACACAAGCGCAGCGATGAGGGCAGTGATAAGCGATTTCATGGTGAGTTGGTTGTCTGAATTTCGAGGATTACAGGCGTCGCTGGCGGAATGGCGGGAATCTCAATTCCCGTCGCATCCACAGTCGCAGATGCGTTCCCAAACCGATCGACGGCCTTCCCTTTTGCCAAAGCTAGCGCATCAATCGCCGCACCGCCAGCGATGATTCGAACCGCGTGCATGGTCTCAGTAGGATGCAAATTCACCGCGACGACGAATCGCTGCCCGGTGCGAATATCGACGCGAGCGAATGCATAGAGCCAGTGCCCACTGGCGTGATCACCCGGCAACCGTCCAAACCACTCGTTCGCGCTATTCGCGCCATTCAGCGAAATAAAATCGCCGTCGCGAAATGCCGGCTCGCCATAGATTTTAAGCAGCTTTCCGTAGCGTTCGCGAAGGGACTTCTGCGCCTGAGAAAGCCGGTCGCCGTCGTAGCGATGACCATTCACCCATTTTGAAAACTCCGGCATCGTCCAGTAATCAAAAATGCTCGTCCGCCCGTCATCGCCACCGAATCCCTCGCTGCCGTTCGCCGGCTCGCCGACCTCCTGACCGCAGTAAATCAACATCGGCCCGTGCGACAGGCCCCACAGCACTGCGCTAACCGCCGGGCCCACTTCGGCTCCGTGATTTCCCCAATTTCCCCGACTCGCGAGGCGCACTTCATCGTGATTTTCGGCATAGTGCAGACTCGCCCGAAACACGTAATCCTGTTGCACACGCCCCTCTCGAACACCGAGCGAACCATCAATGTCGTTCGCCCAAGCCGATCCGTCGTAGATTCGTTTCAGAGACTTGTAGGATGGGTCATCATACACCGCATCAAAACCCGCATTCAGCAAATCGAGCATCACGTTCTTGAATCCCGCAACAAAAGTATCGCCGCCTTCGACTTTCATCGGGTCATTGTTATACGCCTCGGCCACAAACATCACACCGCTCTGTCTCAGCCGCGCACGCGCGACAGACCACTGCCAGAATTCCGGAGGAACCATATGCGCCATGTCGCATCGGAATCCATCCACTCCAATCGCCTGCCAGTGCGCAATCACCGCGTCCATTTTCCACCATGTATCCGGAATGGAAATCTCCGGCTGCGCGGCATGCGGATATGAGCGTCGGCCGGTCGTGAAGTCGTAGCCGTAGTTCAGCTTTACCGTTTCATACCAATCATTCCGATCTGGCGACCACGATGCGACATTGTTTCCCGTCACGCGACCGCGCTCCATTTCCGGCAGAAAGAGCCCGTCACCCGCGCCCAGCATGCGGCATGTCGGCGAGAGATATTCACCATTCCTCACAGTCGGAAGCCGCAATGGCGGACCACCGCCCGGCGAATCCTTTTGGAGCCAGAAGAAATTATTGGCCGGAGAAAAAAAACGGCTCCGATCATCACTCGCGCCGAAAGTTGCCACCGTCGATGCGTGGCTGCGTGCGACGTGATTCGGTACAAAATCAATGATCACCTTCATTCCGGCCGCGTGAATGCGGCCGACGAGTTGCCGGAATTCCTCCATCCGCTTCGCCGGCTCCAATGCGTAGTCCGGACACACGTCGCCTGTGTCCTTGATTGCATACGGCGAACCTGCAAGCCCCTTAAGCAAATCCGGATCATCCGCGGGCTTCCCGATCGCGGAATAATCCACCGACGTCGCCTGGGCGAGCACACCGGTAAGCCAGATGTGCGTGATTCCCAATTCATCGCGCAGTGCGGAAAGCGCGCGCTCATTGATGTCGGCGAATTTTCCCACACCGTTTTCCGCGATGGTTCCGTTCGGCTTTCGTGTTTCGTTCGTGTTTCCGAATAACCGCGGCAGCAGTTGATAAATCCGCGTCCGCTCGGCGGCCCCTGCGGGCAAAAATGCGCCGCTCTTTTGCAAAGCGTAAGCGCCGATGGTCCGGTCGCCACCGCCGCTCCCGCAAAGGCCATCGGCGGTCGGGATGAGTTCGCCCCATCCACCGTGCGCCGTCATGTCCTTCGCCCACACCGCCACGTTGACCGGCAGCGCATCCGGGGTGAACGATATCAGAATCGATCCGTTTGACCGAGTTGCGTCTATCGCGAGGGCTTCGGGCTCGCTCCACTTCATACGAGACCAGCGGCGCGCCCATGCGCGGATTTTCCCGCCGGGCTCGCACCGCACCGCGAGCAAGACGTCCGCGCGAAACGGCAGAAAGATTGTCGAACCTTCCGAATTCACCGCGTATGGAATCAGCGCGCATCCGCTGAGTGGATCCGTGTCCAGCGCCACAAAAAGAGTGCGCCCGTCCGCCTCAATGTCAGGCGCACGGAATTCGACTTGCAGTGAGTCTGTGCGCGACGTGATGGAGACGGTCCCGAGGTTCATGGCATTTGTAGCGCCCGCACCGGCGAGCAGAACGATGAAGCATGCTATCGCGCGGAGCGCATTCACGGCAGGAATATTTTCCTATGCGCCCACGATATTGCGGAGCTCACCGAGGTGCTCCACGAAAATCCGCACATCGTCGCCGGCGAGCAGTGTGAAATCGCCGCCGGGCACGAGACCGGTGCCGGTGAGCAAGTAGCAACCGTTCGGAAATGCATTGTCCCGCCACAACCAGCTCGCGAGCTCGGGGAATGTCCGCCTCATTTGTGAAAGCGAAGTCGAGCCCGTGAAGACTTCTGCGCCGCCACGGAAGATTCGGAGCGCGATGACGGTCTCCGCTGGCAGCGGCTCGCGAATCACCAGCCCCGGCCCGAGCGCACAACACCCCGCGTAAACTTTTGCCTGCGGCAAATAGAGCGGATTCTCGCCCTCGATGTCCCGCGAACTTACATCGTTGCCAATCGTGTATCCGAAAATCCGCCCGTGACTGTTGATAGCAAGCGTCACCTCCGGCTCGGGGACATTCCACTTCGAGTCCCCGCGGATTCGAATCTCTCCGCCCTGCCCCACCACGCGATGCGGCGTCGCTTTAAAGAAAATCTCCGGCCGCTCCGCAGCATACACGCGATCGTAAACAGACCCACCGTCCTTGCTCTCCTCAATTCTCGCATCGCGGGAACGGAGATACGTCACTCCCGCAGCCCACACTTCCTGACTCCCGATGGGCGCGAGCAAATTGTCCGGCATCTCCACGGGACGCGCACTGCCAAGCATCGGTTCCACGAAACCATGCGGATTCTCGTGGCGAAAAATCGCATCCATTGTGATTCCCTGCAGCAGGAATGCGTCCTCGCCACGCCTCGCAAGGACTCCGGCTTTGGTCTGATAAATGGTTGTTGCTTGCATAAAAAACGCCTGTTGCCGGTTTCGCGCACGTCTTGCAATCCACAATGCCGCGCTTCAAATCACATTTTCCCGAATCAACGCCTAATAAAGCCCTCCTTCACCCGATAAAGACAGCGCGCCCTCGCCGCACAGCATACCAATCAACTTCATGAGCAACACTGACGCACCCCGGATTTCCCAACTCGACGACAAAGCCGCCGCCGAACTTCTCAAGTCTTCCTACGCAAAAATCGCCGCGGAGATGGGTAAATTCATTGTCGGCCAGGCTGCGGTCATCGAAGAGCTCCTGATAGCCGTCCTTGCGGGCGGCCACTGCCTCCTCGAAGGCGTACCCGGTCTCGCAAAGACCGCGATGGTCAGCACGCTCGCGAAGACACTCAACATGGGCTTCCGCCGCATCCAGTTCACCCCGGACCTAATGCCCAGCGACATCACCGGCACCGACATCATCCAGGAAGACCCCGCCACCGGACGCCGCAACTTCGTATTCCAAAAAGGCCCGCTCTTTACGCAGATGCTCCTTGCGGATGAAATCAACCGCACACCACCCAAAACGCAAGCCGCTCTCCTCGAAGCCATGCAGGAACGCTCCGTCACGGTCGGCGGACACACCCTGAAACTCGACCAGCCTTTCTTCGTGCTCGCGACCCAGACTCCGAGCGAGCAGGAAGGCCCCTACCCTTTGCCTGAAGCGCAGCGAGACCGCTTCGTCTTCCTTGTCAAAGTCGATTACCCCACCCGCGAAGAAGAGCGCCAAATCATCGCACGCACCACCGGCAACTTCACCGCGGACATCCAGCCCGTCCTTAGCGGCGAACAGATTCTTGAACTCCAGAAGGTTGTTCGGAAAGTTCCCGTGCCCGACCACGTCATGGACTTCGTCCTCGACCTCGTTCGCTACACCCGGCCGAACGAAAAGGACGCACCAGCATTTATCAAGGAACTCATCGCGTGGGGCGCAGGTCCGCGTGCCTGCCAGAACCTCATTCTCACTGGAAAAGTTCGCGCCGTCCTGCAGGGCCGCTTCCACGTCACGATCGACGACATCGAAGCCCTCGCACTTCCCGTTCTGCGCCACCGCGTCGTCGCGACGTTCAACGCCGAGGCCGAAGGCGTGACCGTCGACGAAATCATCGCCAAAGTCTTAAAGGCGGTGCCACGTGGTGAAGCGAAGCGCGCTCTGTAATTTCCGCCCGACTTGCCCGCCTCCAAGCATTTCTACTCCGCTGCGACAGCGAGCGTCGCGGATTTTTTCGTGAGCGGAATGGTACTGTCGGTGACTTCGATGCCGAGTTGATACGCTGCGCCTTCGGGAGCCTTCGCGAGCTTGATGACGCCGGAGCGCTTGTTGATTTCGAAGGTGCCGCTCTCATTGCCCGTCGTGATGCGGAACGTGAAGCGCGTGCCCGGATCCGGATCGGTGGCTTTTGCGGTGGCGATCGTAGCGCCCGCCGCAGCGCTACGTTTTACGCGAGCGGCGGCGGGAACTTCGAGGGCTGCAATCGCTTGGTTGCCGCTCCATTCCGGTAGCGCTTTGACGCGGGCGATGACGCTTTCGCTGATGCCGAATTCGCCGCGACCGAGGCCGTATTTCTGGTAATGCGGCAGGAGGTTCCGCCCTGCGGCGAGGCTCATTGCAAGGAAGTGGCGGTTGCGTTTGAAATTGCGATCTTTCGGATCGAGCGCAGCCAGGTCGGGGTCGGAACCGGGTTTCTGCAATTCATTCATCATCCGACCGAATGCAGTTTTGTAGAGCTGCCATCCGAAGCATTCTGCGAGGACGAAGTGGAAATCGTATGCGACGCTGCTGCCCTTGCACGCGGCGTCCCAAGTGCGCTCGGATTCGGGTTTGGAGAGCCATGTATCCATGTCTTTGACGCGGTTCTTTGCGTCAAACGTGCCGTGGTTATTGTTGTCCCAAGCGGTGCGATCGTGAACGAGCATCTTGATGATGGCGGGCACAAGATTCACATCCACCTCGGCATGTGTGGCGATGGTGTAGTTTCCATCGAAACTGTCCTGATACGTGTGACCGAGTTCATGCAGAAAGCCCCATTCATCACCGCGCACGGCACGGTCGACCAGCGCCGCGGCACCGTCTGCTTTTTCGGAAGCGTAAGCCATGATCACCGGGCATCCGGCGTGGCCGTAACCGGCAACGATGTCACGGCCGGTGATCATCGCTTCTCCACGACGGCGCCATTTGGTGTAGCCGAGAAATTCATCGGCAGTCTCGACCACGCGCTGCCAATACTTCGCCACGGATTCTGCGTCGTCGACCGTCTGCAGAATCTCGCGCGGCACGTAGCCTGTCCAAAGCGGCGTCTCGATGTAACCCCACGCTCCGGGCGCATTCCGGCGTATTTTCCAGTCGGCGTTGGTCGTCTTACCTAGCGTGAAAACGGGTGCTTCCACAGCACCGGAAATGGTGACTTGTGTTTTGCCGAGCGCGCAGTCCTCGGGAACGACGATGCTGATAATTCCGCCGAACGCGCCGGCAGCGTTCGTTGATTGCTGTGTGAGTTCGTAGTCGCGCGTAATGGCCGGCGCGCGGTGCCATGACTTGAGGTTCCAGTTCTCGTCGAGATGAATTCCGATGAGGACTTTCAACCCGGCCTTCGTCGCCGCGTCCGGGAACGTTACCTTGAACGGAACGCCCGGCCGCGCGTAGAGACCGGTATTAATCAGCGTGCGGTAGCCGTGGTTGATGAGTTTGTCCGGACCGCTCGTCGCATCGAACGAAATCGTACGCGTAATAGCCGATCCACCGCCGACCTTGCCTGGAAAATCGTCCGCGCTCGGGTGGGCCGGGACCTTTTCCGCAGGAAGCGTGTCGAGAATACGCGCCTGATATCGCGTGAGCATCGCCTCGACGGGCATCGCAGCTTTTTTAAAGTACGGAGCCGCTCGAAAAGTAATCCAGCCATACGCGAAGTTCAGTTCGTTGAGCGCGGATTTCAGCGGCGGCGAAAGTTCCTTCGCGGAAATAACCGCATCCAGTGTCGCGGCGCATAACTGCTTTTCCGCGGCGTCGAGAGACCTGGCGGTTTTGCGCTCGGCAAGAAGCGATTCGATGGCGTTGAGCGCGCTCCAGTTAGGAGAAGGCGGCGTGGCGCTGACAGGGTAATTCTCCTCGCTTGGACCACTTCCAAGAAATGCGAGCCCCGCATCCGCAAGAAAGCTGTTTGCCGCGGAAACCTGCTCCTTCGCCGCCGCCCATGGCGTCGCAAGCAGAATCACGCCGCCACCATTTCGCGCAAATTCGCGGACGGGTTCGAGCGATTCGAGCATCACTCCACTGTGCAGCGAAATCACCACTGCATCCGCGCCTTTCAAAATCTCCGCAGTAAGCGCGCCCTTCGCCGACGAGGCATCGAGGCCCGCGGCCTTCCACTCACGCGACGATGCACCGGCGCAAAGTACATTGGGCGCATCCTTCCTTCCGGCCCACGCAGCGATGTTCTTCGCAAGCGCCGCATCGCCCGCAAATGAGGTGTGTGCAAAACAAGCGACGCGTCCGCCCTTCTCCGAATCGCCGAAATACCCCGCGCCGGCCGGGACTTCGCGCTTGGTCGAAATCGCGAGCGGAAAAGCCATGCGTCCCGACAACGCCACGCCGCCCGCCGTGCCGCCCATTTTGAGCGAAGGCAGTCCTTTGGTAATGGACCTGTAATCATCGGCAGGCGCGCCGATGGCTGTGATAGCAGCAGAGAGGAAGACAACGACGGATTTCATGGAGCGCGGACGAAAGCAGAGCGCCGTATTCCACTCAATTGGAAATCATTCCCGTAAACAAAACCCTCAAAACTCGCCAGGCGAGCCGCCCGCAACGGGGTTCGCGCGCCACGACGCCGGGTCATTCAGGTGGTTCCGCGCGGCCGGCGCCGTTTGTTCGAGACTCGCATCCGTCCCATCCGCAGCCGGCCACGGCGCGAAGTCATCGTAGGTGAAATCTGCAATCGCCGCCGAAGACGTTGCGGAAACGGTGGAGAGCGTCACACGCTCGCCGCTATTCGACAGACTTCCGGAGAATTCACCGATTACGCGCTCCGGTGGCACAGCCGGGTATCGCAATAAGAACGCCGCGCGATTTGCAACCAGCACCGCAGCCGCGCCGGACGCGAGCGTTCGCGATGCAGCGGGGAGCGTAGAGAAGTCAAACGTGATGCCCTCGGTAAAACGAAGTGACGAAAGATCGACGGGCTTGTCGGAAACGTTTGCGATCTCGATCCAGTCAAACGCGCTGCCGTTGACAAAACCCTGCGCAATCTCGGCGACGGTGGGAGTCGCAGCGCGATACATCAGCTCCGAGACGGTCACATTTCCCACCGAGGCCGGCACCGCGCCGATGATGTAAGTCTCCTGCGCGAGCGGGCTCCAACGCGTGCCGGAAAGAAGGCGCGCCTTCACCGTCTGCGTCGCGCCGATGCGCAGCGGGCCACGATAGAGCGACCCCTGTGGCAAACCATCGGAGCCGCGCGGATCACGTCCATCGGTCGTTACGTAAATGCGCCCGGTCGCAAAGCGCATACCGGCCGGCGGAATGCCGTTGTAGCGCGCAATCGCAATGCTCGAGTTTGCGGGAACCGCACCACCGCGCCGCGAGATGACCGGCGGACGAAGAATGGCACCATTCACCGAGTTCTGACGGTCGATCCACGAAAGGCGTGAGTTGATGAATCGAAGCATCGTCGAAACCTCGGATTGATACGTCTTTCGCTGCGCATACCCCTCGCCGTTCGGCCAAACATACTCGCCAAGAATCGGCCACTTCCGGAAATGCCGCGCCGCGGGACTCTGCACGGAATCGCGCGTGGTGTTCGAAACGCGGGCAGCGCCGCCATTGAGCAGGATGTCGCGGATTCGAAGGATCTCGCGATTGATGTTCGCCTTTGAAAACACGCCGCGCCGCAGTTCCCAGTAGCGGTCCCAATGTGCGAGTTCATACGCAGGATCTTCGTGCAGGCGCGGATACCATTCGTAGTCGTAGCCCTCGGCGAAATACCAACCGCGAGGATTGTCGCCCGAGAGATAGTCGGCATTTCCAAGCGAGAGATTGTAATCCCAGAGCGGCAGCGCGCGAATTTTGCGACCGCGGTCCTTTGTGAAATACGTGCTGAGGCGGTAGCCATCGATTTGCTTCGTGACCTCCACAAACCACTGGTTGTCGATGAACGTGAGCGGATCAATGAACGCCGCGTAGCCCGTCTGGGGATTCGTGAAGTCATCACCGAACAGCGCTTCTTCGAACTGCCCGAGATGCGATTCGAGATACGCTGCCTGCTGGCTGTTGATATCCGGCGGCTCGACGACCTGAAGCGGAACAAAACCAATCGGAGTCGAGAAACTGTAGTCCGGCGAAGGCTTGTCTTTGCGGAAAATGTAACCACCGGAGATCAGCGCCGGATCGACGTCCGCAGGCGACAGGCCGGCGATGTTCACGCGGTTCTTGTCGCGCTTAATCTTCTCCATCGCGACATAAACTCCGCGGTAATCCTCCATTCCCACCGGCGTATTCGGGTCGTCGTTTACAAACACTTCGCAAAACACCGTGCGCATCGCGCTTCCCTCACCGCGGAGCGAACGCATGAGCGAGAACACGAGGAAATTTCTCATCAATGTCTTGTCCGTATATGGTGCGTGCAAGACCCAGTCGGACTCGGCAGGCATTCCGAGCACCGACTCCTCTTTGTCCAGGCCCGCTTCATCATGCGTCTCCCAAGCATACGATCGCTGATCAAATCCCGCCGACGTTTCACCCCGCACATGCATCGAACCGCGACCTTGATAATCCCCTGCCCCCATCACGCTGGCGACACCGCTTTCATCCGGCCGAATCGTCGCGACGTAGGTGAACTGGGACTCGCGGTTGTTATCGATATCCGCGCCAAACGGCTCGATGACGACAATCGGGAGATTGGAAGTAAACGGCCTGCCCGTCTTCGAATCGCTAACGAGCGCCGCATCCAGCCGCACGAAATGGCGGCTTTTGACCGGCCCCAACTCGCCGCCGGAGCCCACAATCCGCGCCCGGATGACTGCGGAGTGCTCGATCGCGACCGGCCCATTCCACGACGGCGAGGACGCGATCGGCTCCGAGTTATCCGTCGTGAAACGCACCACCGCGCCCGCAGTCACCGGAGGCAGCACATCGAGCGAAACCGCCTCGGCAATCAACCCGCCTGGCCGCGAAAACCGAACCTCCTCCGAGATCACCGTCTGACCAAGCAGCGAAGCCCGGATGAAGAAGAGAGCGGTGATGATGGCGATGAGGCGCATGAAACAATGAAATCGGCAGGACCGTCGCGAAAAACAGAGCAATTTCCACTCCCGAATGCGCCGCCCTCTCGTATTCACCCGAGCACCACGCGCGCGCATCCCGAAAAAATGCTTCGTTGCATTCGCCCAATTTCCGCTAAATCCCATGCAGTGAATCTCGCGGACGAATACTTCAAGACACGCGCGGACCTTGGCACCGCGCTCTTTGCCCTCGGCACACTGGCACACGACCTTCGCGCGCCGGCGGAAACAATCCGGACTCTCGGCGAACTCGGCACGAATCTCCGCGAGCCATTTCTCTTCGTCGTCGCCGGCGAGGTAAAGGCCGGCAAATCCTCGCTGCTCAACGCCATCCTCGGCGGCGATTTTTGCCGCGTCGATGTGCTGCCGGCGACCGATAAAGTGTATGTCTTCAAGCATGGCGACGAAGCCCGCGATGTGGCCGTTTCCCAGGAATTGATCGAATGCCATCGCCCGGAGAAGGTGCTCGAGGATTTCAATATCGTGGATACCCCGGGCACGAACAGCATCGTCGCCGAGCACGAGATCATCACGCGCCAGTTTCTGCCGCTTGCGGACCTCTGCATCGTGGTCTTCTCTGCCACGAATCCCTGGGGCGCATCGGCATGGCAGTTTCTCCAGCACATTCACCGCAAGTGGCTGAAGAAGGTGGTTGTTGTGCTTCAGCAGATCGACCTCCGCTCGCCCGAGGAAATCGCGAAGATCGTCGCACACATCGATCAGACGATGCTCCAGAAGATCGGAGAGCGGTGCCCGCTGTTCCCCGTTTCTGCAAAGTGCGCATTGGAATCCAAACACGCCGCGGACCCCGAACTGCGCGCGCAATTATGGACGAAAAGCGGCTTCGGCGCGCTTGAATGCTTCATCAATGAGAGCGTCTCGACGGGCACCGCGCGTCACGACAAGCTCCGCAGCGTGTGCCGCAGCGCGCAGGTCATCCTTTCGGAACAAGCCGCACAGGTCCGCGCTGCCGCACATACACTCGAGACCGACCTCCGCAAGCTGGAGGAAATCCGGGGCAGCCTCCGCGAGCGCGAGGAACAGAGCATCCGCCAACTCGGCGGGCTTATCTGGACCATCGCCCAAAACTACGAACGCACCCAGCAGCGCGGGGGCGAACTACTTCGACAAAAGCTGACTTTTGGAAAAACCCTGAAGCTTATCTTTGGCGGCGCGGGATGGGAAAAATCCTTTCAGGCCGAGCTCGAATCCAAGCGGCGCGAATCCGCCACCAAATCCGTCGCCGACGCGCTGGAACTCATCGAAGACGACCTCAAAAGCGTCTGGAAACAGGTGCACGAGCTGATGCAACGGCACTTCTCCGAGCGCACCGGCATCGCCGCGCTGCCGGACTTTGCCAAACAGCGCACCGAACTGCTCAACCGCATCGAACTCTCGCTCATCGAGCGAAGCGACGGAGCCGCCTTCGAACAGCAAATGCAGGCACTTTTTTCCGAGACCACCAACTGGCTGCGCGTCCCGGCAGGAGTCGTCGCCGCCGGCGGCATCGGTGCCATCGTAGCGGCATCCGTCATGAAAGCCGCGGTTCTGGACATCACCATGACCGTAGCCGGCCTCGGCGCAGCAATCGGAACGCTGGTTGCCGTCATCAAGCGCAACAAGATCCTAAATCAATACACCCGCCAGATGACCGAGCGTCGCGATACACTCGTGCACGCAATCGAGGATCACCTCCGCCACGCCCTCCGCCGTTTCTACCTCGAACTCGAGCAAACCTTCCAACCACTCGAAGCCTTCTGCGCCGCGCAGCAAAAAATTCTCGCCCCCCTCATAAAGCGCGTTCGCGAAATGGAGGAATCCCTCAGCCACTGCGCATCTCGGCTAGGCACATCGTAACCCGTCTCCAATCTCCGCCCCCGTGTTTCGAAGAAATCCGAAAGGGAATGCGCGCCAACTAGAAAAAATGGCGGAAGGGGTGGGATGGCACCCCGAAAGTCACGTTTCTCTGATAAAAACACAAACAGACAAGCCGAAATGTGTGTTCAGTATCCATCAAATGTGTGACAGCACAGATTCATTGTCGAGCGTATTCATTTGAAAATCGAATCTCGCGGTTGCTCGATTTTCGAGCGTTTCAGCAATCCGAAGCAATCTTCTGTTTCTGTGGATGGAGAAGCCGAATCCCACTGCTACTGGAAGGCGACAGAATGCGTTTTTTCACGCTCGCGGCCTCGCACCCTTTGGAGTTCAATTTCTGCGACGCTGACGCCGCTGGACGCCACCGTTGCCGAGATGGCGTAAGTCTGCTCTTCGGAGCGTAGCGAGGGGTGCTCGATACGGCAGCGTTGCCTCGTAGATTCTGCGCTGCATGGAGTATTCGAGAACTCCAGCATCAACGAGCAATCGAGCTGCATCTACTACTTCGGTGCTTACTTCGCGGGGCACGATTTTCTGCTGGGTGACTAGCAGCGACAGAATTGTATGTGCCATGTCGGCATCGCGGAGAACCGTGGAGATTGCGACGATGAGCCGCATCGGGGAATATGGGGAGGGTGCGATTCGATGCCGTTCGTTCAGGTAGGCGAACACGGCATTCAATTCTTCCGCAGCACGCACGCGCAGGGAGGTCAGGCACGGCACGATTTGACGCCAAGGCCGACGCGGTTGCCTTGGGAGTCCTTCGGAGCGGCGGCGCACTGGCTCGCCGAGAATTTCGCGGACATTGATTTCGTCTTGGATAATCTCGAAACGCACCCGCCGATTGGTTTTCGCATAGACCCGCAAACGAACGCCTGCACTCAAGCCAATCTGGACGCACAAGCAATTCCCGCTGGTGGATTCGGTTGGTGGAAAATGTTGCACCTGTGTATCGCGAGCCGCGTAGGCAATTAGGAGCGGAGCGATAGTCGCCACCAATTCGGTCGGCGCAGGGTGCGCGAACTCCCAAACCGTTTCGACTTTGCGGAGACTAAAATTCGGTCGCGGCTCAATGGTCGCTCGACCGTTTGCAACCCGGTTCAATTCTGAAAGGAAATTGCCGGTAACGGCAGCGATGTAGCGTTGCAAATGAAGTGGCCATCGTTCGTTGGACGCAAGGCGACGATAGAATGGGGTATCGGGAAGCCAGTTGTCACGACCGTCTAGGGAGAACTCGCCACCGCCACGTCCGCTGTTTGGCAGCTTTGTAATTCGTGCCGGGGGCCACGACGCCGGATTTGCAACCGTCGTTCGCGGCTGGTTACGGACAAAACGTAGAGGGTTGAGTGAAAGCTGGAGACTTGTCCCGATGTTGCGAGTTTCGGCACCTGTGTTGGAGTATTGCAGAGTCCACTCACCTCCGAACAGAAGGGGCTGGGCAAGCTCTTCGTCTTGCACCCAAGGTGCGGGGTCGTGGCTGCGAATCACAAGAGGCTTTCTGCGACGCTGGACTTCTCTCGGGCGATTGAACATCCAGCCGTATTCGTGGACAGCAACCGCATCTCCCGCTCGCAAAAAATCGGGTGCCACTGCAAGGGAGTCCCGCAGCTCATCCAATCGTGCCGGAGTTCCGACCACAAACCAGTCTCCAAGCTCCAATTCAATTTTATCCTCCCTCCCGTCTTCGGGAGAAACTTGCAGGTCGAATGAGAATGTTTGCAATTGGCGCATGTCTGCTGACTACACGAGAGCGTGGGCGTCGGTCTCTCTGGTAGTAGGACTTTTTTTGCACCTGCCTTACAAACGCCCGTAATATGGCACCGAAAGCAACTCGCTCGCCTTTACTTTTGCCCGCTCTCCGCGTCGGTCGTATCTCGCACTTGTCGTCACGCTCTTATGTCCCAAAATCCCCGCGACCACGGAAAGGTCAGCCCCCGCGTCTAGGAGGTTGCTGGCCGTGCTTCTCCGGGCGTCGTGCCATCGCACGTTCGACACGCCCGCCTCACGACAACGCTTTAGGAGGAGCTTATGCACAGCAGTCGTCGAGAGGCCGTATTCCGGCATAACAGCCCCGCCTTTGCGCACTACGCAAAACAGCGGCCCGGAATTGCACCCCGGTGCAAAAACTCGAATGGCGAGCCAGTCGGCGAGAGCGCGGGCGGTGTTACCGGTGATGAAGATGCGGCGTTCAGAATTGCGCTTCCCAACGATGCGGATTTCGTAGCGGCCCTCGTCCTCCACTCGCTCCAAACTCTCCAGACGCATCGAAGCAATCTCGGCTCGGCGTGCTCCCGTGGTGAAAGCGATTGCGAGCATTGCGGCATCTCGTGCTCCTGCGGCGGACTTGTCCTGTGAGCAGGCGGTGAGAAGTGCAGAGACTTCGCCCGCTGGGACGAAACGCCCGGCGAGTTCTCGGCTCCCGATGTCCCCCTTGATGGATTTGATGCGAAGAAGCTCTTCGGTTCCACATTGGCGAAGTTCCCACGCGGAACGTGCAACGCCCTTGAGGCAAGCGAGGTCTTTGTTTCGAGTGGCGGGGCTACCAGTCAGCTTTGCCATAATCGCTCGCACAGATGCGGCAGTAAGACGATTCCACGGAACCGCACGCCACGACTCCACGCCGGAGACCTCGGGACTGATGACCTTTGCCGCTCGATTTAGCGAAGTGACCATGCTGCGGCGTGAAAGCGAATTGCCAAGGGAGGCAAGATAGACCTCTGCGGGATTCAGCCGAGATGGGTCGTTGTCGATGAGTGCGACATCGGCGGTTTGGGCGGATACTGCGACAATTTCCGAGTGCATTTCCTGTGCGATGAAAGTGTGACTTTGGTTAATAAAATTGCAGTTTCAGTTACCAATCGAACGCCCGTTGACTGGCATTTTCGAGGTAGGTTTCCCACGTCTGAACTTCGATGCTCTCGCCCGCATACATGGCCCGTGTCAGCCGATTCGCCTCCAGCGCGAAGTAGCGCGACCGTTGTGGGCCGAACTTCGGAAAGATGTAGCGATGAAGAGCTGTTGACTTCCAAGCCGGAGGCTCAAGCTCGTCTTCGTTGAAAACAGCAACGTCTGGCTGCCAGCCTCCGGCGTGACGTGCCAGATTGGCGAGCGTGACCTCGCGGTAGCGGATGCTCCGAGCCGTGAGCATCACAACAAAGAACCCATCAGCCTGAATCTGCCGAATGAGAGCGAGTCGGTAAGATTCAGTATCGGTGATAACCTTCGCGTAGTCGCCTCGGCGCACGCCGCCGGGCCGCACCGCCAAAGTCCAAACTAAATCGAGGAGAAGAATGCGGCTTTCGCCGACTGTCCGCTGGGTAAGAGTGAGCATGTGACACTCTATCAGAATTGATTGAATGTAAAGCCTTTATTTTCAATTACTTGCGAAATTATCCGCGTTGACGCCCTTTCGTGCGGAGATGGAAGGTGATGGCCATCATGTCGCCGCGCTCAATGGCCTTGAAAAGCTGGCTCTCCACAAAATCCAGTGACCGCTCACGGATTTCCTCGAACTCACTTCGGAATGTAGAGTCGGCCTTTCGCCAGTCTTGAATAGTATTTCGATGCACTTGGCTCAACTTGGCCGCTGCACCAACTACGCCGAGTGACGCTTTGAGGGCGGCGAGGAAAACGAGTTTCTTCCGTCTCGTTTCAGCCTGCCGCAACTCCACAAAATCTGCGGCAGTGCTCAATCGCTTCTTCTCGCCGTCTGGGTTCCAGCGTGTGCGATTTGGCTCCGCGAGTGCGGTTAGAGGCTTTTGAATTGGCGCGGTTCGAGGCATCAACCGGACTATCGCTATTCACTCGAATTGCTGCAATTCGCATCGTTGCTGTTGCAAAATTCATTGGCGAGTGAATCCGACACGGGGCGCAACAACAGAAAGTCGAGCTAGGGCGCAAGCTGTATGGACTGCACCACCGGGAGCTTTTTCACGAAGCCGCCTTCGGTCGTGAAGTCTGCCATACCGGTGACAATCACTGCCCCTAGAGCCTGTCCGGAACATTTTTAAGGGAAAAGAGTGTTAAGGAAAAGAGAAACAAAGGCGAGCCAGTGTAGGCCGGCGAAAGTGGGGGCGAGGCGCTCGTAGTCGCGGGCGAGGCG
>SXGQ01760843.1_pt1 | contig 33039 bp, 32 predicted proteins | sample 3178371 | NCBI WGS metagenome assembly SXGQ01 (sample SAMN11356859, study PRJNA531348) | freshwater metagenome | isolation source: freshwater sample F1-20 | place: China: Fuxian Lake, Yuxi | collected 2017-12-25
ATTTCTGTTTCTGTCAACTGCGAACATATACCCGCCCTGACGAAGCGTGTCAGCCCGGTGTGTCGTCCTTCGGATAGAAGTAGACGACAGCCCATCCTCCACGGAGTTGCGCCGATGTGATGGTGATGCCGTCCTGATCGGAGAGCGAGAACTCGGGGACGGTTTGGCCTTCAGTGATGGTCATGCACGGTCTCAGCACCGATTTCGCCGTTGTTATTCCTTCGCAATCAGCCTTTTTGGCCCCGGTATCGCTGGAAACGGAACCCTCGACGCGTAGCGTTGGGCTATGCCGATCGTCGCCGTTGTGAACCAAAAGGGTGGAGTGGGTAAGACCACGGTCACCTTGGGCCTTGCTTCTGCCGCCGCCAACCGTGGCAAAAAGGTGCTTGTGGTCGACCTCGACCCGCAGGCCAATGCCACTGCTGGCCTTGGAATCTGGGATGCCGCCACCACCGTCGATAGCGCTCTTGAAGCCGATCGCCCGGGATCAGCTGGTTCGCTCGCAGTACCCACCGCGTGGGTCCTCGAAGGTGGTCGTGCACCTGATGTGCTCGCCAGCACTCCGGCACTTTCCTCTCGTGAGCCCCAACTGGCAAACGATCCTGTCGGCGCACAAGACCGTTTGCAGCTGGCGCTTGAAGGTCATGACTACGACCTCGTTGTGATCGACTGCCCGCCTTCGTTGGGTCTTCTCACAATCAACGGACTTTTCGCCGCAGATCGAGCGCTCATCGTGACTGAACCAGGTGCGTGGGCATCAGACGGAGTTGCCAACGTGCAACTCACCATCTCTCGCATTGCAGCGCGCCGCGGTGGCCGTCCCGAAGTGGCTGGCGTTGCCGTCAACCGTCTTGGGCGCACTCGCGACGCGCATTACTGGCACACGATGTTGCTCGAGCAATATGGCGATCAGGTTTTTGCTCCCGTGCATATGCGCGCTGCCGTCGCTGAAGCATCAGCGCAGTCCCTGCCCATCCATGGACTCGGCACTCGTCAGGGTGCAAGCGACGCAGCCCAGGACTTCGACAACCTGCTTGATGCGGTGGTCCCCGAGATGGCACGGTCTGGTGCGACTGGGTCCGCTCGGACGGATTCTGCACCCATCGAAACCTCCGGAGGAACCAATGGCGTATGACCCGCAAAAAACTCGGAATCGTCCGGTTCCCGCCGCTGACCGTCCAGCACCAGTCGATGCTTTTCTCGACGCGATGTCGGAAGTAACCATTCCCTCCGAGGGCATCGATAGTGAAGTGACTTCGGGCGGCGACACTGCTGGCGAGAAAATCTTCATCGATACCGCACCGCGTGCGCCGTCAGAAGTGGCTGACTGGAACAAAGCCCCAGTCGTGCAACCGACTGATAACGGCCGATCGAAGATGGCAATTGCAATCGTTGCAGCTGTTGTTGCGCTCGTTGCCGTACTCGTTGTTACTCGTAAACGTCGCTAACGACACTCCTACTACTCGCGTCAATCAAGAAGTACTGACGCAAGTGCCTCGATGACATCTGAATCAATTCCGATGCTTTTCACGTAACCGGTCATTGATCCGTATTCCGAATTTACATGCGCAAGAAGGCGATCCATCGCTTCAGGTGGAGCTGCGAGATAAGCCGAAGGCTGGTCGTTCATGGCAGTGAGCGCTTCGGGCCGGTCACGCTTGAGGCGTTCAATGAGTTCGGCCATGTTCGTGCCCGAAATTGCGTAGTCAGCGACGATCACATGGTCGGCAACGCCGATTGTGGAGAGCACCATCGCTGCAAGTACACCGGTTCGGTCTTTGCCGGCCGCGCAATGGAAAACGGCGGGGAGATTTTCCGACTGAGCCAGGGTTCGAAATGCTTCCGAAAGCGCAGGCGCTCCGATATCGAGCATGTGTACGTAAAGTTCGCTGAGTACAACCCGTGCATCTGCGTCGTCATCAAGTTCGCTTGGTTTCCAAACCTGACCAAGGACATCGAGATGGACATGGGTAATTCCGCGATGAGGGTCGTGAAGGTGGCCGTCATCGACTTCGGAATCAGTGCGTAGGTCGACGACCGTTCGCAGTCCGATTTCCGCAAGTTGGTCTAACTCGGAATCAGGTAAACGGTGAACGGCGTCGGCGCGGAAGAGTGTGCGCCATTTGACCATTCGCCCATCGACGGTGGTGTAGCCGCCGAGATCCCGAAAGTTAAATGCGCCTTCGAAGGAGAGCTGACGGTCGGGATGGATGGTCGCAAGTGCGAGATCTGTTTCGTTCACAAGAGTGAGGCTACGCGCAATAGGTGGGCACACGTTGACTCCTAGCGGCTGGGAACTCCTCAACCCGTCTGGTGTGCAAAGTGTTGTGGCCTGCTAGGCAAACTTGAGATGAACTCGGTGATCGGCACGTGAACCTTTGGAAAAGATTTCGGGGGAGTTGTCCGACAGGTTTTTGCACGAGTACGGGGCAATGGCAGTTGTGCACAGTGCGCATGGTGGTGCTTCCGAGTACGTGAAGCAATCATCTCCGAAGAAGTGATTCGGCAACGATTGATCAGGCTTCGGGGGCTTTCACGACAAAGGTCGCAATATCGGCAGCGAGTCCACTGCGGATGAGTTCAATCGATGCACCACGGCAGTTGGTGCGGGTGAGAGCGAATGCATCGGCGTCGAGGCGTTCAGCAAGGTCGGCGGCGTGGGCCAGTGCGGTTGTGAGCACCGCGTCGTCGGCAACAACCTGATCGAGATAGCCGGCAATGACAGCGCCAGCAGGGTCGTACACGGTTGCATGGTTCACCGCCGCGGTAAATGCCGCGTTGGAAAGCGAGGTTCGGGCGAGTTCAACGGCGAACTTGGGCACGGGCATCCCGATTGCAACCTCGTTGAGGCCGATCTTGAAGTTGCCGTCGGCGCCGATGCGCACGTCGGCGGCCATAAGCAAGATTGCGCCCATGGCGAGAGCGTGGCCAGTCGACGCGATCACCACTGGCATCGGGAATCCGTGAATCTCGATAGCGATGTCGGCGCCGGCCTTCAGAAGGTTTCGCGCCGCTTCTGGGCTTGAGGTCATGACCGAAAGGTCGAAGCCTGCAGAGAATCGGCCGGGGCGACCAGCGAGCACGACTGCACCAGCTTCCGAGCGAGCCCGCTCAAGCGCATCGTGGACACCTGCAGCGATGACGTGGCTGATTGCGTTGGCTTTGCCGTCGTCGATCGTGATGAGGGCGACGCGGTCATGGAGTTCGTAAGTCACGGCGGAGTCGGTCATGGGAAGAACGCTACCCGTGGCAGCGGCGGCCGATTACGAAGGTTCAGTAACGAAGTCGATGAGTTGCTCGACGGCGCCCACTAGTGGTGGTTGCAGGTCGGCATAGGAGGACACGGAATTGAGAATCTTCTTCCAGAACAGCCGGGGGTCATCGACGCCAAGTGCTGCGCAGATGCCTTCCTTCCATGGCTGACCTTTGGGAATGTCTGGCCACGCAGCAATGCCGACAACTGAAGGTTTCACCGCTGCCCAAATATCGACGTACGGGTGGCCAGTAACTAGGACGTCAGGGTGGTCGATTCCTGCAGCGATTCGTGATTCCTTGGAATCGTCGACGAGATGATCGAGAAGAACGCCGAGGCGCCGTCCGCTTCGTGGACCAAACGACCGAACGATTTCGTGCAGGTTGTCTGCGCCGTCAAGAAGTTCAACAACGACACCTTCGACACGAAGATCGTCTCCCCATACCTTCTCTACGAGTTCTGCGTCGTGCACCCCTTCCACAAGTAGGCGACTTGCTCGCGCCATGCGGGCCGGCGCAGAAGGCATCGCAACCGAACCCGAAGCAGTGCGCGATGCAGTCGCAGTGCTCGACGCTTTAGGTCGAGCCAAGGTGACCTGTCGGCCCTTTACATCGAACGCGCCATCTTGCAATCGAATCTTGTGGTCGCGTCCTTGACGATCTCGAATTGTGACGAATGATGAATCGCATTCAACGACGACACCCCAGAGGTGCGTGCCTCGGACTTCAACTTCAAGGCCGGGAGTTGCGGCGATGACCGCTGGCTTTTGACGAGAACGGGGTGTGTCCCCGTCGAGATCAAGAGGCTCGGAAAGAATGCCTTTTCGATAGGGCGTTTCGGCCACGTTCTATTCGCCGCCGACGAGTTCGCGAATTTTTGCAGCAGTAGCGGGGCCGTCGTAGGCGAGTTCTCCGTCGCGCAATCCGACACACCGCGTTGCGCTGGGAACGAGATCAAGCTGATGGGTCGAACAAATAATCGTTGCGCCCTGGTCAACGACATCGCTCATAATTTCCACCAGCGTTTCTTGGCCGGGGGTGTCGAGGCCAACAAATGGTTCGTCGACGAGCATCACGGTGAACGGACGGATAAGCCCGAGGATGAGACCAGTTTTCTGCTTGAGTCCGCGGCTAAATCGTGACGGAAGATCGTCGATGCGGTCGCCAAGGCCGAACATGTCGACAAGGTCGTCGGCGTAGTCCTGCCAATCGACGGTTTTGTGAAGGCGAGCGACGTATTCGATGTGCTCACCGAGACTGAGGTCGTCGTACAACACCGGATTGTCGGGTAGGTACGAGAGGGCAGCGCGCGCATGGACGGTGCCAGCAGGACTGCCTGCGATAAACGCCCAACCATTTGTTGGTTCGAGCATCCCGGCGGCGAGTCCGAGGAACGTTGACTTTCCAGCGCCGTTGGGGCCAACCAACATGACGAGTTCGCCCGTGCCGATGACGAGGTCGAGTTCGGTCATGAGCCCCATGCCATCGCCGTAGTCCTTCGAAAGGTCGAGGGTTTGCAGGGCCGCGTCGGGTTTCAGACGCGGCTCAGTGGCGGGAGTGGGTGGTTGTTTAGGTAATGCGAATGCTGAGGTCACAGGTGCTTCGGCTTCCGTGTGCGCAAGTAAAGGATGGCACCGCCGACGGCGAACAGTGAGTACACCGTTGCATTGCCGACTTTGGTGGTGTTGATCGCGTTGGGGTCAGACCCAGCGCTGAGTAGGGGCAGGAGGGCGATGACGGTGATCGTCGGGGGAATGACGAGGCGGGCGAGCATGAGCCAGCCCATGACATCGGGACCAAGCCCGGCAAGACCAGCCATATTTGGTGCGCCTTGAGCAGTGCTGATCATTGCCGAGACTGCGGCAGCGAGAGCGACGGGCACAAACATGATGAGTGCGAGTTTCCAAACCACGGCGAACGGGACGAGGATCAGCGCAGAGGCGGCAACGATCGCGCAGATGAATGTCATGACGACAAATGCCGCAGCAACATGTTGCAGGATCAATACGCCAGGCGCTTCGGGGAAACTTTCCCACCGAGTGGGGTGATCAACTTCCTGAGCTGTTGGTTCCGACGCGTCGTAGGCCACGAGGTAGAGCGCAAGGCCGGCAACGATGATCATTGGAATGGTGCCGCGCCACAACGCTCCGAGTGCAAGTCCGGCGATTATGCCGAACATCGCCATGCGAAGGAGTCGGGGTAGGGGGAACCTCAGGTAGCTCTGCCAATCGCGTTTCCATGTTGGGGGACTAAAACTCTTCTTTTTCGATCGGCCAATTCGAATCCAGGGACGGAGTCGAGCGTTTTCTTGAGACAGTTGGCGGCGAAGAAGCACAACGGTTCGAACGTCTTGAAGTGTGACGGAGAAACGCAACTGCGAGACGAGTCCGGCGCGACGCAAAGCATGCTCAATCGAGAGATTGCCAATCCGGGAAAGTCCTAACCAAACGACTACGGCGACGACCGCGATGCTGATGAGCCCCAATGCTCGGAAAGTGATCGGCCAGAACGCAATGTCGGCCAAGAGCGTAAAGGGCGACGTTGTCCTCTTGCCAAGGACATCGAGCACAGACCACGCGATGAGGACGGCAGCAAGGATGTTGGCAGGCCACCAACGAAGACGTCGACCCGATGCAGCGAGTGCCGTTGCAGAGGCAAGTACGCCGACAAGGGCGAACGAGAGAGCTCCGCATGCAATTGCCGCAGCGGTATTGACGGGGAGTCGATACGCAGCGACTTCACCGATAATTGCGCCAATCACGGCGCCGGCGAATGCCATGAATCGAAGTTGTTTGATGGCCGGACCGCGGACAACAGATTCGCGGGGAACCGGTGCATTGAGTTCGTGCATGACGACTGGTGCTTCAAGTACAAGCGGTCCGCCGCGTCCCCCGGAGCGCAACCCAACACCTATTGCGATCGCGAATCCGAGCCCGAGCCACATGGGTGCTTCATTGGCAAAGCGCAGAGCTTCTTCATTGGTGAGTCGATCGTCTGGGAGTTGACTGACTGCGAAAAGGATGAAGATCACCGCAGCGAGGCCAACGATGTAGACCCGATAGACCGCATCGATCCAGTGGACTTCGGAAAGTCGGTTGTGGCGTCGAGTTCGCCGCAGGTTCTGCAGCGCTTCGGTGGGAGTCTCAACGTCGGTCACGGTCTAGGAATCTACCGGTGATGCGAGAGGGCCTAGTTCGACGCTCGTTCGGCCTCGTCGGTCAGTTGCAGCCATCGCTCTTCCGCAGCCCCGAGTTCGTCGAGAACTGCGGTCAATTCCCCACCTAGACGGGCGAGTTCAACATGGTCGCCGCTGACAGCGAGGTCGGCCACTTTCAGCTCGAGGCGGTCTTTTACCTTGGTGAGACGCTTGATCTCCTTTTCAAGATCCTTGATGAGGAACCGCAAGGTGCTCGGGGACCTTGTAGCTGACTTCTCTGAAGTCCTTGCCTTTGAGGACTTCGACGTTGAGGAGCCCGACGGTGTACCGGGAGCTTTACGTGGATCCGCAATGCGACCGCGAACCATTGAGGCCCGGCGTTGTTCTTCCCATGCGGCGTATCCGCCCGGGCGCCGAGATGGGCGGGCATGACCGTCCATCACAATGACATCGGCAACGGTTCGCTCAAGGAAGGCGCGATCGTGACTTACAACAATGAGGGCACCGGGCCAGTCGTCGAGAAATTCCTCAAGAACGCGAAGTGTGTCGAGATCGAGGTCGTTGGTCGGTTCATCGAGTAGCAGCACATTTGGCTTCTGGGCCAGTACGAGCAGAAGCTGAAGTCGCCGGCGTTCTCCACCAGAAAGAAGTTCAATCGGTGCCCATTGCGCATCACCGTCAAACCAAAACGATTCAAGAAGCGCTGCGTCCTGCCAATCTGGTTCGCGGCGACCACCGGTGATTGCTTCTCGGACGCGTTGGCGCGGATCAAGTTCCACGCCGATTTGGTCGTAGTAGCCGATACGAACTGTTGAACCAATGTCGATCGTCCCTGCTGTGGGTGAACGTCGGCCCGCAATGAGGTCAAGCAGCGTCGACTTTCCTGCACCGTTTGGACCAATGAGTCCGAGTCGTTCCCGATTATCAAGCAGGAGTTCAACATCGCTGAACAACGGCGATGCTCCGGCGTGGTTGAACGACACGTCAATGAGGTCAACAACTTTGTCTCCGAGTCTCGGTGTGCCGAACCAAAGATCGGGAATACCGGAACGAGCCGCTGGTTCCGCCCGTGTTTCAACCAACGTTGTTGCTGCGTCGATACGCGCTTTCGGTTTGCTGGTTCGCGCCGGAGCTCCGCGCCGAAGCCACGCCAGTTCCTTGCGAGCCAGGTTTTTTCGTGTGGCTTCTTGCGTGACGGCTTGTTCTTCACGCAGAGCGCGACCTTCGAGGTAACCGGCGTAGCCGCCGTCATGAAGATACGAGCGACCGCGGTCAAGTTCCAGCACTCGATTGGTGACGCGATCAAGTACGTGTCGATCGTGGGTCACGAGTACGAGTCCGCCGCGGTAACTATCGAGTCGATCTTCAAGCCATGCGATCGCATCAATGTCAAGGTGATTCGTAGGTTCGTCAAGAATGAGCAGGTCGCTCGGAGCGACAAGGGCACGTGCAAGGGCAACCCGTTTGGCCTGGCCGCCTGACAATCGACCGGTGTCAGCGTCAGTGAGTGAAGCCATACCGAGATGGTCAAGCACGGCTGCGGCTTCCCAGTCGCGTTCTGCCACTGCTTCGACGGCGGAAAGGACACTGCCGGCGGGCAATACCGGGCGCTGGGGGAGTGTGGCGATGCGAACGTCGCGGCCTCGGCGGACGGCCCCCGATTCAGGAGCGATCTCACCGGTGAGAACCGACAGCAGCGTGGACTTTCCTGTTCCGTTAAGGCCAACGATCCCTAATCGGTCCCCTGTGGAAAGGGTGAGTGACACATCAGTAAAGAGTGGGCGACCGGGGCGGGTCATTGTTGCTCGGTCGACATCCACGCAGATCATTGGTCCGAGGTTACGGCCAGTCAGAGACCCACTGATCCCCTGTGAGGCCAGGGGTGTTGAGGACTACCGTTTCCTCCGGTCCGTCGGGGGATGGATCACTCACCTCATGACTGATTCCTCTTCGACCACAATCGCTCAGATCAAGCCGTCTCGAACCCGTGCGCTCTCGCGCCTGCGCAGCCGAGTTTCTGATTCATCCAAGGAGCGGCGTGGATGGAGCGACAACTGGTGGTCACCGCTCGTTGTGTTTTCCGCCGTAGGCGTTCTCGTTTGGATTGCAATCTGGTTCGGCTACAACCATTTCACTCACGATGCATTTTTTCCGATGCGTGAAGGAGTCGGTGATAGGTGGTTTGGTGGCTTTGCCCGATGGGATGCCGAGTGGTACCGCACGATTGTTCGTGAGGGGTACGTCTACTACCCCGGTGTGCAGTCTTCTGTTGCGTTCTGGCCGACCTACCCCACAGTCGTCAGCATCGTTAGTTGGGCGTTCCCTAGCATTTACATCACTGGAACTGTGGTGACGGTACTTAGTGGTGCAACGGCTGTGGTGCTGCTTCGTAAGTGGGCGCGTGTTTTTGTTTCTCCCGAAATCGCCATCACTTCTGTGGTCCTTCTCTGCGTCTTTCCCTACAGTTGGTATCTCTACGGAGTTGTGTATTCCGACGCGCTATTTGTTGCAACAGCAATAGGTGCGTTCTATCTCGTTGAGAAGGACCGTTACTTTTGGGCAGGCCTTGTTGGAGTTCTCGCCACCGCTGGCCGTCCTGCCGGTCTTGTCGTTGCGGCTGCACTTGTTCTTCGCGTCATCGAGCGACGCAATATCGCGAACGGGGCGACTGGCATTCGGGGTCTCTTTAACCCACGTACTCTGACCAGAGCCGATGCGCCCATTTTCTTGTCATGGCTCGGAGTTGGTAGTTGGTGTTTGTTTTTGTGGGTGAAGTTCGGTCACCCGTTTCTTTTCGCAGCAACTCAAGCATCAAAGGGATGGGACCAAGGTGCGGGTCCTGCGACGTGGCTGAAGTTTCGACTGATTGAGGAGTTGCAGCAACGACCTTTCGAGTGGTCAACCATTAGCCACCTAGCGCATGGCTTTGTTGTCTTCGGAGCACTTGCTCTCGTGCCAATGGTGAAACGGCGATTTGGATGGACCTATGCCTTGTATTGCCTTGGAATCATCGCTCTTCCTCTTCTGGGAACAAAAGATTTCTTCGGTGCTGGCCGCTACCTGCTCGGCACATTCCCGTGCATCGTGGTGGCAGCAGAACTTCTGGTCGCTCGTCCGAAAGTTCGAGCGGTCATTCTTCCGCTCTCGCTCGCAGTGATGCTTGGGTTCGCAGTCGCTTTTGGTCGAGGCTCCTATATCTCCTGAGATTCCACTGGTCTGGTTGTCGGATCAAGGCATTTTCATCGCTGGCCGATAACGTTTGAATCCGGTGCTGGAATAACCCGGCAGTTCTCCCGCAGAGGTTTCGATGTCTGATCTCACTTCCACAGCGACCGACGAAAGTCCGTCAACCAGCGAGTACGTCCTTGCTGTTGCTCCCGAGGCGCTTGAACATGTTCTCGGTATTCGTGACACTGAAGAGGACCCCGGTGCGATCGGTCTTCGCGTCGAGATCAAAGGCGTGAAGGGCACCGACTACGACTACGACCTGGGTTGGGCCACAATCTCCGAGCTCGATGCAGAAGATGATCTGTCAGTGCAGGGCGGACTCAGCGTGATCGTTGCGGCCAACAGTATTGAGAACATGCGCGGTGCGGTGCTTGATCTTCCACGATCGGCCGGACAGGGCGGCTTTGTTATCAAGAACCCGAATCGTCCGGCGCCGGTGAATCCGCTTGATGGCCGCGACATCGTGCTGACGGGCGAGATTCCCGACAAGGTGACACAGCTCCTTGAAGAAGTGATCAATCCCGGTCTGGCCCAACACGGAGGTTTCGCTGCCCTTGTAGGCGTGGAAGACACCACCGTTTTTCTCACAATGGGTGGCGGCTGCCAGGGCTGTGCAATGAGTGCCGCCACATTGCGTGACGGGATTACGACCTCGATTCATGAGGCAATCCCTGAGGTCACCGAGGTCATTGACGTCACTGACCACAATGCCGGGGACAATCCCTTCTACACCTGAGCTAGAGCCGATTAATTCCTTGCCGGTTCTGGCGCCGAGAAATCTCCCGAACTGGTTGCTCAGCAGTGTTAAGTACCTCTAGGGTCGCGGCACCGATCGGAGGGGGATTGATTGTCTCCCTTTGTCGTCAGATCAATGATCTGTACAAAACCTGTAAGTAGGAAAGGGAGAAGATGGCTGACACTGTCCAAGAGTTCGTCTTCAATCTGACGTTCCCGTTTTCACGGACGTTGGGTTCGACACTCAGCACGTTTAGCTCGGCGATTGCGCAGGGCCAGATCATCGGTGTTCGCACCGGTGGCCGGGTGATTGCACCGCCGCTTGAATACGACCCCGATACGGCTGAAGATTCCGGGACCGATTGGGTGTGCGTTGGACCGAAGGGAACCGTGTCGTCATGGACATGGGTACCTGAACCAACCAACTTGCATCCGCTTGACCATGCGTTCGGCTTCGCGTTCATCACTCTCGATGGTGCTGACACGCCAATGATTCACATCGTCGACGCTGGCTCGGAAAGTGCGATGTCTGCGGGCATGCGCGTCGAAGCCAAGTTCAAGGCTCCAGCCGACTGTGCCGGTCGTATCGACGACATCATCGCGTTTGTTCCCGCCTCTGACCCCGCTCCCAGCGAGGGTGCCGGCGAACCGTTTGAGGCTCCGGCAGAGAACGAGATCACGGAAATGGACGCGTTTAGCGATCTTCGTTACATCGACAACGCGTCTCCCACCACGATCATGTGGGCGGAAGCTCTTATGGAAGGTCGCATCATCGGACAGAAATGTCCGCAGTGCGCCCGAACAATCGTGGGGCCGCGAGGTATGTGCAGCGTGTGCGCGATTGAGCTTGACGAGAGCCACGTTGTCGAGGTTCCTGACCGCGGTGTGGTTTCGAACTTCACGATCGTGACACCGACGCCGTATCCCGGACAGACCGAGACCGAGCCGTTTGCGCGTTGCTCAATCCTTCTTGACGGTGCTGATGCCGTTATCGCTCAGCAGGAAATTCTCGACGTGCCGGTCAACGAAATCCGCGTTGGCATTCACGTTGAATGTGTGTGGGCGCCGGAGAACGAGCGTTCCGCAAAAGATATCGATAACCGCAGTCGAGGAAGCGGTGGCGACATCATCGTCGGCTGGCGTACCACTGGTGAGCCGGATGAACCGGCTGATCGCTACTTGGATCGGATGATGTGATGGCACCTTCAGAAAATGACATTGCAATCGTCGGGTTTGCGCAGTTGCCGCCCGAGCGACGAACAACCCTGACGGAATCGGACTTGGTTCTGCGCTCCACCCGCGAGGTGATTGCGCAGGTCGGAATCGACAAATCAGAGATCGGCTTCACGGTCTCGGGATCATGTGACTACCTGTCAGGCCAGGGATTCTCATTTGTGCAGAACACCGACGCCTACGGCATGGTTCCTGCAATCAATGAGTCGCATGTCGAGATGGACGGCGCGTGGGCCATGTACGAGGCCTACGTTCGACTTCTTCAGGGCGACATCGACATCGCAATGGCCGTCGGCGTTGGCAAGAACTCCAACTCTGATCCATCGACGTTGTTCACCGTTGAGTTCGATCCCTACTACCTCACTCCGTTGGGTACCGACACCTGGACATTGGCAGCGCTGCAGGCACGTGCGCTCATCGATTCCGGTAAGGCCACCGAACGCGACTTCGCTGAGGTCGTCGCTCGAAACCGGTCCAATGCCAAGTCGAACCCGTTTGCGCAGGTGAAGGGCGATTACTCCATCGATGAGTTGCTCGCAGCCGACTACGTGCGCAACCCGTTGCGTCGTCACGACCTGCCGCCGACAACCGATCAAGCGGCAGCGGTCATACTTGCTCGTGGTAAGCGGGCCTATGACCTGTGCGAGCGTCCAGCGTGGATCACCGGTATCGATCATCGCATCGAGGCACATTTGCCGACAGTTCGGAAAGACATCACTACTTCGGTCTCAACCCGACTTGCGGCTGAGGCCGCGGGTGCTGGTAAGGGCCCGATCGATGTTGCTGAGATCCATGCACCGTTCAGTTTCCAAGAGTTGATTCTTCGTGAATCACTGGGTCTTGACGCTTCCACCGAGGTCAACCCCTCCGGTGGTGCGCTTGCGGCTCACTCTGTAATGACCGTCGGCCTCATCCGCGTGGGTGAAGCCGCAAATCAGATCATCAAGAATGGCAAGAGTCGAACGTTGGCCCACACCACGTCCGGACCTTGCCTTCAGCAGAATCTCGTCTGCGTCCTGGAAGGTGACCAATGAGCCATCAGCCTGTAGCAATCGTCGGTATCGGTCAGACACATCACAAGCGCAAGCGCGCCGATGTTTCGATGGCCGGCCTTGTCCGCGAAGCCGCCCAGCGCGCGCTTGAGGATGCCAACATGAACTGGAGTGACATCGACGCAGTTGTGCTTGGCAAAGCTCCTGACTTCTTCGAGGGAGTCATGAAGCCCGAGATGTATCTCGCCGATGCCCTCGGTGCGGTGAATAAGCCGATGTTCCGAGTGCACACCGCTGGTTCAGTGGGTGGCTCAACGGGCATCGTGGCGTCGCATCTTGTATCCAGCGGGCGTCACAAGCGTGTACTTGCCGTCGCTTTTGAGAAGCAGTCTGAAGGCAACGCGCAGTTTGCCCTCGGTGGGGGTAAGGGCGCTTCGATCGGAGCCGGCGGAGCATTTGCTCCGTTTATCCGTTCCTATATCCAACGCTCGGGAGCACCTGAAGACATCGGTTGGATGGTTGCGGTGAAGGACCGTCTCAACGGTGCAAAGAATCCGTACGCACACCTCAAGCTTGCCGATATCACGATCGACAAGGTGAAGGAATCCCCGATGATGTGGGATCCACTCCGTTTCTTGGAGTCGTGTCCATCGTCGGACGGCGCATGCGCGGTCGTCTTCACTGATGAAGACGGCGGCAAAGCGGCATCGAAGCCTCCGGCATGGGTGCTCGCCACCGCGATGAAGTCCGAGCCGGGTTGGTACTCGGGTCGTGACCCGGTGAATCCGCAAGCAGCGCATGCGTGCGCACAGGAGATCTATAAGGCGGTTGGTATTACCAACCCGCGCGAACAGATCGACTGCGCCGAGCTTTACGTGCCGTTCTCTTGGTACGAGCCAATGTGGCTTGAAGCCCACGAGATCGCCGCTCCCGGTGAAGGTTGGAAGATGACCCAATCTGGGGCAACGGCACTTGACGGTGACTTCCCCGTCAACATGTCCGGTGGCGTGCTTTCTTCGAACCCGATCGGTGCATCTGGTCTTCTGCGTTTCGCCGAAGCCGCGCTGCAGGTTCGCGGTCAGGCTGAAGACCATCAGGTCGGCGGAGCCAAGTTGGCAATCGCTCAGGCCTACGGCGCCAACGCCCAGTTCTTTGCAATGTGGGCAGTCGGTTCCTCGCTCAACCCACTGGGCTGAGCCTCGTTATGTCATGTGTCGGAGGCGACCCTTTGTGGGTCGCCTCCGTCGCGTAGTTGTTGTGTGGAGGGTTGACTGATGTCGACGGCCTTAGTGCTTGGCGGAGGTGGAGTGGCGGGGATTGCTTGGGAACTCGGTGTCCTCGACGCGCTTGCAAACGCTGGAGTCGACCTCAGGGCTGCTGATCGAATCATCGGTACCTCGGCTGGTGCCGCTGTCGGGGCGCAACTCCGCACTGGCGAATCCCTCGAATCGTTATGTGCTCGCCAATTAGTGCCTGCGAGCCAAAGCGCAGAGTTGCAGGTCGAAAGTTCGCTGGATTCGTTAATTGAACAATTCGCTGCGTGTTTCGATGGCGCCCCCGATGAGATCGAGGTGCGTCGTCGGCTTGGTGGGGTGGCACTAGGTGCCCCCACCGTTGATGAGGGCGCTCGTCTCGCAGTAATTGAGTCGCGACTCTCTTCCCACGAATGGTCGGAAAACGAACTTTTGATAACAGCCGTCGATGCTCTGACGGGAGAGTTCAACGTATTCGACTGTCACTCGGGGGTGTCATTGGTTTCCGCGGTTGCTGCAAGTTGCGCCGTCCCAGGAATTTGGCCGCCCGTCACGATCGGTGATTCTCGATTCATCGATGGTGGCGTGCGAAGCGGAACTAATGCTGACCTTGCAAAAGGCTGCGACATCGTCGTGATCGTCGCTCCGTTTGCGGGCGGATTTGGCCCGACCGTTGAGGTCGAAGCGGCAGCCTTGCGTGAGCAAGGGTCAATCGTTGAAGTGATCGCAGCTGACGCAGGATCAACGGAAGCATTCGGAACCAATGTTCTTGACCCGGCGACTCGGGGACCATCCCTGAGGGAAGGTCGGCGCCAGGGAGCAATCGAGGTCGAACGAATCACAAAGGTGTGGTTATGAGTCGTAGTGAATCATCCGAAATGTCGGAACTGCTTCGTCGTTTGCGCGACGAAATGGGATCGTTGCGTCGTATCACGGGGAGCCAACGACTTGATCGATTGATTGCGGTTCGTTCTGGCGTCGCGATTGGTGTGGCGGCAGTTGCTGTTTTGGGCAAGGTCATTGCTGACGGTCCGATGCGTATGAGCGACCTCGCCGACGCGGTCAGAACACATCCCGCAGCGCTCACTCGACAGGTGCAAGCCCTTGAAGCCGAGGGATACGTCGAGCGATCTGCCGATCCGCATGATGGACGAGCATCTGTGGTTGCGGTCACCGCTGCGGGTCGGGTTGCCCATCGCCGGATTGAGGCAGCGAATGATGAATTAATGGCCGAACAACTTGACGGTTGGTCTGTCGAAGAGTTGTCGGCGCTGGTTGATCAGCTTGATCGTTTGGTCTCGGACTTACGAGCCGTTCCCGCTTCTCGTCGATCGAAGGCGGCGGGTTGAGTTCGGTGGAGTTAATCCGTGCTGATCCTGATGTAGCAGCGGAGTACCACGCGCGAGGTTGGTGGGGCGATGACACCGTTGGTTCGATCGTTGCGGCTCGGGCATCTGTGCAACCTGACGGAGTCGCGTTTATTGCCGATGGGCGTCGCTACACCTGGGCGGAATATCACGCCGATGCCGACGACATCGCCCTTGCGATCCTTGCCGCCGAACCCGAGCGTGGTGAACGCATTGCCGTGATGATGCCGGATGGCCCGGCAGTTCATGCCGTCTTCGTCGGCATTGAGCGCGCCGGTTGCGTTGCGGTAGGTATTGGGGCGCGAGCGGGTGACCGTGAAGTTGCCCATCTGCTTTCGCTTACTGGGGCTCGCACCCTCATCACCGCTCCTGAACAACATGGTCGAACTGCTGCGGCGTTGCGTTCCGATGTCGCTGCGATGGGCGCGTCAGTTGATCGTCAACTTCTCATCGGCTTGGATGCGCGAGTTGTTGACGCGGCGCTACCCGATGGCGTTGAGATTGATCCTGATTCTCTGTTTCGTCCCATTCATCCCGACGAACTTTTCCTCCTGAACTCCACCTCGGGCACTACGGGGTTACCGAAATGTGTGATGCATACGCAAAATCGATGGTTCTATTTTCATCGATTAGCCGCCGAAGCTGGCGGATTCGGAACCGATGAAGTGTTCTTTGGGGCTTTGCCTGCACCGTTCGGATTTGGTTTGTGGACGGCGCACTTCACGCCGACTGCTCTCGGCGCACCCACGGTGTTGATGGATCGATTTGATGCTCATGAAGCGCTTGATCTGATTGAACGCGAACGCGTCACCGTGTTGTGTTGCGTGAGCACGCAATTCATCATGTTGTTGAACGCGCAGGCGGAACGTCCACGCGATCTCTCATCGTTGCGTGCAATGTTCACTGGTGGTGAAGCGGTTCCCTTTGAACGCGCTGCCGAGTTCGAGGAAACAACAGGCGCGAAGGTGCTGCAGTTTTACGGTTCGAATGAAACGGGGGCACTGAGCTACACCTCGCATGCCACGAATCGGGAAACTCGTCTTCGAACTGCTGGCCATGTGGTTCCTGAAATGCATGTGCGCCTCCTTGACCCTGAGACCCACGCTGAGGTTCCACCGGGTGTCGAGGAAGGTCAACCAGCCTGCAAAGGCCCGGCCACTGCACTTGGGTACTGGGGCGATGACGCTGCGAATACTGCGTTGTTCACCGATGACGGCTGGATGCTCATGGGTGACATTGTTCAGATTGATTCACAAGGCGTGCTGAGTGTTGTCGGTCGCACTTCAGACTTCATCATTAGAGGGGGCAAGAACATCAGCGCTCCAGCGGTCGAAGCGGAGTTGGCCACACACCCGGCTGTTGCGATGGTGGCGGCAGTGGCGTTTCCCGATCCGGTTTTCGGTGAACGAGTGTGCGCGTATGTCGAGCTTCGTCCTGGGATGGAACTCACACTCGATGACATTGTTGAACACTTGCGCTCACGATCCGTGTCACGCGAGTGGTGGCCGGAACATCTCGTCATCGTTGATCAGTTGCCGAGATCATCTGGTGGCAAGGTGGCCAAGGGCGATCTCAAGGTCGACGCAGCGAGGCGGTCCGCCGAACTTCATCGTCCCTGAGGTTGCTTAGGGATACGGAATGATTGTTCGGCAACCGAGATCAGGTTCACCTGGACGCGACTCGAAGGGGAGACAACCGGTGAGTTCTCTTTGCCCAAGCGGAGCGGAGAGCACAACGTCGATCGACTCAATTCTCATATCCATGGTGCAGGGGCCGGACTGTTTCGAACTCACCAGAACGGTGATTTCAACTTGGTCATCGGTTTCGACCACTTTGAACGAGTCGAACGCGCTGCACGAACTGCTGCCGATGTACCCGGAGATTCTGAGAGTCGTTGGCTCGATGATGGCATTGAGGTCCCAGTGCACCGGTGCGACCGTTCGTTGAGCATCACTCGAACAGCCACCAGCAGTGAGCAACATGGCGAAGCAGCCGGCTGCAATCGCTCGCAGTTTCATCGTGCGGTCCAACCGCCATCGACCATGACGATGGAACCGGTCATGAAGCTCCCCGCATCGGAAGCAAGGAGGAGGACGGCACCATCGATTTCGTTGACGTTCCCAACTCGCATCATGGGCGTGTTGGAAGTGATGAATGACGAGCCGTTCTCGGTTGAAGTGAGATCTTCGATCATTTCAGTCTGGAACCAGCCGGGGCAGATTGCATTGACTCGGACGCCTTTTCGCGCCCACTGCAGTCCCATCTCGCGAGTGAGATTTACCAGTCCGCCTTTGGCCGCTGAGTAACCGGAATCCTTCGCCGGCGTCGCCCCAACGACTCCCAGTATCGAAGCGATATTGACAATCGAACCCTGCTGACGCTCGACCATCGAAACGCCAACCAGTTTCATAAGGTGCCACGCCGCTGTGAGATTGAGTTCGATCATGTTGGCGAAATCGTCAAGCGATTCGTTTTCGATCGACGTTGCGTTCACGGCGCCTGCGTTATTGACAAGGATGTCGACGGGCCCCAGTCGGGATTGAATTTCGGTGACAAGGGCTTCGCGTTCGGCCGCACTTGTGAGGTCGCAGGGGAAGCCATGGACGTTTGGCACTTCGGACTCGAGTTCGACGAGTCGGTCGGCTCGCCGTGCGGTGACAGCGACAGTGGCGCCAGCAGCAGCAAGCACCAGAGCGATTCGTCGGCCGAGCCCAGACGACGCGCCGGTGACGAGCGCAACTCGACCTGTGAGGTCGAAAAGTTCTGCCGGGGTCTTAACAGGTTCTGTCATCTTGCAGACACGAACGGCGGCGACGAGTCAGCTCGGCGCTGGGGTCGAGTTGCCGGTGCGGATCATCGAGAGTGCCGAAGCGGTGATGCCGGCAGCATCGAGACCAAGGTCGGCGAGGATCGCATCGGGTTTTCCGTGAGCGATGTACTGAGAAGGAATACCAAGCACGCGAACACGGGGTTCTGTTGCCCCGATCGTTCGCTCGCTAACGAGATCAGAAACCGTCATCCCGACGCCGCCTTCTCGGAGGCCGTCTTCGACGGTAATCACGAAGGGGTGGCGAGCCGCGTCGTCGATCATCGCGGGGTCGAGTGGCTTCACGACCCGCGCATCCCAAACGGTGACGGAAACGCCTTGAGCTTCGAGTTGTTCCGCTGCTGCTTCGGCCGCATCAAGCATCTTGCCGACGCTGACGATGCACAACTGTGTCCCGGTGCGCGTACGACGAGCGTTGAGTCCGCGGCCAACCTCTTCGGGAGGCGCTTGTCGAGCGGCGGTCTTTGCCCAGCGAATAGCGACGGGGCCGTCGGTGATATCGAGAGCATCATGCAGCATCTGACCAATTTCCTGATACGAGGACGGTGCAAACACCGTCATGTTCGGAACTTTGGTAAGCAGCACCATGTCGAGAATCCCATGATGGCTTGGGCCATCGTCGCCAGTGATGCCCGCGCGGTCAAGGCAGAACACGACGGGCTGATCGTGCAGGCCGACATCGAGGTTGACCTGATCGAATGCACGCGTGAGGAAGGTTGAGTAAACAGCAACAACGGGACGGAGCCCGCCCATCGCCATACCTGCAGCGGCAGTGACGGCATGTTGTTCCGCAATACCAACATCGAACATGCGGCCAGGGAATCGTTCTGCAAAGGGGAGAATGCCGGTGGAGTCCGGCATTGCGGCAGTAATGGCAACAAGTTCGGGACGAGCTTCGCCTTCCTTGACCAGTGCTTCGGTGAAGGCAGCGGTGAAGCTGCCGGGTTTGGCCTCGGAGGTGTCGTGCAGGCGCTTAATGGGGTCGTTTTCGGCGGGCCCGTACCCACGACCCTTCTGTGTGAGCACGTGAATGACCTGTGGGCCCCCGGGCATCGCTGCGGCGTTGCGCAGTGCTTCTTCAAGAAGCGCAATGTCGTGTCCGTCGAAGGGACCGGAATAGCGAACACCTAGTGCTTCGAAGAACGCCGTTGGTTCGAATGCTTCGCGAATCGCAGCTTTTGTTGCGTCGAGGCCTGTCTTGGCAATGTTGCCGACGACGGGAAGGTCAGCAAGGATTTTTTCAAGTTTCGCCTGACGGCGCATGTACACCGGATTGTTGCGGATCTTGACGAGACTCTCGCCAAGTCTCGAGACGGTCGGCGCATATGAGCGGCCATTGTCGTTGAGAATGATGATGCAGTCGCGCCCCGAATGGCCAAGGTTATTGAGACCTTCGAACGCCATACCGCCAGTCATTGATCCATCGCCGATAACGGCAACGATGCGACGGGCATCGGCACCCTTCGTGGCTTCAGCCACAGAAAGTCCGTAGGCCCAACTGAGAACCGTTGAGGCGTGGCTGTTCTCGATCCAGTCGTGCTCGGATTCATCGCGAGACGGGTAGCCAGAGAGACCCTCTGCTTGACGAAGATCGACGAAGTCTTTTGCACGACCAGTGACGAGTTTGTGGGGATAGGCCTGATGCCCGGTATCCCACAGGATGATGTCGTCCGGGGAGTTGAACACGCGGTGGAGAGCGAGAGTGAGTTCCACTACTCCGAGGTTGGAACCGAGATGGCCGCCATGAGTGTTCACCGATTCAATGATGACGTCGCGCATCTCGGCCGCAAGCGTTGTGAGTTGCTCGGGGGTGAGGGCCTTGAGGTCGGCCGGCGACTCAATCGTCTCAATGATCATGGGCGGAGTCCTTGTCGGCGGCATTTCGAGAACACGGCGACGGGAGACGGGGGAGCGGTCGCCGGGGTCGACGTCCGTAGTGCAACGCTACCGTCCCGCAAGGGGTGAACCCCTATCTCTAGGGCCATCTATTGAGGAGACGGGTGGACCGATTCAGGCCGTTACTGGGACCTTGCGGCCGCCAACCACAAAGGCGGGGGCTCCGAAAAGGCTGGCAATGACGTTGATGGCGTAGAGAACGAGACCGAGCGCCACAGCTTTCTCGGCGGGAACGCCCAATGGAACAAGGAAAAGAACAAAAGCGCTTTCTCGGACTCCAAGACCGGCAATGCCGATGGGGAGTACTTGAAGAATCAGAACTGCCGGGTAGAACGCAAGAAGGGCGGTGAGTCCGAGCCAACTGAAGCCAAGAGCCGCCGCAACCATCAAGGCAGCGAGGCAAAGCGCGACTTGGTAGACCAGGCCGGCGGCGAGAATGGACAGTGCCGCGAGGGGTTGACGGCGAAGTTCTGTGACGCTCCGATGGATGGCATCGACGAAGCGGCGCCATCCATCGGGTGCTGCGAATCGACCGCCAAGTCGTGGGTGATTCGCAGCAAGAAGGACGACTACGAGTGCAACGAGCGTGACGAGTGCAACGGCGAGAGCAAGCAACGTGGCGCGGCCAAGTTCACGGAGTCCAGGGTTGATGGCGAGCCCGAAGAATGTGATGAGCGGGAGTACTAACCAGCCAGTGAGTCGTTCAAGCGCAACGGATGCAAATGTTGTTTCCGGTTTGCCATTGATTTTGGAAAGCCGCGAGACGCGCAATACGTCGCCACCGATAGTGGTGGGAAGGACATTTGAAACAAATTGGCCGGCGAAATAGAGCGGCACGAGAACGCGAAGCCGTTCGCGAAGCCTGAGTGCACTGAGTACTGATTGCCAGCGAACAGCCGAAAGGGCAATGCCCACCAACGTCGTAGCTGTGGCGGAGAGAAGCCAGAGCAACGTCGTGAGATCCCAAGTCGGAATGAGGTCAACCCATGTGAGTTCCGGAAACCTCCACCAAAGGACTCCGAGCATCAGCAGGCTGACTGCGATGCGGAGAGGGAACGCCCAACGGCGGCGCCGCTCGGTTTTTGTCCCCGCAGATTCGACTGCGTCGATGAGTCCCTCAATGGAGACCGAGGCAATATCGCCGAGTCCTGGTTCGGCCCCATCAGTGCCTTGTGGACCGAATGCGGTCGGTCGATGGGGACTATTCATCTGCCGAGTCTACGAATGGGCGCGGACCGGTTTGGGACCTTGGTCCCGGGTACTCAGATCAACGTCGGCGCCGGTACGCTACGGCGCTTGGCGGGGCTTACTTCCGCAGTCACTTCCGCAGTCCAGGACCGGAGAAAGAACAAATGATCGAACAGTCGGTGCTCGAAGAAGTTCTCGGTGTCGCAATGCGCACGGGCGGAGAATTCGCCGAAGTATTTGCCGAAGACCGTCGCAATGCCTCCGCGGTTCTTGACGATGGTCGTGTCGAAGAACTGACCTCTGGCCGCGACCGTGGCGCGGGTATTCGCGTCGTGGTTGGCGAGACCACTGGTTTTGCCCACACTGCCGATCTCTCCGAAGCCGGACTCATTGCTGCAGCTCAAGCGGCTGCAGCAGCGGCTCGTGGCGGCGGCGGAGGAACAAATGTTGTTGCTCTTCACCGTGGATCTGCGTCGCGTGGCTACGACATTGAGACCTTCCCCGGTGATGTCCCGAAAGCCCGAAAAGTCGAATTGCTGACTCGTGCCGATGAGGCGGCTCGTTCAGTTGGCGATGCGATCTCGCAGGTGTCGGTGAGTTACGGCGACAACCGCCGTCGAATCCTCGTTGCCAACTCCGACGGAGTGTTTGTCGAAGACGACACGGTGCGCACGTTCTTTGCCGTGAGCTGTGTTGCCACTGGCGATACTGGCATGCAAACGGGTCGTGAGAGCGTTGGGCACACAATCGGTTTCGAACTGTTTGACATGTACGACATCGATCAACTGGCGCGGAACGCAGCCGATCGCGCGATCACAAAGTTGGCAGCCCGTCCCGCCCCGAGCGGTCAGATGCCGGTCGTCATTGGTAGCGGTGGCGGTGGCGTGTTGTTCCACGAGGCATGTGGTCACGGTCTTGAAGCAGATCTTGTTTCAAAGGGTGCTTCAGTTTTCCGGGGACGCGTTGGTCAGCAGGTGGCCTCGAAGGGGGTAACGGTTGTCGACGACGGCACGATGACTCGCGAGTGGGGCAACATCGCGATTGACGATGAAGGCAACCCTGCCCAACGCAATGTGCTCATCGAGGACGGAATCCTCACCGATTACATGTGGGACCACCTGCGTGCCCGAAAGGAAGGACGTCGGAGTTCGGGTAACGGTCGTCGACAGAGTTACCAAAATCTTCCGATGGTTCGAATGACGAACACCTATCTTCTTGCCGGCGAGGAAGACCCGGAATCGATCATCGCCTCGACACCGAAGGGTGTTTATGTGAAACATCTCGGTGGTGGTCAGGTAAATACCGCGACCGGAGATTTTGTTTTCGGAATGACCGAGGCCTACCTCATCGAGGACGGAAAGGTGACTGAGCCATTGCGTGAAGGAAACCTCATCGGCAATGGCCCCGAGGTTCTGCAACGCATTGATGCCCTTGGAAACGATTTCGCGATGGGTCCTCCAGGAACGTGCGGAAAAGACGGACAGGGCGTTCCTGTTGGTGACGGCGTGCCGACTCTTCGTGTGTCTTCGCTCACCATCGGTGGCACCGCCGCATGAGCGACGAACTTTTGGCCATTGCCGACCGTGTCGTCGCAATGGCCAAGCCAGGAGAACAGATCGAAGCGGTTGTTGTGCGCGGAACCGAAACTGAAATCAGAGTGTTTGGTGGTGACGTCGAGTCATTATCTTCAGCTCAGTCGCAGGGCGTAGGGATTCGAGTTGTTGTCGACGGCCGTCAAGGTTTCGCTTATGCGGGAAGTCTTGATGAGTCGGCGATCGCTGAAACTCTCGCCGATGCTCGCGACAACGTGAGCTTTGCCACGTTCGACGAGTTCGCTGGCCTTGCGGAACCCGATGGCATGGCAGTTCCTGTTCTCGACCTGCATCGTGATGCATTGGTGTCGTTTGAGACATCAGACAAAATCGCGATGGCCATTGAACTTGAACGCATCGTGATGGCTGCGGATCCGCGAATTTCAGGAATCGAATCAGCCGAATATGCCGATTCAATTTCCGAAGCAGCAATCGCGACGAGCACAGGTATCCGAACAGTTGGAAGCGAAACAAGTTGTTTTGTCGCCACCTATGCCATGGCCGCCGATGGTGACGAAACCCAAACCGGCTTCGGATTTTCTGTTGGCCGTGAACCTTCTGATCTTGATCCATCACGCGCCGCGCTCGAAGCGGCGTCTCGTGCAACACGCATGCTTGGTGCCGTGCAGCCGCCCAGTGGTCGCCTGACCGTTGTGCTCGACCCGTGGGTCACCGCGCAGTTCTTGGGAATTTTGGGATACACACTCGATGGGGAGTCGGTGCTCAAGGGTCGGTCGCTGTTTGCCGACCGTTTGGGTGAGTCCGTTGGTTCCTCGCTGTTAACTCTCATCGACGATCCCACCGATGTGCGCTCGTTTACCGCGACCGATGCCGACGGCGAAGGTCTTGCTGCCCGACGCAATGTGCTGATCGAAAACGGTGTGTTGCAGCAGTTCGTGCACAACGCCTACTCAGCTCGTCGGGCCGGAACAGTGAGTACCGGAAACGCGGTTCGCGGATTCAAGAGCACCCCCTCAGTTGGTTGTTTGTCAGTATCACTTGTTCCCGGAAACTCTGATCCGGCGGCGCTCATCGCAGGCATCGACGACGGGGTTCTCGTGCAAGAAGTCTCTGGCCTCCATTCAGGAGTGAATCCAGTGAGTGGCGACTTCTCAACTGGCGCCGAAGGCCTGCGTATCCGAAATGGTGAACTCGCCGAGCCGGTGCGTGAATTTACGATTGCGTCGACACTTCAGAAGATGCTTCGCGATGTTCAAGCAGTTGGCAACGATCTCGAGTTCCTCCCCATGAATGCGTCTGGCGTTTCTCTCGTCGTCGCCGACCTCACTGTTTCAGGCTCGTGACCTTCGATCCGCCTGATCAGGAATCTGCTGATCTCCTTGCGCTGGCGCAATCGGTGGCGAACAACGCGCGATCTGGAGAGCAGCTCGAAGCTTTCGTGGCTCGATCCTCATACACGACCGTGCGCGCACACGGCGGCGAAGTCGAATCGTTTACGTCTGCAGTGAGCGCTGGTATAGGTGTGCGCGTGGTGAGCGACCACCGCCAAGGGTTTGCGTGGGCCGGAACGCTCGAGTCTGACGCAATCGCCGATGCGTTGGCCGATGCTCGGGACAATGCAACGTTCGCTGAACCCGATGAATGGGTAGGCCTTGCCGAGCCTGACGGGGTAGCCCCTGTTCCATTCGACGCTTTTGATCCATCGGTAGCGACCATGGAGGCTTCGCGGAAAATCGATCTTGCACTTGAGCTCGAACGCATGGTTCGTGCCGGCGACCTTCGAATCACGGGTGTTCGTGTCGCAACATTCTCTGACTCCTCGTCGCGTTTTGCTGTGGCGACGAGCACGGGTATCGCTGGCGCCGGTCGCGGTGCATGGTGCTCGATGAGTGCGCTCGCCCTAGCGGAGGATGGTGACGAGACCTATACCGGCGGCGGGTCAACGGTCGGGTTTCGACCCGATGATCTTGATCTCGCTGAAGCCGCCGACGATGCGGTGTTGCGCGCCACGCGACTCTTTGGCGCAAAGCCGGTTCCGTCGCAGCGAGTCACGATCATCCTTGAGCCAAGGATGGCCGCAACGATTGCCGGTCTCCTTGGTTCCACGCTTACTGGTGAACGCGTGTTGAAGGGGCGTTCGCCATTCGGAGATCGAGTAGGCGAGACCATTGCTTCGCCCAAGCTCACCCTTGTTGACGATCCCACAGATCATCGTTCGTACGCGGCCGACATGTTCGACGGTGAAGGTTTGGCCTGTCGTCGAAACCAACTTGTGGTCGACGGTGTGTTACAGGGTTTTCTCTACGACAGCGCATCAGGTCGACGCGCTGGACAGCCCAGTACTGGCTCTGCAGTGCGAGGCGTTTCCTCAACACCGTCAGTTGGGTGCCAAGCCTTAGCGGTCGCGCCCGGGGCAGGTTCCTTCGAATCGTTGCTGGCCGACATCGATACTGGTGTCTATCTGCAGTCGATGACGGGACTCCACTCCGGTGTGAATCTTGTGAGCGGCGATATTTCCGTTGGGATCGAAGGGCTAATGGTCCGTAACGGTCAACTGGCTGAACCGGTTCGCGAGGTAACGATTGCTTCGACCTTGCAGCGAATGCTTTTAGACATCGTTGCAATTGGTGATGACATCGAATGGCTTCCAGGCGGTACCGGGTGTCCAACGATTGTGATCGCCGACCTTTCGCTTGGCGGATCCTGAGCGATTGTTCTAAATCGTTCCAGCGATAAGCAATCCGATGCTGGCAGATGCGACAGCAAGGCGTTCCCAGCCGAAGACAGCCAAGCTGCGCGTTTGTAGCCACGACACCATCCACTTCACCGCAAGCGCGGCGAAGATGAATGCGAAGATCAAACCAACAAGTGGGTTGAGCCATCCGTACGCATCAATGACCGTTGATCCGTTCGTGGCTGTTTCGTAGAGCGTTGCTGCCCCCAAGGTCATGAGGCCAAGAAGAAAACTGAACTCAACTGCTGCAGCGAGCGTCATTCCAACCGCAAGAGCAGCGAGAATTGTGACGAGGCTTCGACTGGTGCCGGGCCACATGGCGAGAACCTGCGCGCAGCCGATGATGAGCGCCTGTTTGGGTCGAATGTGAGTGATCGAGCGACCTGGTCGGTCAGCTTTGATTTTTGGCGCCAGATAGAGAAGTAAAAGCCCACCAACGATCCACGCGCCGATGACTGGTCCGACGTTGAGGAGGTTGCTCTTGATCGGCTTCTCAATGGCGACGCCGATGATTACTGCGGGGATAAAGGCAAGCATCAGCGCAATCAGAAGGTTCCGACCGTCGGTATCGCGACCGAAGAGACCGCGAATGATTGATTCGATGCGCTTCCGATACAGAACGAGCACGGCGAGGATTGCGCCGAATTGGATTGCGATTGCGTAACTATCTGCAGCATCTTTGGTCGCATCGGTATCGCCGATTCCGAGAATTCGCTGCGTCACGACAAGGTGTCCGGTGGAGCTGATCGGTAGGTATTCCGTAATGCCTTCGACTGCTCCTAACACCATGGCTTTCCATGTGCTCATTTGATTCTTTGCCGCAAACTGTTCTTCAGTAGTTAATTCGGTTGACGCTGCAAGCTCGGTTGAAGATGCATTCGCTTGCGTCGCGCCGGTGAACGTATGGACGATGCCAGCGGCGAGAAGTAGGACAAGCAAGAGTGCGATGGCGCGACCGCCGCGAACTTTTGCGAGAGAAGGCGGGGAACCGGACATGCTGCGACGCTACCGGTCTCATCGGTGGGGTGGGGTGAAGGGTTAGTCGGCGAGGGCGATTAGTACGCTTGCCGACAGCAACGCTTTTGCCACAGCGGATGCCTCAGCGATGACGACGCCAACGGTAATGGCTTCTTCGGAGACAGCAATGACAACGGCGCGGTCGGCAATTCGTGATGCGGGGCCTGAAGCACGAGTGGAGGTCGCGACGACTTCGGACGGTGCGTAGAGGGCGACGTGGTCGCCGATCCGTGTGGGAGGAGTGCTGGCATCGGAAGGGATGGCGAAGGCCAAGGAGTTCCCATCAAGTTGCGATACGGGACCAGTTGCACTGCCGCCAGCGAGCCGGCGTTCAAGAACGACTTCATCACGAGCGATTGACCGTGTCACCGATCTTCCGATCGGCGACACGGCGACGTCGTTGGGAACTACGGCAATGGGACGATCGACGAAAGTGATGTCTGCAGCCGTGATGACGCGCCCAGGTTCAAGATCGGATGTGGCGACCGGAACGGTTTTGCGTTGACCCCATGCGGATGCGGCAACGTCGGCAGAATTCACGGTTGAGACTGTCCAGGCCAAAGAGCAGAGAGCGACCGCCGTAGTTATCGACCATCGAACGCGAGTGGTGGAAAGCCAGCGTCGCAACGTACGCGGAAGCGAGATTTGGACCTGTGAATGGCGCATAGTGACTCCACGGACGGCGTGGTCAGTGGGGGAATGCGGTGACGCTAGGGAGTCCGGCGACCTCTTGGGAGGTCCGTGCGACCTTTGTCAGGGAGTGCTGGGCGTCGACGAGGATGAACCCGAGTCTGAACTGGTGCTCGAAGACGTCGTGCTCGAAGAAGTCGTGCTCGAAGAAGTCGTGCTCGAAGACGTGGAGGAGTCAGAACTCGTTGTCGATGCGGAATCAGATGATGCTGAGGTTGTCGAGGAACTGGAGGAACCACGAGCGTCGTTCTTGTAGAACCCGCTGCCTTTGAAGGCGATGCCTACGGATCCGAACTTCTTCTTCAACGCGCCACCACATGACGGGCACTCGGTTAGTGCGTCGTCGGTGAATGCCTGCTGTGCCTCAAATTCATGGCTGCAGTCTTTGCATCGGTAGTCATAGGTGGGCATTGAGGGTCTCCGGCGAGGCCGAGGGAGATGGGGGACAGGGTCAGCGGTTAGCACTCGCCCTGAGGGACTGCCAGCATAGCGAGCGAGGAGTTCAGGTCTACAGACGGGGAAATGGATGGCGCGAGGCGATGGGCCGCGTGGCTCCTACGATGTCGCCCACGTCCCCGCAGGTCCCGCTCGGACGAGGAGTCACGATGTCTCGAGTTACCAAAGCTGTTATTCCCGCCGCTGGCCTTGGAACCCGTTTTCTTCCGGCAACGAAGGCGCAGCCGAAAGAAATGCTGCCCGTCGTCGATAAGCCCGCTATCCAGTACGTGGTTGAAGAAGCGGTCCGTGCGGGTATTGACGACATTCTCATCATCTCGGGGCGCGGCAAGCGGTCGCTTGAAGACCACTTCGACCGCAATGTGGAACTCGAATCATTCTTGGCCGAACGAGGAAAAGACGAAGCCCTCGCTGAGGTGCGCAGCATTGCTGAACTCGCCGAAATTCACTTCGTCCGACAAGGTGAGCCCTTGGGGCTTGGTCATGCTGTCTCGATTGCCCGCAAGCATGTTGGTGACAACCCGTTCGTCGTGATGCTTGGCGACGACATTATGGACGAGCGTTCCACGGTGCTTGCCGACATGATCGGAGTTTATGAAGAGCGCGAATGCGCCGTCGTCGCCGTTCAAGAGGTTGCGTCTTCAGAGATTTCGAGTTACGGGTCAATCGATCCCGAGGTGTTCTCTGAAAACCTCGTGCGCTTGCGCGGGATCGTAGAAAAGCCAACCGCTGAAGATGCGCCATCGAATCTTGCGGTTATGGGTCGGTATGTCTTCACGCCCGACATCTTCGATGCTCTAGCGAAGGTGTCTCCTGGTGTTGGCGGAGAAATCCAACTCACAGACGCAATCGCACTACTTCTTGCCGATCACGAGGTCTACGGCTGGGTGTTCAGTCATGGTCGTTTCGATATTGGTAACAAACAGGATTACCTACGGGCCACAGTTGAACTCGCGATTGAGCGTGAAGATCTGGGCCCTGAATTTCGCGCCTTCCTCATCGACCTCGTTGATACACGACTGCGGTGATTGAACTCAGCGAAGCTCGTGAGTACGTCCTTTCTGGATGTCTTCCGAATGATCACGTTGTTGTCGCGCTGAACGACGCTCTGGGTTGCGTTACTGCAGAAGCCATTGTCGCTGCGGAACAAGTTCCACCTTTCGCAAATACTGCCGTCGACGGATACGCCGTTATCGCCATCGATACAGCGACCGTTCCGGTCACCCTTCGCGTGACTGGCACTGTTCGTGCTGGCATGTCGGGTGTGGAGTCGCCAGTTGAATCCGGCTGCGCAGTTCGAATCATGACTGGCGCTCCGGTTCCGCCCGGGGCCAACGCAATTGTGATGGTTGAAGACACCGAAGGTTCTCCCGAGGGCGACACCGTCGTTGTGACCGCAACCGCAACTGTCGACCAACACATTCGGCCTGCCGGTGACGATGTGAATCCCGGCGATCCTGTGATCGATATTGGGACGGAACTAACTGCTGCGCACCTTGGTGTTCTGGCAACAATTGGGGTCACGCGCATTGCTGTCGTGCGTCGACCCGTTGTTGGAGTGATTTCGACTGGTGATGAACTCGTTGACGATGGTTCGCCATTGGCTCCGGGTCAGATCCGTGATTCAAATCGACTGACGCTGCGCAAGCTTCTTGAATCTCATGGTTTCGAAACGGTTGACCTTGGGCTGGCTCGAGATAATGAGCAGATCATTGAGGATGCGATGCGCGCAGGAGCAGAAACATGCGACGCGATCGTCACTACCGGCGGTGTGAGTATGGGTGACTTCGACTACGTCAAGGTCGTTCTCGATCGAATTGGCGATATGCGTTGGATGCAGATCGCGATCAGACCGGCGAAGCCACTTGCATTCGGAACGTTGACTCGTTCGGACGGCACTGCGGTGCCCGTTTTTGGTCTGCCGGGAAACCCTGTTTCATCGATGGTGAGCTACGAGCTCTTTTGTCGGCCGGGATTGCGAAAAATGTCGGGCTTCGGCGACGACAATCTCGATGTAGGGATGATCAACGGGGTGCTCACCGAACCGCTGAGGCGCCGCGCCGACGGGAAAACCCATTTCGCCCGGGTCGTGTGTGAATGGGATGGCTCGACCTCGACCTACAAGGTGCGATCCGCGGGCGCCCAGGGCTCACATCACCTGGCAGCAATGGCCGCAGCCAACGCGCTGGCCGAACTTCCCGATGGCGACACGCTTGAAACTGGTTCCACCGTGCGCGTGCGCCTACTTCGCCCGTAACCTCCTGTGATGGCTGCCGAACCAACTTCTCTCGTCGACGGGTTCGGCCGCGTCCATCGGGATCTTCGTATCTCGGTGACTGATCGTTGCAATTTTCGCTGCACCTATTGCATGCCCGCTGAAGGGCTCGACTGGATGGCTCGCGAAGATCTCCTCACCTACGAGGAACTCACTCGTGTCGCTCGGGTTTGTGTTGAACGTTTCGGATTCGACGGAATTCGTCTGACGGGCGGAGAACCGACCGTTCGAGCGAACCTCCCGGTACTGATTGAGCAGCTTTCATCCCTCGGAGTCGATCTTTCGCTCACGACGAATGGCACAACGCTCACCAATCTGGCGCCGGCTCTGGCGTCTGCCGGACTTGAGCGCATCAACATTTCGCTTGATTCGTTGAAGCGAGAACGTTTTGAACAAATCACGCGTCGAGATGAACTCGACAAAGTGCTTGAAGGCATCGATGCTGCGGTTGGTGCTGGCTTAGCGCCCGTGAAGATTAACTGCGTCGTGATGCGTGGTGTGAATGACGACGAAATCGTTGACTTTGCGCGATTTGGTCGCGAACGCGGCGTCACTGTTCGCTTCATTGAATTCATGCCACTCGATGCGCAAGGGGAGTGGACCAACGAGCAGGTTGTCACCAAAGCCGAGATCGTTGCGGCGATCGGCGATGTCTTTCCATTGGAGCCAGTTGCTGAGCGTGAAAGCGATCCGGCGGCGCGCTGGCGTTACGTCGACGGTGGCGGCGAGTTTGGCGTCATTCCCAGCGTTACCGAAGCATTCTGTGAATCATGCGATCGTGTTCGTCTCACTGCCGACGGCATGCTTCGGCATTGTTTGTTTGCAACCCGGGAACTCGACCTCCGCACGCTGCTTCGTAACGAAGCGACCGATGACGACCTCGCTGCAGCAATCACTGCCGAGGTCGGCGCGAAGTGGGCTGGCCATCAGATCAACCAGGTGCACTTCATCCGTCCATCACGATCAATGAGCCAAATCGGTGGATGACGTGTGTCCGACGGCCCCGACGTGAACGTTGTGGGTTCAGGTGGGCAGCAAAAAGTGCTCGTGGTTACCGGACACGTTCCGCGAGCATTTCCATCTCGTCACTTGTCCTATGAGCAATTTCATTCTCTTGGAGATCAGCTGAAAAGCGCTGCGGTCGGCCGAATCGTTGCCTTCGACGAAGAGCGGTCCGTCAAGAACCTTTGGGCGTATCACTTGCTTGAAGCGAATCCGAATTTGATGCCCGCTGATCCCAATCCGCCGGCAGATCGATTCGGTGGACCGGCTGATGCAGTGATCTCAAACATTGTTTGTCACGAGCGATTCGAGTGGATGCGCCGAGCTGCCGAGTTGCACCCCGACGTTGATGTCTTTGTCTGGATCGACTACTCAGTCTTCAAACAGCCAGGGGTAACGGCTGAGGTCATCCGTGACTATCTCGATGCGATCGAAACCACTCCAATCGATGCTGTGATCGCCCCAGGGGTCTGGCCAAAAGTGGCAATTGATGATTCGCGCCCACACTGGCGAGTGGTTGCTTCGACGTGGATATGCCCTCGCGACCTCGTTGTCCCGCTCGCCGATCTTGCGAATCTTGTTCTGCAAATTCGAACAACTCACACGGGAAAAATCACGTGGGATGCAAATACGTTGTCCTATGTCGAACTTCTCGACGTTCTGCCGTTTCGGTGGTACCTCGGCAACCATGACCAAACACAATTCACTGGATTCGGCGAGTTAGTGAACTGACAGTCGATGCCCTGTCGGGTAACCATCGACCCTTGCGGTTCTTCGGCTTATTTGCGAGCCGATGGCGCAAAGCGAATGTCGAGAGAGCGCAGATAGGTCTGCAAGCCGGCATCTTGAATCGGAATGATCCACGCCTGTTCGCCCGATTCGTTGTAATGCGCATGCCACATGCCCGGTGGAGTCACAAATGCCGAGTGCGGTTCCCAGTCGACGCGAATCGGGTCGATGATTTCGCCGTCCTCATCAACTGAGCGGCCGACGAGTGTGTAGCAACCCGGCTTGCAGTCGCCGACAAGGTCGAGCGCGACAGACTGGTGTCGATGTGGTCGTTGCACCGCATCAACTGGAAGAAGTCCATACATCGCCCACAACACATGGGTGACGGTTTGTGTCATGTCGTTCGGTGTGGTGTTCAGCAAAATCGACAAACGATTGCGGTCGGTTGCACGAGGTGAAGATTCGACATCGGCAAGTTCGGCCTGCACACGCTCAGCGGGAAAGCGGGTTGGTTCGAATTTCGGGTGCGTTGGAACAACACCGAGATGACGAAGTAACGGTTCGTCGGTGACCCAGTACATCGTTGTGTCGGTTGACGCTCGGTGGACGGTTGCAGAGTTGGCAGGGAGGACAAAGAAATCGCCCGCGCTCCATTCGAGTTCCCGACCGTTCACAGTTGAGACGCCGTTGCCAGAGATCACGTGATAAAGCTCGGAGGTTGCAACTGGAGCGGTATCGACCGAAGCGCCGGGAGCGATTCGAATGAACGAGGTGAGCAACGCTGGTGATGTCGCCGGACCTTCGGTGATCGACAGTTGTTCGGAAAGGTCGAATGGAATGATGCCGGTTGCGATTGCTTGGTGCCGGGCAGCAGGGAAGCGTTCCATCGCGACTGGGGGGATGCGTCCTGAACCAACGGGGTTCGCTGCCCGGGTGTATTCGAAGTAATTGGATTGGCCGGACCAATCCTGATCATCGAGACCTTCGGCTGACCCACCCATCACCAATGTCGGTTCCATCGCTTCAGTCTGCCTTCTCCACCGGGATCACGCGAGGGGAGGGGCCTAGGATTGGGCCATGTCTGACCGTGGTCTCACTCATCTCGATCCTTTGGGCCGTGCCCGGATGGTCGATGTCACGCCCAAAGACGTCACCCACCGTCGGGCGATTGCTCGTGGTCGGGTGCATATGACCCCTGAAACAGCGTCGCTGGTTGCCCGGGGGGCAATCAATAAAGGTGACGTTTTGTCAGTGGCGCGCGTTGCTGGCATCCAGGCGGCCAAGCGCACCTCAGATCTCATTCCGCTTTGCCATCCACTGATGATTGGTGGTGTCTATGTGAACTTTCGCATTGAGGATGACTTCATCGAGATCGAAGCGCAGGTCGAAACTGTTGATCGCACTGGCGTAGAGATGGAAGCACTCACCGCGTGTTCAGTTGCGGCGCTGACCATC
>SXGQ01745127.1_pt1 | contig 33034 bp, 30 predicted proteins | sample 3178371 | NCBI WGS metagenome assembly SXGQ01 (sample SAMN11356859, study PRJNA531348) | freshwater metagenome | isolation source: freshwater sample F1-20 | place: China: Fuxian Lake, Yuxi | collected 2017-12-25
GGAGGCCGAAGAAACTGACACAGAAGAGCTAGTTCTAGAAGAGTTCGAATACAAGGGCTCTATATATTATCGCGACAATGCTAATAACCTGTACATGGTCGATGAAGATGGAGAACCTTACGATACTCCATTCGGAACTTGGAACCCAACAAAAAATAAGATTCTTATGAATAAAACCTAGACATTTAAAAGATGTTGGGTAACTGTGATCCCGCTATAATATCACTTGCTATCTGTATTTCTCTTATATTTTTGGATATATTCCGACACCAATATAATCGTATACCGGTCTACACCATTCTTGGTTTTATTTCACTTATTATTATGGCAGCACTCTGTAATAAGAATGCGTATTTTTTAGCATGGTTAATTTTGTTATTCCCCTTTATAGTAATCGGATTAGGTATATATCTTAAATACCATAAGACCACACCTATGCGCCAAGAAGATTCAACACCGCATTTAAATTCCCATTCCCCCCCATTGGAATGAAAAGCCTAAGGATTTATAGATTCTATATTTTAGAACATTATGTACTTTGGGTATATTACTTCTACACTCTTTTTCCTTATCCGTTCATACGCATATATAAAATCAACCTACGACATGATTTCTGATAATCTACATCTAATGTATAGTAAGTTCTACCGAGCCATTTCCACACAATATTATGTGTTCTTCCAACACGTTACTTCCCCGTATAATGTTTTAGATGTAAATATTTCTGCTTCATCTTGCGCCCTACCCCTATGGTATTATATACCCGAAAAGAAGGCTTTTATTTCTTATACTGTAAATACATCCGTAAAAGATATATTGAACGATGATAGTCGCGCTTCCCCTCTTCCTATCTTAAGTATGCAGGTTACAGAAAACGACAAGGTTGTTTTCGACCTTACCGACTTTCTATCAACCATTACAGTATATAGCTCTACATCTAATAAATGTCCATCCGTAGCCCATCTCTTGGGTGCTTGGACACTTTCGGCACGTATAGTTCTCGACAGAGAGCGCGACTTTATTATACGTATTCTAGACGAAAACGCAAAAGAATATACAGCAGATGTATGTGAATGCAACGATATTTTTACAGACAATCATTGTATAGAAGGGGATAATTCTCCGAGTGCCGAGCCAGCGCATGTTGATTCATCGGAGCAAGAAGAAGATGTTCCACAGTTAGCATGACCAGATTTAGCTGCGGCAACTACTTAAAATTGATGTATTAACTATATATAGAAATCGTTCTCAGTAATGAGTATCGATCTTGATTCCCATCTACCTTCTGGTGTATGGACATTATATTTCCACGCACCAAGGGAGAAGCGATGGACACTGGATACATTCCAGCCCATCGCAAAACTTTCTACTCTTCGTGAGGCACTCGCCGTGTTTAATGAGTTAGGTGACAAGATTAAGCGAGGAATGTATTTCTGTATGCGCGATCCTATCCCACCTTTATGGGAGAACTATCAGAATATTCGCGGCGGCAGTTATTCTCTCCGAGGGGGTCCAGAAGAGGGGGGTGATTATTATAAGTCATATATTATCGGTGCGATGTTGAATCATGTTTCGGTAGAAAAGGAGGATCAGATTGTGGGACTAAGCATTAGTCCCAAAATCATGACGGGTCCAAATGGCTCACAGCGTGTTGGATTCTATGTTATCAAGGTTTGGAATAAGGATTCCGAGAAGTTTAGCAACCCAAATGGAATCCAGTTATTACATCCGAAGCTCGTTCCTAGCGATGTACTATATACTCCGCATGTGGAGAAAAAGATGTGAGTTAACCCTGTTGATACACACTAAATTTGGGCTCATCGAGGCTTACTACACGATTCGCATGCTCAACAGTCAAATATATGAATTTTCCTATGTCACTAGAAAGCGTACAAATAATATCAGGGATACTCTGCATAACAAGCAACTCTGTCATAGATTGGTGGTATGCCGCCAAGCGAGCTCTTAATGGATTACGCCCGTCCGTTCTCGGAGGAACTTGCTCGAGTGAAAATACTTTCCATGAGGCATCTGCCTTTTTCTTGAACTGCTCGATAGCAGTTGAAGAATCAGACATTATGAAAATATTAGGAGAAGCTGTAGTTGTAGCAGTCAATACCTTTTTCGCCGCACGCACATATTCATCTATGGGCAAAGCTCTCACACCCACTCTATCGGGTCGAATATATATCCCGAGGTCAAATGAGGTAGGTAAACGCGAGGCCTTAATGATTTCCTCTAGGGGCGCATGAACAGAAGGATTCCATTGAAATATTTGCTGGGCCGCGGTGCGAAGAGTTTCTACAGGTAATGCGTTCGCATTAGCTAAAATACGCGGTAGTATTCTACTCATAGAGCTGACAGAGGGAAGCATAGAATCCGCAAACGACACGCCACTCGTATCCACAAATGAGTTTTTTATGAGCGGATGCGTGACACCCACACTATTCATCATATCATATACATGTAACGTGCGCCCTTCTGTACGGGAATACATGTAGGCATACAGGTATTGTAGAAAGTTCGAGCAAAAGGAGGAGTCCGTAGTTTCGAAAAAATATCCCATTTTCTGCTCTACACGTTTAAGAGCAGGAGGTTGAGCACGAACCCACGAAGTCATGTTTCTGATGTATAATATACAGCAGAAATATGTCTTAAAAACGCATTCACTTTAAAATCTTTACAGGGGCATTCAACACTTTTGCTAGAAACGCGTGGTCCATATCCTTTGTCGCGTATTTGTCACGTGGAACCGGAATAACCTTCTGTATATTTGTTACTAGGCGACATTCATAGGCATCCTTCTTTTCCTCTTTCACGCAATGGTAGTAAACATACTTTGCGGGGGCGACTTGGTCTGGTATAAGAAAAAGTTTATCGAATATATTCTCCTCCATTATATATACTCTATAGGAAAACTTTAGGCGTTAGCGTTAAGCGATAGCGTTAAGCGATAGCGCCCTGCTTGTTCTTCATAGGTGCGAGAACCAGCTTCACCTCGCCCAGATTTGCCACAGTGTAGCGCAGAATGAGGGGGAAATCGTTCTTCAAGTAGAGTTCTATGCTGGGACACAGGCTCGTACACTTTGTGAAGAGTACCAGATGCTTCAGCTGGAAAATGCCCTGGACAATCTCCGCCTGGGCCCCCGCAGACTTATGTACCTTCATATTCGAGTTATCGTTCTCCGAGATAATCGTCTCCTGCTCCGCGAAATCACCCATACACTTGAAAATGAGGTCAGACCCGCTACTCGTAATCTCCACATCCAGCTTCTCGCCCAGCGCATTCATGTCGCGGCAAATCTTCTGTAGGTCGACGCTCGGCATATGAATAATACTCGTGAAGTTGAGGCTCGGAATCTGGATATCCTCCACATCCGTATCGAAGAGTTTCAGGAAGTAGTTCGTCACCGTGGACTTCTCCGAGTTCTCCATACGAATCCCCAGCTTATTCGGATTGGACGCGGGCAGATAGAGAGTGAGGTTATCATTGTTCCCCATCGTCTTAATCAGCTTGAAAAAGTAAATCATGTTCACTCCCAGCACATGCTTCGCAGGGCAGTAATACTTCTCGAACCGGTCAGAATGTAGGCGCAGGTAAACAAGAACCGTGTGTGTCTCATCCACCGCCATGACCTTGATACCCTGGGAATCGAACTCGAGATTCGCCTCCGTCAGAATCTCCTTCAGAGCCTCTACCATCGTGCGAAAGGCACCGGACTGAACTGTACTGGCCTCCAGAAGATTGCCATTCGCGTTTGGTTTGGCCCCTGACATTTCTATTGGTTTATGTCTAAAAGACCTTTAGGTAAACTAACGCCGGGGGGCGGCACGCCTGCGGTATGTGCGTTTAGCACGTCGTGTATGCCGTCTCCGGCTCCTAGGGCGCCGTCTAGATGCCATCCGCTCCTTGTTGTTTTGTATAAGGCGAGAGCCCTGTATCATAGCCGCCGTCGTAAAATATGGGGCCGCTCTCACTACCCCACCCATTACACTGGGTATGAAGCCACCTTGCGCAGGTGGGGCACCTGTCTTCATCTTAGTTTATCTATATATTTAAAGAACCCTCTTTATGAAATATAAATGCCCAATACTATTGAACGCATTACTATCGATTCTTCCGATGCGATGACGGAGCTATGTTTTCTAGGTAAATCTACGGGGTCAGATAAGAGCCCCTATAACACTTGTAGGCATCGTCATCCTTATACGGCTGTATATAACATGCTCTTCTCTCCTTTAAAGAATCAGCCCATACATTTCGCGGAAATCGGGGTCGCAGCAGGCTGTAGTGCGATTCTCTGGGACCTGTATTTTACACATGAGGGGACGCGCCTTCACTATTTTGACCGTGAAGAAGGTTTCCTAGAGAATGGGCGTGGACTCACTAGCTCTAGGACAAAATATTCCTTAATGGATGTTTCCGTGGATGGGGATGTTGTGCGGGCTCTAAAGGGTTCTCGCGGCGAAGCCCTGTACGATGTTATTCTGGATGATAGCAGCCACGAGCATGGGCATCAGATTCGTATCATTAAGGAGGCCTTCCCACTTCTGAAGCAGGGAGGGCTACTTATTGTGGAAGATATATTCCGCTCCATACCTGAAGAGGAGTATTCACGAGAGCTGACCGATATTTTGCCGCAATGCTCAGCGGCCTATTTTAGTCTGTGCGAGCACAAGTATAAGTTTTCGCCTGGATGGGATAATGACAAGTTGCTAGTTCTTGTAAAAGAGTGACCTCCTGCGTCTTTTACGCGTCCCCCCCTTCATAAACTTCATATGTTCTTTCGTCATATAATGCGCATTTCCTGGGTTAAGTTTCTTATAGTTTTCGGTTAGTTCTTCGCCTGCTTTAATATTGCGTATGGCATGTGTGCCCGTTGTATTTGGAGTATCCGAGTGATTCATCCAACACTGTAAAGAGGCAGATAGATTCGGTGAATAAAACTCCATTTCATTAAAATCCTTACTGAAATATGTTCTATCGAGGATTATTTTTCGAATAGCAGGATGTAATTCTTTCATTTCTTCTGGAGTAAGTTTGTTGGGCGTATGCCTTTCCCCATATTCCTTATGGTCTGTTATCTGAGTCCCTTTAGGAATATCCCGAATAGCGAATACTCCTATACCTTGAATAGGTGATGGACGCAGTGTAGCCCATACCGTAGAGTTTAAATACTCTATACATTCTTCAGCTACTCGCATCCCTTACTTATTAATGTGAATAAACGGGGAGCGGTTTGTAAAATTGGAAGCCTAGTAAGCCTCCACCCTTGCTATAGAATGGACGCCTCTGCTTATAAAAAACACACGCATCGTGAGCACATCTTGGAGCTGCCCGATACGTATATCGGCTCCACCGATACTCACGCTGAGTCTCGGTGGGTCTTTGACGAAACCTCTGGAAAGATGGTACATCGTCCCGTCCAGTTCAATCCGGGTTTCTACAAGTTATTTGACGAAATCATTGTGAATGCGCGGGATGCTCTTGTGCGTAGCCAGACGGAGGCTGGGCGCACGCCTATCAAGCACATTGATGTTACGATTCAGGAGCCAACGGCAGACAAGCCTCTGATGATTACCGTAGAGAATGACGGCGATGGTATCCCCGTGGAGATGCATCCTACGGAGAAGGTATGGGCGCCCGAGCTCATCTTCGGCCATCTTCTAACGAGTGGCAACTATGACAAGGGCGAGGAGAAGATTGTGGGTGGCAAGAACGGCTACGGTGCGAAGCTCACCAACATCTTCAGTCGCTCCTTTACCGTGGATACGCGCTCGAAAGGGCAGAAGTATTCGCAGACTTGGACGAATAATATGTCCGTCGCAGGCAAGGCGGTCGTAAAGAAGGACGCAGCGAAGGGCTTCGTTCGAATCACTTATGTACCTGACCTGGCCAGCTTTCCTGGGCTGAGACTCTATGATATGCTAAAGGTGATTAAGACCCGCGTCGTTGAGTTGGGCGCGATGGCCGGTAAGGAGGTCAAGGTCACCTGTAACGGCTGGCATGTCCTCACGAACACGTTCGAGAAGTTCGTGAAGCTCTTTGTCAAGGACGATACGCCTATCGCCTATGATCGCTGCGGCGAGCGCTGGGAAGTCGCTGCCGTGATGGCGCGGCAGCTGTTTGAAGAGGATGGTGTGCCCGATGAGAAGCACGTCTCCTTTGTAAACGGTATCAACACCCGAAAGGGTGGTAAGCACGTGGAGAAGGTTGTCGGCACCATTATCGGCGATTTCTGCGAGCTCGCAGCGAAGAAGAAGGTGCCCGTGAAGCCTGGGCAACTCAAGGACTCCGTCGTGTTCTTTGTGAATGCGACGATTGTGAATCCCGCGTTTGATTCACAGACGAAGGAGACGCTCACAACGCCCGCGGCGAAGTTCGGCTCCGTATTTAAGACTGAGGGCAAGTTCGTGACGCAGCTCGTGAAGCTGGGGCTCCTCGATGAGGCGATGTCGATTCTGGACGCGAAGGCGAATAAGGATGCGAAGAAGACGGATGGCTCCAAGAAGCGCACGATTCGTGGAATGCCCAAACTCGTGGATGCCGCGTGGGCGGGGACGGCAAAATCGGGGGAGTGTACTCTGATTCTCACGGAGGGAGATTCAGCTGCGACGTCGGCCATTACGGGGCTATCCGTCGTTGGGCGTGAGAAGTGGGGCGTGTTCCCTTTGAAGGGTAAGATGCTGAATGTGCGCGACGTATCTGCCGACAAGTTCGCCAAGAATGAGGAGCTCACGGCCATTAAGAAGATTCTGGGGCTAGAGCAAGGCAAGGTATACAAGGACCTGAAATCGCTGCGTTATGGCCGCGTCATGGTGATGGCAGACCAGGATTTGGACGGCTCGCACATCAAGGGACTTCTGATGAACTTGTTTCACAGCGAGTGGCCGGCGCTCATGCACGCCGGTTTCATCTGCTCGCTTGCCACTCCACTGCTAAAGGCATCTAGGCGCTCCGAAGTGAAGAGCTTCTACTCGCCCGCGGAGTTCGAGGCGTGGAAGACCAACCTAGGCGGCTCCACTGCCGGCTGGCATCTGAAATACTATAAGGGGTTGGGCACGAGCACGGATGAGGAGGCCAAGCAGTGGTTTCAACAGCTTCATGAAATCAAGTATACCTGGGATGGCGAGACGGATGAGACGATGTCTCTCGCCTTCTCTAAGAAGCGTGCGGACGACCGTAAGGCCTGGCTGGCGCGATACAATCCGCAGCGTATGCTCGTAGTAGAGGCCGATGGCCGCGTCAACTATTCCAGTTTCATCAACGATGAGCTGATTCACTTCAGTAACGCAGACAATATTCGCTCGCTGGCCTCGATTATGGATGGCCTGAAACCGTCACAGCGCAAAATCCTGTTTGGCTGTTTGAAGCGTGGTCTGCGCGCCGAAGTGCGCGTGGCACAGCTGGCCGGCTATGTTTCAGAGCATGCGGCGTATCACCACGGCGAGGCGTCTCTGACGGGTGCCATTACCTCGATGGCACAGCAGTTCGTCGGCGCGAACAATATCAATCTGCTCGCTCCTATTGGGCAGTTTGGCTCTCGTCTCCAGGGCGGCAAGGACGCAGCCTCTGCGAGGTATATTCATACGCACTTGGAGGGGATTCTCGATACGATTATTCGCAAAGAGGATGCGGGGATTCTGAAGCACATTGATGATGATGGGCTCGTAGTAGAGCCTGAGACGTATTATCCGGTTGTACCACTGCTCGTAATCAATGGCTGTGTAGGGATTGGTACCGGCTTCAGCACGGATATTCCTCCGCACAATCCCGAGGAAGTGGTCGGGTTGTTGCGTGACCGTCTAGAGGGGCGGCGGGCGACGCTCGAAAGGTTAGCCATGCGCCCTTGGTGGCTCGGCTTCAAAGGCGCTATTCAGCTCGTGTCAGACGGTGTCTGGGTGACACGCGGCTTGTACGAGTTCGATGATGCGAAGAAGCTCGTAACGATTACGGAGTTGCCGGTGGGCACTTGGACTCACGATTACAAGGCGTTCTTGGATGAGTTGTGCGTAGCAGGGAGTGTAGCGAAGGCAGGGGGTAGCCAGGGTGGCAAGCAGGATTCGAGCAAGACCGAAGACGGCAAGCCCGTGCTGCGGAACTTTGAGGACTTGTACAACCACATTGACGTCAAGTTCATTCTGGAGCTTGACCCCGATTACTATGACGACGTGAAGGCGAATCCCGTGGAGTTCGAGAAGCGGTTCCAGCTCACATCCACTTGGCGCACGACAAATATGGTGGCCTTTGACATGGACTCCAAGATTGTCAAGTATGGGTGTGTGGGCGATATTCTCGAGGCATTCTACCAGCCGCGTCTGATAGCTTATGAGGCGCGCCGTACCGCTGAGATTGAGCGCCAACGTCGTGAGGCCGAGGAGGCCGACGCAAAGGCGCGTTTCCTACAGGCCGTGCTGGACGGCACGATTGATATGCGCCGTGCGTCCGATGAGGACATTGTGGCTGCGATGATTGCGCATGAGTTGCCTGCGCTGTCGGGTGATAAGGTCGCCACGAATGTGGATGCCTATGACTATCTACTGCGGCTACGTATGGACCGCGTCAAGGCCGCGGCCGTTGAGGAGCACAAGAAGGCCGTTGTCGCAGCCCAAGAGGCATTGGCGGCCCTGGAGGCCACCACGGCATCGAGCATGTGGCTCTCTGACTTGGACGACTTTGAGAGCGCCTGGAAGAAAATGCGCGCCGAGCGTGAGGCCGCCCTGGCTGGAAAGGCAAAGCCTTCTACGAAGCTCGCTGGCAAGGTGTTCAAAATCAAGCCGAAGGCCGTGCCTTCCGCTAAATAAGAAGGATACCACATGAAATCAATATGAATCCAAGTAGCTGAGTGAAAGAGTATTTTTCACCCATAGACATCCCAACCAATACATTTGATACGGTCGTAATAGCATTCCACGCACCATTCACACGGCCCAGATTCTCTGAGCGAAGTGCTCTTTGAAAAAGATATACGATTACCATGTATGCCCCAGCTCCACCCAGAATATATTCTTGTTTGTCTGTTTGCGCATACAGTTTCAAACAATATACGGCGAATGTTTCCACGGCACCCATAATGGTAGCGAACTGTATGGCAACATCGCCTATAATGCGCTGTACAAGGTCAATCATCTACTATATCTTTTAAGAAAAAATCACGTGCCAACATAGGATCGTATAATATCAAAAATTTCATTGATTATATTATCATGATTATAATCCATATAATGATGCGTAGAGCCTGTTAATAGGCAAACACGCTCTACAATACCTTTTCTATTTGTTTCTGTATCCAAATCAAATACGATTGATCCATTTGGAATCCATAGTAGATTTGTTAAGCACGATCCGTGTCTAAAGATAAAAATCTTAGCATTTCTAAAAAGGTTCACTTGTTCAGCAAAATCCATATCTTCAAGAATATACGGCTCATCATACAACCACCCCTCCTCTAAAGATGCCCTGTAGTGTAGTTCTGCGAATTTACGAGGCTCGAACCTACGATCATTTTTTCTTTCTATCAAAAGAAGCTGCGGAAGTGACTGGATACTAGTTGTTCCGTATTTGGACAATACATACTCTCTATAGGTAGATAATTGTGAATATAAAAAAGAGTCAGAATACCTCTGTATATTATTAGAAAGGCCCCTTCCAGGATAATATTTACCACTCCATATACTTCTTTGACGACCATCCTCCAATGGCTAAATATAACATTCTTTAAATATAATATGGTTATCCGCAGCAAGGGTATGCTCGAAGATAGGTGGATATGGGCTTAGACTTTCTATTAGGTCTTTCCAAACCCCTTTATAGCTATTATTATGTATTATAGACTCATGTTGTTTGGGGAAAAGTTCTATATACCGTCTTCGTATAAATATTCGCCACTTCTTTTCTGGATGTATTGTCCTGATTATCGAAAAATATGGGACAACACCTTCTATAAGCGCATGGGAATAACAGAAATGTAACGTATCTATTACTAAAACGGGCTCTTCTATAATATTATTCAGATGACGAGTATGATTATGAGATATATCCCATGTTTCGAAATATCTATTTGCGATATTAGGCTCGGCGTTAACTATAAATCGGCCGTGCCAAGAAATATCATTTAAATACAATATATCATCACATACAAACTCCATACTTATGTAACACCACTTTTTTCGAGCGTCTACAAGGCGCACAAAAAAAATGGTCCAGGCGGGGTTCGAACCCGCGACTTTGGCGTGCCATTAAGCATACAATGAACTGTATAAGCACCACACTCTACCAACTGAGTTACTGGACCTCGGAGGGCGCCTACCCCCTATGTATGGGTAGGCAACGATGCTTTAGGCATTTGGGCGAGTCAATTTTTTTATAGCGGCAGCAACAGCGGTAGCAGCGGCGGCAGCGCCCCCTGCCTCAGCAGGCAAAAATCTTAATAAGTCTATCTTTCTTCTCTGTGCGCACTCTCCGTTTGCCCGCCTTCGATTTTCGCGTCGTCGATTTCGGCGCATGTATCGTTTGCTCTACACCACTCTCTCCTGACGGTAATGCCCCTGTGCTGACATCAGTAAGAACTATGGACAAGTCATCGCCCTCATATCTCTTGGGCCCCCCACCCTCCATAACATGCTTCTTGGTTACTGCATCCGCAGCCCCTTTCAGATTGAAGCCCGATGATTCTAGACCTCTTAATATATCACGCGCCACTTCTTCCAACGGTTTCAGCGCCGAGCTATCACTCTCCACAAGCCCATCAGACATTATCGCTAATAGTCCGGCGGCAGGTCGACGCCATACAACTACATCCGGGTGGGCTGTCACCTTCATTTTCGTCCAATCCGCCCCCGCCGGTGGGACCTTCCCTTTCCAGTTCAAACTGAAATCTCCAAAGGCACGTGCTACGGCAAGCATTCCATCCACTCTCGGAATACCGTGCTCATCAATCTCTACGAAGCCACCGGCAGCCTGAATGCGAGCTGTTTCTACTGCAAGCGATGGCTCGTGTTTCCCCATCGCCTCTATGATTTTCCCAGTGCGCGGGTGCATCAAAAAGCAGGGAGAATCACCGAGGTAAGCCATATAGATATGAGTAGCCGTAACCAAGCCTACGGTGGCCGTGGAGCCGGAGTCATTTATGGTATCAATGACGCTCGCCAAGTATTTATTGAACTCAATGAATGTGCGCTTCAGCAAGGCGACAATATCATCTGTGCGCTTCAAAGCGTCCGGTCCGAGAGCAATCAGCGCCCCCTGTATGTGTTTATAAAGAAGGGTCTTACATAGCTTCGCCACTTCCTGTCCGGAGTGACCATCGTATACGGCAAACAAATCGCAGCCATCCATGATATTTTCCACACTTATCCGGTCTTCGGAAGAGGGTGGAGACCGCCCTCTTCCGTTGAATTGTGAAGTTCCATACAACATCCTACCGATCCGCTCCGGTTAATACATTTCTAAAAGCCCGCATTTTACATAAATGGTTTAAAGGGTAAACTCTTCGTACCGGCACGGCTCAAATGCTGAGGCTGCGCCAAAGGGACAGGGAGCTTGGTGATATCATTTATGTAATAGAAGTACATGTCCACAGCAGATAATATGTGCGGAACAGACCAATCAACCACCTTCTTATTCAGGTCTTCAATCTGACCGGCAATGTCGCTTGTCATATTCCGAGCGTATTGATAATAAATGGCACGCATAATTATTTTCAGCTCATCGGTCGATTGATTGTCAATGAGATATTGTTTGCCCTTACTACCATCAAAAACACCCTTGCGTATAAGTTGCTGAATACGCTCCACGTTTGAAGCGGAAAAGAATCCGGTACTCACCGGCGTGGTCTCCCAGTTACCCCGAAGCATATCCGCCTGAAAGTCCGGCTCAACTGTTATCTGAGGCGCAAATCCGGGAAGACCTGCGTACGGATCTCCGAGCTTCTCTTTATTTATTGTTACCCTCCCGTTTTCCCCGGCGGAGTTGTCCGTTGTCAAAGGAAGTAAAAAATCAGGAAGTGTTCCGAGCCCGGTATTTTCTGGGCGAGGCATCCGTTTCTACATTTGAGATCTTATTCTTAAGGGCTATCCGATTCCGGCTTTCCATCCGGCCTGGCAAATTTATTTCTAAAATACTGGTATAACAAATGACCTCCCTCCAGACCTCCCAGAAGCAGCACGACAACGATGCCGGGTATTTCATGCCCCTAGGCTCCCTTATTGGCTTTATCAATGCCCGTACGGAGCCCTCCCCCGCTGGCGCCAACACCGGCGTGAATGGCGGCACTTTCTCTACGGCGTCCTGGGCCTTCTGGGGCTCAAAGGTAACTTCTTCTATCAACGCCGCGGGCGCCGGTCTTCTGAAGGATATGGGTCGTACCGTAGTTTCTTCTAACCGTACATTCCGCAAGGTTCAGCTGGTGCTAACGGGCAATCAGCTGTCTTCATTCGGCGTGAGTGGCCCCGCTGGCACTACGCCCAACCAGGACTACTACACCGGCTACATTGAGCTGGGCTTCGAGGGCTCGGGCACCCCCGCGCCCGTGGCTCGCTTCGGCCGTTAATAACTTTATCAATATTTATACGACTATTTCAATCACATTTGATGTGCTTAAAATAGTAGGACAGAACAGTAGATGAACTTTAAGTTTGTATTTTATTGCTTTTTGTCAATTCTCATTATTACAGGTGGGGGCTATTATTTCTTTTCAAGCAGACAAGAGAGTGTTGCCGCCATATTTTTCCTAGGCGCGACTGTAGCCGCTCTATTTTTCGGTTTTCGTTGGTTTAATTCTTCCGGCGATATAAATACTACTTCTGGGCCGTGGCCTCCTTCTGTAAACTATTGCCCTGATTTTATGACTCTGGCAAATATTAGCGATGAGCAAGTATGTATCGACACGGTGGGCGTGGCAACAGCAGGTGGTATATCGAGTTCTGATGGTACAAAGATAGCCGACCAGTATTTATTCAAACTATATCTTACAAGCTCGGGGGCAGATCGCACCTCTCTTCTATGTCAACAGGCGAAGGAGAAGAAAGTGACATGGGAGGGTGTATGGGATGGCACTACTTGCCTATCAAGCCAAGAGCCTCCCAAGCCCCCTCGTATGTCAGAATCTGTAGCGGCAACGCCTAGCACCTCTACGACCATGACGACTAGTACCGGTAGCGGTAGTCGTCGTGGAAGCATGTAATACTAGTATCTCCCTTGGTCTAAAGATACTAAATACTATCCACATAGCATGGAAGAAACAGTGTGTTTGCACCCATTCATCGAAGAAAAACTTAATGAATGGTTACAAACGAGAAAGCAGCCCGCCGTTCTTCTTCTAGGACCACCAGGCATTGGAAAAACCACTATAGCGCATCGTATTTTCAAGCAGGGAGGTTTAAAAACCGTCGAGTTCAATGCGAGCCATACACGCTCTGGAACATCTTTCCGAAAGATTATTCTACCACTTCTGCGCGATGGGGGAATCGTACAAATGATAGAATCTGGAAAGCGTGGTGGAATAGGGGTACTTCTTGATGAGATAGATGGACTTAGTAACGGGGAGCGCGGCGGTCTATCAGAGTTACACGCATATCTTAAAACAAAAGAGGCATCGGATGGGCGGCCATTAATATTGATCAGTAACTCACTTGATACACGAACCCTACAACAAATATCAAAGATTTGTTTGACATTTAAAGTTGGTGCGCCAAAGCCTGAAAGAATACGCGAGTGGCTTGGTCATGATATCCCTGATTCATATTCTGGAGACCTACGCTCGCTTAAGAGACAGCTAGCTGGTCTAGAAATAGCTGATCAACCCGTGGAAGCACCCGATGGCGTTATACCAGTAGCTTGGTGGACATTGTGGGGAGAATGGGACCCATTTTTAGAGTTTGATATTGAAAATAATGAAGGTAATCTAGCAAGTCTGATTAGTCTAGAAAATATCCCAGAGCGTATTGAGGAAATAAAAGGTGACACACATGAGTCGTGGAATATGTATCTATCATTATTTGACGCGTATAAAGTTTCTGACCAAGGTGATTTCTGGGCATTTTTCTACCAATGTTGGACTATTCTCCCCCTTTCACTAAAACTAAAGTTGAAGATAATTAGCTTGCGACTATCTGCTGAGGCACCCGTATCAGAGCAAACAAAACAACTCGCTATTGAGGATTTTCGTTATACGCCTGTTCTTACAAAACAATCTGCCATGTTCAACGCGTGGAAACTTCTATGCGAAGTTTCGGAATCAAGAGGGGCTCCTGTTCGTACAGCGCCAATGTATGCGTTCGCGGAGATTCAAAGTGGAACTCTGCGACCGGATAAGGTGCGGCGCTATGAGGCAGTGAGCCTCGAGCATTTGTATAAGAATATTTCAAAAGCGTGAGCCGGGCAGTTTAATTGTTAGCCTTGGATTATTTTTTTCATGATAGATAAGATTTTTTGTTTTTATAAAGCCTCTAACTTTGACACCACGCACGCGAAGCTTGCCTTTCTGGGTCTACAACATTGGGGAAATGTTTGGCGAAAATCCCGCCAGGACCATATAAGAAGGGGAGATTCACACATTTATCCCATACTTTTCGTGCCCACATACCCTCCAATGCGTCGGGAATCTCTTTTAGAACGCGCTCCATTTGACGCCATGGACCAGCAGGCGGCGGCGCAGGTACCTGCGCACCGATGCGCAGGCTCGGGCGCCACCAATGAAATAGTTCGCATTCCGCAATCGTGTGCGGGTGGTCCGTGAATTCCCACATATGCTGGTCATATGGATTATCAGGTCTTTTATGAATAGTCATCGGGCCGCTCACGATTACGTCGCGATTCTTATCCCATCCACGCGCACCAACAATATCTCCTGGTCTGAAATCGTTCATATTGATACGGATATGATGGTTGTCGAGGCTCAATTTTTTAAACTCTTACCGGTATGCGCCAAAGTTAGGTACACCCCTAGGGTGTACCTAACTTTGCCTACAGCGCCGGGCTTCTAGATCCCTACAGTAGCAATGTAGGCACAGATTAAATACTCCTAATGGAGTATTTAAACCAGCACATCGCGGTAATGGTGGGTGGTGGTCGGCACATCAGCGAAGTCCAAAGGATGAAGCGCTGATGCTGGCAAACGAACGTTAGTTCATTGTCGGCATTTCATCCTGGTGTAATAAGCGTATAAAATGTAGCGGCTCTGTTCTTCCCATACGATACGCACGCCCCAAAATTTGTTTCTCCTCCTCGTGTGTCATCGCGTGAAAGAGAATCACATGTGTCGCTGCCGTGATATTCAAGCCAGATCCTGCGTAGTGTGAGTTCAGAAGTAGACAACGAAGCTCATTGCCCTGAAAGGCCCGCAGAGTGGAAGCCACCGCGTCCTTATTTCCCTTCAACTGTTTTACCCGAATACCCAGCGAAGTGATAGACTCTTCCATCGCGGCAAACGGATTATCATATCGACTGAAAATGAGAAACTTCCCATCAGGATTCTCCTTGAATATTCTTAAGAGGGCATCGGGCTTCTTATCCAGCTGCGGCTCCGACTCATGTACATTTTCTACAATAGCAGTCTCCTCCTTATTTGTTACAACCCGTGTAAGCTTTCTCGCATCCATATTTGTTCGGCACATCGGGCATGTAGGATTGCGAGTAATACACATAAGAATACATTGACCACAGAATATACGAGAACAGCAGGGTGTAACCAGCGACTCAGAAGGCTCATCATAACAAATAGGGCATGCCTCATTCTTTAGACCCTCTATACGGTCATGAATACTCTTAATAGAATCCTCTATGCGTTTTATCTTCTCCTCCAGAGTTTTCAGCGCAGTCTCCTTCGCCCTCGCAGTCTCATACTCCATTTTCTCTTTGAATTCGTACGTGGTTTTGAGACGATATAACTCTTTCTGTAGGTTCAAAGTAACCGCTCCAATCAAACTCGTCGTATCTTCGACTTTGACACCTAGAGCAGAAATGGCCCCAGCCACATCACCTCCGTGTAGAAGCTGTTGTACGTCTGGAGGTACAACCTGGGAAACAATCCTCTGTGTAATAGGGGCCCTACAAATGACGTTGCTACGATGTAGGACAGGAAGAGAAATCGACTGCTGTACAAAGGCATCTTCACAGCGAACAACAAGGCGACCGCGAAGACGATGAGTACTGTTGATGATATCCCTGAAAAAGTTATAAGAAGTGAAGTTATAGCGCATATAGTTATATGGACGATTCGAACGATACGTATCCTCAAAATAAGAGCGGAAACACGCATAAGGTGCGTTCTCTGTAAATACCTGATTATGTAGGGCCTGCTGCTGTAGATATACCGTCTCATTCACATACATTACATTCATCCACGAGGCTGTCACAAACCATGTAAAACGCGTAACAGGCCTCGGATATCCGTTTACAATATGTATGGTATCTGCCTCATCGATAAATACCCGCTTCCATCGTATTCCATTATCTCGCTGCCATACACTGAACTCCTTATACTGCGTATTACTCACCAAGACCACTTGCGCGGCCATAATATCGCTGCAAAAATTATTCATCGTCAGCATTTTCTTTTTATCGAAGAGAACATGTGTTAGATTTGTCTGACTCTTTATATATGACGACCATTGACGAAAAAGTGTATGAGGCGCAACGATGAGCGCACCGGCTTCACTAATATCTGTAATCTTCTCATGCCGAATACTAAATACCTGATTTGTAGAAGATGGACTCATTGATGTTATACCATTTATAGGGGGAATAATCGCAAGGCGAGCTATATGGCCAAGAACCATTAGAGATTTCCCAACACCCACCGAATCACCCATAACTCCATAGGAGGAAAAGAGAGTTTCACCCGAGCAATCCATTCCATTTATTAACTCACGCTCTTTCTTCTCTATGGCTGCCAGAGCGGCTTGCTGATGGGAACGAAGAGTCACTTTTAGAGTACCCAGAGGAACATCGGCTAGCGGGGCGTCCACTCCAATACTATTATCGCGGACGTCCTTCATAAGCATAAACATCCGTGTAGAGGTTGGTATCCCCGTGGACATTTTACTAAAGTTCTCTATGAGGTGCTCTTAAGGCTCTCATATGGCTTTCATATGGGGCGTGTCCACGTAATTTCAGAACATGGCGGCAATAGTATCACGCAGATTCAAAAAAATCACGCAACATTTTATCCTTAATAAAATCACGTAGTTTCATAGAAGTTTTCTTCACCAGCGGATTATCCGGCATTTCGCGCATTTTTTTCTTATCAAACGTGTTGTCCGAATGACTCATAACGAGCATAACCTTTTTAGGATTTAGCTGAATCATCGGATTCTTATACGATTCTAAAAAGGATTTTTCTTCTGCGTGTGTGACTGTCTCGTCATAAGCGTGCGTGAGCGCATATGATTTACGCCAGGCCATCGTGCCATTAGTAGCATGCGTCGGCGCATACGGGCCCAACTTATAGATGGTCTTAATATCACTATAATACATGAAAATCTCCGAAGAACCCGCCAAACTCACATTCGGGTTTTGTTTGAAGGCGCTCACCACAGCGCTAACTCTTTCAGGCGGATAATAATCATCATCATCCATCGCAACAATAATACTTCCCTGTGCCTCATTGTTCAAGGTATTCCGCTTCGCACCGATATTCTGCTTCTCTCGATTATAGATGTAACGCACATTAGGAAACGTTAACCCTTTAAAGAGATCCCCAACGGGGTCAGAGCCATCGTCCAGAATAATCCACTCCATACGGTCCTTCGGGTAAAGCTGATGCGCATAACAGGCTATTAAATACGGAATGAATCTTCTACGATTATAGGTCGGCGTTATAACAGAAACAAAGGGGAACGTCCTCTCTCTTTCTGGTGATACTACTGTTGGCGGCATCTCTACCATGAATACGCATGGGCGGTTTAGCCTCTTTCTCCACAGCGATCTGCTGGAGTGCCAGCTGCGCCATTAAAACACCGTATTATTAATACCTACAAACGTCGATAACAGCCCAGAGAAAAGAATAGATAAATACCAGAGATTGTTTTTGGCGCTTTTCTGGTATGCGGCGGGGTCTTTCGTATTTACTACAACGTATGAAAACAGGGAGTCAAATGTACTAGTTGGCGGGGCAGGATTCTTATTATCTTCCACATATGGCTGCGGCGACGCGGTTTTTCCCATAGATACTGCCTTATTTACGATGCCAGCAACATTAACAACAGGTTCAGGAGTCACACCGGTAGTAGATACATATGATAATGCCGCCGCGGCCTCTTTGCCATTTATTAGATTACCCTCTAACAACGGACCCACAACTCTTTCTGATGCCGCTTGAACTGTAGTAAAACCCCCAGCCTGTTTACCATATGGATTAGTCCGCGGCTTAAAGGGAAATATGCCTGATACCCAAAATGGGGGTTTTATTACTCCTCCAATAAGAGATAACGGAAATCCGATGGCACCATAGATGAAATAGAATATACGCGCAGGAAGATAATCCTTCTCCGCCTCAACATACATATTAGAAGTAATAATACCTCCAAGAACCATCGAGGCAAATATGACAACCGCGTAAAATGAATAGTAAAGATATACCTTCCACCATTCCTTGAAACGACGATAGATGCGTGTAAACGTGGGCGTACTTCCATCTTGTGCCTCTTTTTCGCTGTCAAGTATATCTAGCCTATCTTGGTATCCAGTATCACTCGTGGTTATCGGAAGAGAATAATAGGTGCCGGCCATTGAACCCGCGGAGCCAGAGCTTTCTTTGTCCGTATAGAACTTAGTAGGTGACTGAGTATTCCATATTGCCACGTCTTTAGTAACATCCTCCAAAAGCGCATCATACTTAGAGCGTATTGTAGCATCTGCGTGTGTATCGGTGCGTATTTCCTCCGTCCGTTTACGTATTTTATCCTGGATGGCAACCATTTTAGCCAGGCCACTCGTGTAATCACTTTCACTCTGCGACCTCATCACACTTTCCGACTCGAGCTTGAACTGAGTCGTCTTTTCTATAAGCTGCGCCGGCGTAAGTGTAGCGGCTTGCGATAGTAGCGTATTACCGTCTTTTGTAATCTTTTCAACCGTACTCAGCGATGAGGCAGGAACACCGAGCGCCTTCGCAGTACTTAACGCCAAGTTAAGCTGATTCATCGAAGATGATAATCCTTTGAAGGCCGCCGTTTTCTCATTGGCAAGCGCGGCAGCATCCTTCGCAGCTTCCGCCGGGCTCTGTCCTCCTAGTCCTATACTACTCAGAAATGATGTGGTTGACATAACCTATACCTATCTTTCTCCCCTGTATTTTTTTAACGGCATGTAACGGCACTCTATCGCGCTTCCCGGGCTTTTACCTTTCCTAGACCTTATCAGAAGATGATAAATCTTATCTATATGGCCAGACCGATTTACGGGGGCTGGGTCTCATTCACGGCACACCTCTCTTTAAAGTACAAGTTTCCCCTCTTTAAAATCGGCTCAAAGACGGAGGAAAAACAGCGGGAATATGGATACGGTGTACAGTATCAGAATCGCGCACCGACGGACTTGCCCAAAGGGAAACTACTCATCACGGCGATTGATAAAACATATTATGAATATCTCGATAAGTTACCGGACGGAACCTATATTGTTATTCATGACCCTACAGAGGTAACGGGGAAAGGCAAGGAGCCGGTGCTAGCTGCGCTGAAACGGTTTCGCGTCATTACCATTCGCGATTCCGTGAAAAGATTTTTGAAAGAACAGTTCGGGATAAAGAGTCGATTCATCTTACACCCCTTTTATGAATACCCGTTCAAAAAGGATAAACATCCCTCCAAAGCCGTAAGTATTTCGCGCGTAGACTTCGATAAACATACGGATATTATCTTGAAAGCCAATAAACACTTGAAAGATCCGGTGGATATATACGGCGCCATAAATCGCCAATATGTCTTCTTCAAACTCAAAGAGCTGGGGTTCACGAAATATTACAGGGGTGGATTTGAAAAGAGTTTCGAAGAGCTCGGGGAGATTCTAGAAGATGCGAAATATGTCGTAGATATGAGTGTTATAAAGAATGACGGTGGCGGCTCGCAATACACCTTTTTAGAGGCCATTTACGAGCGCTGTGCGCTCGTTATCAATAGAAAATGGATAGAGGGGTCTAAGACGGATTTTATCGATAAAGAAAACTGTTTCGTGGTGGCGAATGAAGAAGAACTAGAGTCGTTGTTGAACAAAGACCCGAGCACATCTCGTGTAGTGAAGGGCGCGGAGAAACTGCTGGCACCCCATATAGATGTAAACTGGCCAAAAGAGCTGGCGGCCATGAAATCATAGCACATATTTGAGACCGCCCATGCCTGAAACGATTTCCACAAAGTTTATATTTTCCACATATATTGTCACGTCATACACGTAGTTCGTATTTGTAGGCAGTGGAAAGACATCCACGTCTACTTGGAAGTTCCGAATACGACTTGCGTTTAACGAACCGGATGGTTGTCCAGGGGACTGTTTCAGCTGGAACGAATATATAGGAAGACCATCTTGGCCGATTCCAATCGTGTGTCTGTAGGTGGCATACCGATTAAAAAAATCAACCGTCTTATACTCCTGTATTTCGTTACCGTCGGACAGTACACGAATACCACGAATCATATCACGCTGCCCAGTTGTCAATAAAATGCCGGAGCCTTGTGTGACTGCTGCCACATTTGGTGTAGGAATAAAGGGGGCGCGTGGATATGTAGACCAGTTCGTGAAGTTCGCAAAGTCGTTTCTATTCACCCAATCAGAGCGCCGCTGGATGAATATGAGGCGCGTCAAGGGATTGTGCGCCTGTATATCGAGAAGTTGCCGTGTACCGGGTATAGGATTATAAAACCGAGTAACCTGGCTTATGAGATAGGAAAGAGGCCTCGTTGCGAAGATTTGTTGTTCATCTTTCGGAAGATATATGAAGGTGGATTGAAGTCTAGGATTTATGGCAAACGTGTTCAGATCCTTCGGGGCCACACCAATATCTGTTAAGAAATACCGAATCTGTCCGTTTGTATTTGTTGCCGTACCATAGGATGGATTATTCTGCTCTGTCTGTTGAGTCGTACTTATATTCGTATATTCGGAGTTCACTCGATTTCCGTTTGCGTCCAACACGGTATATAGTTGATTGATGGGATTTAGAGTAATCTGGACCTCGCAATCGTGGTATTGAAGGCCTACCATGGGTATTGCCTGTGCGGGAGATTCTGAGAACCAAAAAGAGAGTGGCACATGAATATCGCGACCAAAAATCGAGGGGCGATTTAGTTGCGCGCCTGCGCCGAGGTCACTTATCACCGTCGGATACGGATTAAAGCTGGATGTCCCAGCCGCATAGGACCCATTCGCAGGATCTGTGAGCTCAGGGGTATCGCCGACCAAATATCTCCATTTCGTAAAGGCATCCTGGTCCTGGTCCAACAGTGCGCGTGAAAGTAGATATGAGCCATCGAACTCCTGAATCTTCTGGCCACCAATAAAAAAGGCGACATTATTTATTATCGCCGCGCCAATATAACGAACCCATTGAAACTCCCACTGAGCTGTACGGGTCAAAGGTGGTGTGTAAGTCGCAATATCTTTGCTGTAAATGTCGGGTATAGTAAATGTAAATATCATATCGGACATCAAATCGCCGTAACGAGGAACTTTCGCCCGCAGTTGAATAGGTTGGTCAAACGCAAGTTCATTCTGCCCACTCAATGGGACCGTAATATTCTCCATCGCAAAATGCGAGTATCGCTTGAATGCCTTATAGAAATATGTCATCTGTGGATTACCACTCAGAAGAACATTCTGTGCGCCATATGCGACAAGTGCTATCAACCCTCCACCGGCCATAGTCTCGTCTGAATCCTTACTGGAATAGAAGAGATTATGTGTTAAGGCCTTCACGCCACAGTCAATGCTTTCCAACCCACCAATCATCCGCCAAATAGGGTGGGCTATCCATATTGCGTGATGCCGTCTTGGTAGATGGGCCGGCGTTCATAAGATTCTGTATTTCATTTATAGAGAGCGCATACCGGGTGTATTTTACTTTAGACAAATAACCTGTGAAACTTCCTGCTATCGGGAACTTTTCATCGCCCAATGACATGGGGAAACTCCCCTGCCCTAAAACACTGGTATTTACATTGGAGAACATGATGAGATCCTGAAAATTTTGATACGGGAGTGTTTCTTTAAAGGAGATTCTGCTGGCCAAGTTTCCATTTATGTAGACATCGAGGCCGTTCATGTAACAATTCAGCACAACGTGAACCCATTTTTGAACGGGTATGTTCTTGATATCAATATACGTGAACGGATTTACATACGTATTCATCACCACGCGCATAGTATTTTCATCGCCCTTGAAAAATACTCCAGGGCCCATGAGAGGCCATGGCATACCGTACCCCTTATGAAACACATGTTTGAATGTAGCTTGACCATCAAATGTGGCAGGTTTTACTAAGATATAAAATGAGTATGCGAACTCAATGCCCGAGCGCTCATTCATAGAAAATGTTATAGGCTTCGCATTTGGATATTTCTGCGTATTCTGATGTATCACTATACTCGAGTCATCGGACGACGCAGTATTTTCCAGAAGAGTCTGTGAACGGCTCCCAGAGTCATATGATGTTTTATATAGGATTTCGCAGGCAAACATTATAACAAATATAATAGCTACCAGACCCAACCCAGTTACAACTTGACCGGGGGCACTTACACCTCCTGTATATGAACTTGACATCTCCAACTATTATGGTATTAGAATTCACTAGTTTGTTTTAGCACCTTGGAATATAGAGGCAATCCAACTCCAAATATCGGCCGAAGGTCCTGACGGCCCAGACATATACATCCTATATATCTCATCGGGACTCATGCTATATGAGCCCACCGCGGTATTGCCAATATACCCGTCAAATCCACCACGATCTGTTATATTAAATACGGGTGCAGTGGGGTCCACCTTAAAATAGGACTTTGAAACACAGGACCGTGTAAGTTTTCCGTCAATGTAGACGTCAATAGTGCGGCCAGATAAGACTACCGTAATCATTGTCCACCGCTGTAGGTCGATTTCAGGAATGTCGCACATGAGCGGCGTGTCGAGGAGTTCATCATCCATCGCAAGCGGGGAGAATAGGGCCTTGACTTCTGATTTTAAGAGACTGCCGACCTTTTCTGTATTGGGTGTTGATGTAGAGGTGGGTGTATCAGAAGAGTCGTGCTCGGAGCCACCCTCGGAGCCATCGGCAAAGCCTTGTACAATGTCGTTTGTATGTGTGCGGACAGTGAGTGTATTTTTAAATGCGCCTAGGGCAATGAGAAGAGTGGAGAAATACTGTCCCTGAATCTCGAAAATATGTTTACGAGTATTTCTATTCTTGTTATAACTGTTTACGTATATCCATGTGTTCACAGAGAACTCGCCGCCCTCGGAAGGAATGGGACCCTTGGGTGGTGTAGAGGGGGCTGTAATAGCAGCCCTTTCAGAGGGAATCAATACAGTCGCTGTTGTATTCGCACTCGTATAGAGGTATCTGTACAAATAATAGAGTGCCAGCATGGATAGCACTATAAAGATGAGGACAAATACCCCAAACCCAAGTCCATTGCCACTATTACTTTGATAACCCCTACTGTAGTTATCAGAGTATACGTTACGTGGGTCCATTTCTAAAGATATGTGTCAAAATTACTGGTATGTCCTTGACCAGTCGTATAAGGGATTTGCCGGCTGTATGGCCGGTGGATTGAAACATTGACCACCTGGGCACAGACTAAATGACGGTGTAAAACCTAATAGACTTGTTGAAACGGAAGAGGCGTAGGCGGGTATTATGCCCCCCGCATCTGCCAAGGTGAGTGCGTTACCAGACACATTCATATAAGGCCTTCCACGTGAGTCTGCGTACTGATTGTACTTCTCGGCCACATCCTTCGTTGTCAGGCGATAGTTATATAGATTCGCAACAGCGATTTGACCATGTAGCCCAGGTGAACCAGAAGTAACACCTGACAACGACCCGTCCATTACGTTTGCGATAGGCATATACATGGTTTTATGCGATAGAACTATCGCATTATTGTAATATATATCGAATCTACGCCCCTCTCTCGCTACAGTAACATAAGTCCATTTCTGTAGAGGTATCTCAGGTAACATAAGAGTTTCGATGTACTTTTGAGATCTAGACCTGGCCTGGGTAGTGCCCGCATTTGTCGCAATCCCTTCGGTTTTTACAATGAGTTGTGCCATGGCCTTTCCTTGGCGACTTGAATCCGGGGCGACAAGAACTTCTAGGCCAACAACTCCGCTTATATTGAATACAGAGCTATAGCCAGTATGATTACATACACTACAGTTACCATCGTTCTCATCACATGGACATGGTGCGAATATGCCATTTTCACAGGAGGCCTGGTTCGCATTTGTTCCACATGGCGCATGCGCTCCCGTACGGTTCACTTGACTTAAATATACAAAGGCGGAGAATGAGCCATTCGTATCGGAATAAAACCGCCTTGCCTCATTTTCTTCAACCATTACTTTACCAGCCGTCTGATTCAAATCATGCGGGCCCATGGAGGCGGCTATGATTTTCGGTGCGTACGTGGGAGAGAAATAGAATATGACGAATGTTCCCAGCAATATCGCCGTAAATATTAAAATCGTAACAGGCTGCATCTCTTATTTATATATTCGGTTATAAATCATATGGGCACTTGTACTATTTGAAAAAGAAAGATTCACTCTTTGAAGGCGCACCCTCCTTTGATTTGATTTCTCTTGCCGTAAGAATACGGGGCCACATAGAAATGTTGCCGGTCATCACATTAGAAACAACTGGTCTAATCGTCGAGTACACATAAGATTCTTGCGGTATTGTTACAAGTTGACCAATGATTGCCATAGACTTTTCAAGTTTGCCGTTAATGTATACTTCTATGAAATCGGGGGTTATCACTAAGGCTACACGGAACACTTTACGAACGGGCACATTCTCAATAGGGTCACTTGTCTCAATCGTTCTATTTCCATCTTCCCCAGTAATCACCGATACATATAAATCATTCGCAATAGCGTCAATCCAAACAATAAGATTTGTATCGGGATATGTATCAACCAAACTATCCTTTGTACCACCTTCTTCTACGGGTGTTTCAGAGCGGTATAATATAACTTTGGGGGTCTCTGATGTCATGAACGCCCCACTGAGGTATACATCGGAGCAGAGTGTATAGGAGCAGGCCGGTAAACCGAGAAAGTTGGCTGAGACATCGTATGCGGCCGGTGTGCTAGTAAAAAAGACTTGGCGGTCGGAAGCAGTTGGAATAGGAATAAAGCCCGAATCATCGGGGGAAAATGAAAAGACAGGGTACATGGTAAAATGAACAAACATCAGTGTGAGAAATATAAGAAACACAACAAGAGCCAAGTAGAAAAATATGCCGAATACGCCTTGTGGTGTCGTTGTACCTAGCGCTGCATACGGCGAGCCAAATATCGCACCAAATATTCCAGTGCCGGCCCTTGCCTCGTTACAATCCGGTGTTGTACACGCCGGTCTATCACGCAGTGCCTTTATAGCTGCGTCACGTGCCGCCGCAGCTCTAGTTCCTAAATTTGCTACGGGTGCAAATATCCCTGACATCACCCTACTACTATACTGTTAAATACTAAAGTTAGGCGCACCCTAGGGGTGCGCATAAGTTAAGTACATCGCGGCTCACCTTTTCACCTTCCGTGTCGCATTCGCCAGTTTTTTCAAATCCCCCTTCTCAGGATCGAACTGAATACGATTATAATAGGCTTTCGTATCGGCGACTTTACAACCGCGTAGTTTCTCGCGTAAATAACATACGAAAGATATGCGCGTGAAGGGTTTGTCGCCGCCAAGTGTCCCCGTACTCACATCATCATGATGAACCTTGGGGAGCTTTTTGTTAAACTCTTTGTCGGCGGGGGACTCATATAACTCTGTATTACAATGCCACTCGTGTACATCCATGGCGAGAAAATCCCCCGTGCGCACATTGAAACCTACTCCAAATCTGGGGAACAGAGTTGCCCCTCCAGAATACTTGCCGCGTTCAATGACAGAAAGGTTCCCATATCCTTCGCGAAAATCTCCGTCGTCCATATGAAGTGCCGTCTGAAAGTTGCGATTAATCGTTACAGAAGAAAAGGCAGTATCTGCCACACGATAGGCAGGTGCCTCTTTCGCAGCGGCCACCTGCTTCGCATGACGATCCGGGATGAGGCGTTTGAACGTCTTGTCTATCGCGCTAATAAACGGAATGCCATGCTTATATTGATTGAAAAACTTCTGCGTATAAGATGTTAGGCGACACGGCAGGCCCATAAATGGTGTGCGCTCGAAATATCCTAGCACAGAGCTAAACACATTATTATTCACTCGCATTTTAGACAGTTTTCCATTCTGCATATACCGTGCCGACCATCTATTCACATCCACCGGCTTTCGCTTTTTCCAATAGTTGGAATTGGATTTAATAGGTCCCGCCGCCGCCCCACGATTTCGCGATGCCGCTGCCGTTTGATAATATGCCTCCCAGCCAGTCTTAATAAGCGGGTTCGGAAGCACGTGCTTTCGGAATCGCGCAAGAAGTTTCTTCTTCCCATCCTCCATACCATACACATCGACATCCTCGTCAAATATTTCTTTCACCTCCTTGTCGGTAAAATAAGTACCCTCGCGCCCCTTTATTTCATCATTTGTCATTACAGGCTCTACAACGACCTCGCGCACTTTTAGTTTTATTTCTCTAGAGGGTGTCGCAGGAATCTGTAGGCCTTCGTATATTTCGGGTTTGAATTGTTTCTGGGGGGCAGAGCCTGTATTGCTAGCTCTATGTTGTTTTCTAGAAACTCCACGTTTTGAGCCACCGTTGGCAAATGCCAGCATCCTATTAAGGTGAGACCTTTTCTCCCTTTGTTGTCCACCAAAGAAGTCCACCCGCTACAAGAATGATTCCAGCCCCCACAATCCCCCCTTTAATCATAGACCTCATGTCCACTTCATCAAGGTCATCTTGACTAATCACAGGAGATGTGCCGCGTGCCCCAATGCGCCGGTAGAAGTTGATTGATTCCATTTCCGAGAAGGGGGGGCGTCCAAGCGACTTATTTACTTCATTGTGGACATTGACTGTCCAACGGAAAATGTCATCGCGGCGGTCTAGATGTGGTGAAATGGGGTATTTTTGAAGATGCGTCTGATAATGCTCACGGCATTTTGGGCATGGTATTAAATGTGATAGGCTTTCGAAAAACTCCTTCGCAGCGCGTTTGTGTGCGTAGCTCGGATTAGCAGGGTATGAAAGGGCGATGATATGTATAGTGTGCCAGAAAAAGGGGCCCCATACGGTGGGCGGTAATCTCATCGTATACTAATATAATACAATGAATCGTTATGGAACGCCTAAACGCGATTCTTAAATTCATACAGTGGCGCGTTCCAGCAAAGATGCATTCGCAAATTAAACATTGTACCGGAAATTTGTTCTCAAATATTATCTGTACAAACTGCTCTACGCCCGGGCATACATCAAAACACTGCTCTAAACCAATAATGAGTTATGGAATCATATTATTTCGCTGTAAAAATACATGGAACCAAGCAGAAGCTCTACAAGGAGAAAAACTATTAACGGGCCTGGATATATCCGCAAATATTATACAATATTTATTGATTCAGCGAAAAGATAGTATTGGATTTATTGAGATAGTTCGTGGAAAATATAGACAAAGTGATTATGATTATATCCGTAAGAATATTGCGGGAATGACGATAGATGAACGTAATAAAATAGTTACAACCGATTTCGATGTGTTGTGGGAATCTCTGTGGGGTCCGATAAAAGATGGTGGATTGACGTATAAGTATGAGAAAGAACAGAGCCGTATTAAACTTGAGAGCCTTCGTGCGGGTTCTCCTTCCCTAAAAACAATGGTCGATGAATCTCCTCCTCCCTATAAAACACCCGAATGGGGATTTCCAAAAGGTAGAAAAAATATAAATGAAAGTGATTATAGTTGTGCAGTGCGCGAAACATGGGAAGAAACAAATATTAAAGAAAATGATATTAGTATTATACGGAACTTAGAGCCGCTCAGTGAGCATTTTATAGGCTCTAATGGTGTTCAGTATACTCATAAATACTTTGTAGGCTACGCACCCCACGGTGTAGGAGAGGAAAGCGTTACCGCCGCAGGAAAGAATAATGAACATATAGGGCGCGAAGTTGGAGATATTCGCTGGTGTTCTATTGAAGAGGCAATATCGCTTATTCGCCTAGATAATATTGAAAAACGTGATGTCCTACTGCGAGTAAATAATATTTTAAAGGGGTATTGCCCACTCATTTTAGGGCCATCTAAATGAAACACGGTCTACCACGCTGCGGCGGCTAAGTTGAGAGCCTACCGGCGTGTAGGCTAAACTAGGCACATCGCGATATATAGAGTTTAAAAACCTAATATTAGCATAGATGGCCACTTTACAGAATGATGCTGCCGTAAGAACAAGACTATTACATGATTGGAATAACTATGAAATTCCCTTTGAAAAACGCGATGAATGGTTTAAAACGGCAGAGAATGCGATATTATATCCGGCACTAATGACGAATATAGACGCATGGGAATCAGAGGCAGCATTATATCCCGACCTAGATGATCCGAAGTTTACAGAGAAGTTAATGCGAAAACAGGAGTTCGCCGAGAATAAACAAGAAAGTATTCGCACTCAAATGGATAATGCTATAAATCCATGCGATCCAGATAAAGAGTTTGAACTCACCCCATCACAACGATTTATAGGTCGTTTTTTATCACCTCAGTGCCCATATCAATCGGCTCTATTATTCCACGGTGTAGGTGTAGGCAAGACATGTGCAGCGATTAATGTTGCCGAGAACTATCTTCGTTCTTATCCTAGGCGCCCTGTAATCATCGTGGCCCCTAGAAATATACAGTCCGGATTTCGGCGGACAATATTCGACGACGAGTCCTTAATAGTTTCAGAAAAGGATGCGAATCAGGCAAAGGGGTGTACAGGTAACACATATCTTAAAAGGACTGGCTCAGAGTTTGAGCGTGATAAAAATGTTATCATACGGCGTGTGACACAGTCTATCAACACGCGCTATACATTTTTGGGGTATATTCAGTTTCACAGAATGATTGAAGATATTATTAAGAGAATTCCAAAGGGGTTGGATGAACAGGCATTCAAAGTACAACGCGCGCGTCTTCTTCGCAGAGAGTTTAGTGGTAGATTAATAATCATTGATGAAGCCCATAATTTACGCGATACACCTAGTCAAGGAGACGATGACGACGCGGATAATCCTGGTGGGGATATAGAGTTAACAGAAACACAGGCCGGAAAGAAGTTGACACCCAGTTTGATGAAAGTCTTGGAATCTGCTGAAGGAATGAAACTCCTTCTATTGAGTGGTACTCCTATGTACAACTCGTATCGCGAGATTATTTTTCTATTGAAACTATTACTGATAAATGATAAACGAGTTCTATTATCAGAGCGCGAAGTATTTCTACCCGATGGGCGATTCAAACCGCCTACCTCGCAAACAAAGGGGGGTGAAGAGCTTCTAGGGGCGGCGGCAAACGCTTATATAAGTTTTATGCGCGGCGAGAATCCGCTTTCTTTTCCTGTTCGCCTACAGCCAGAAGGGTCGCCTGCTTTGAGGGATTGGCCAGAGCGCTCTCCAAACGCTTTAGAAATAGAGGTTGAGCAGCGCCAGCGCATGTTGCGCATGCCATTTGTTCCTTTACAGTTTGAAGGGGCAAGTATGGAGGCATATAAGCGTATATCAGAAGATGCCATTGAAGGTGGGGGTATGGGTGTTGGCAGTATAGATGAAATGGTTCAATCTGGTAACTGGCTGTTTCCTGGTGAGGCTGGTTCACAAATTCGTGACACAGGGTTCGATGGCTGTTTTGAAGAAGTAGGTGGGGGGGCTTCACAATTCACATCAAGGACTGGAGAACCAAAGTGGTTACTCACAGATGCTCTTGGATCGGCATCACCAAAGGCGAAATTCACATTAGAGCGCGCCAGAAAGGCAAAGGGGGTTGTATTTATTTACAGTCGTTTCATAAAGTCGGGGGCACTACCTCTTGCTCTAGCCCTAGAGGCAAATGGATATTCTGCGTGGGGAGATAAACGCCCGCTTTTAACAAATGGAAATCAATCAGGGGAAGGTAGACAGTGTGCGCTATGCCCCAAAAGGGAAAGAACACATTTCGGCGCTGACCATAATTTCGTGCCCGCAAGATATATACTTATTACCGGTCGTTCTAATATATCTCTTAATAATCCTACAAGTATACAAGCTGCGCGTGCGAAAACAAACATCGACGGTCGAGAAGTAAAGATTATAGTAGGTTCTCAAGTGGCATCTGAGGGTGTAGACTTTAGATTTGTTCGTGAAATTTATGTGTTTGATAGCTGGTTTCACTTGAATAAGATGGAGCAGGTATTGGGTCGTGGTATTCGTACATGCTCGCATGCATTACTACCACCCGAGCAGAGAAATTGTACTACATACTTGTTAATAAATACCTTTGATGAAGAGCAGGATACGGAAACAGCTGATATGTATATGTACCGAATCGCAATGAAAAAAGCTATTGAAGTAGGTCGTGTCACACGCGTGTTAAAACGATACGCACTCGACTGTAATCTAAATAGGGATAGTATTATTGTTACTGGCCTTGAGAGTCAGCGTCAGGTTGACTCACAAGGAGTTATACGCGAAGAAGTAAATGTAAATGATACACCGTATACAAATCTCTGTGATTGGATTGAAACGTGTGAGTATAAATGTGCTAAGCCACTGCTAAATGGCTCAAGGGATTTGAGCACATATGATCAATACGCGGTGATGTGGCGGGAATCCGAGCTAAAATCTGCTATAAGAACGCTGTTTGAAGAGGGGGCACAACCGGCTTTCCAACTAGAAGATATTCTGGAGGCAATTTCCGACGTACCCCATCGCGCTATCTCTGGGCTTCTTTCGGATATTGTGGGCAACCAATCATTTCGTATACGAATGAAAAATATAGAAGGTTATATTGTCTATAGAAACGGGTATTTTCTATTTCAGCCTGATTATTTATCCGATGTTCGTATTCCGCTGGCACTGCGTGTTGCAGATGTACCTGTAAAACGGGATTCATTTGACCCAGCTATAGTTAAACTACGTGTAACTGTGGCGGCTGAGGCCCCTGTGGCGGCTGAGGCCCCTGTGGCGGCTGAGGCCCCTGTGGCGGCTGAGGCCCCTGTGGCGGCTGAGGCCCCTGTACAAGACAAAATAGAAGCACAAGCACAACCTATAGAGCCAAAAGTGGGCACCATACAACACTATTGGGATACAATAAGTAAATGGGCCGAGGCAATTAATCAAGGAATTGCGCCCATTGAAGATATACCCCCAGAAGTCTTAAGAGTGATCGAACAGCGTTACATAGGTGATGAACAACATCGCGAAAAATCTTGGCTTATTATGATTAACTGGATGTATGAACATATTCAAACATCGGAGGTGTATTCGCAAGAACAAAAGAACGCATATAATCGCGCCCTCGGTGAAACTATGCTTGAGTTTATATGGGATGAAAGTTTACGTCCGAACGAACAACTAGAGTTAATATTATCTGGAAATTTAGAGGCAAAGGGGGCCGCTAAAGAACAAATCATTATAAATGGTGATATAGAAGCCTTTCGTTTTGTAGACCCAATATCAGGAGTTATCAAATATATCTGCGGGGTCGCACCGTGCTCAAGCGCGGTTGCGAAAGAGTTTGAACGTGATCCAGGCGACTCCCTGAATACCCTACAGGCAAATACTATGACTACGGGACGCATTTACGGCTTTGTTGTACCAAAGGCAAAAGAGCGCCGACTTGTATTCAAAACATCGAGCGCTCCCCCGCCCCCCGGAGGAAAACCCGATAAGGGAGGAGAATGTGCTATTATAAGTACTATATCATATCATATAAATATGTTAAAAGAAATATCAAATATACTTGCTTCCGAAGGATACCCCAGGTTTATTCTTGTTGAAGAAATTCTAGATGAAAAGGCTAAGAGAAAAAGAGAAAGGCAAGATGCGAAGGCCGCGGGAGTAAAAGGAGTTCTCCTCACAAAAAAGTCAAATCGCACATTTGAAAATGCTGTCCGTGCGTGTGCTCTCAAAAATATTATATTACGTCTTCTGACTATACTAAATATGTCAAAGGGGGGTCGCAGATACTTCTATAGGCCAATAGCCGCATTGAAAACAGGTCACAGGGGAACTGTAATGAAGGCCTAAAATTGACAATCGACTACCATAATAGGAGGTTATTATGAAATATACTGCATTGTTTGAAGAGCAGGTTTCCCTCACCCCGAAAGATACTTCTCGTGAAATTACATCCATTGACGATGTATTGATGGATAAGTTACAAAAGAAGCTAGAGGGTAGATGTTCAAGACACGGATTTGTTATTTCTGGAACTCTAAAGGTATTGAGTCGTTCTATGGGCACTATGGAGCGTGGTCGTTTTACTGGAAATATGCTATTCTATATCCAACTAGAGGCAGATGTGCTTAATCCACCCGATGGCACTGAACTGGAAGGAATAGTTATTAGAAAAAATAAAATGGGTATGTATGTTTCATATAATGTGAATGATGGTGAAAATGAAGCAATACGCATTATTATTCCTCGGGATTTACATATTGGTAACGAAGTATTTGATAAAATAGAGATTGGCGAAACAGTAAGAATACAGCTTAAGAAATCGCGATTTCAAATCAATGATCCGTACATTTTAAGTATCGGAATGTTTATTTCCTCTTCAGGAAAGGGGGTTACGCAAAGTACTGTTAAGAATTATGTAAATACGAGAGAAGTCATTAAGGCTGAAGAGGGTGAGGAGGAGGGTAAAGAGGAGGCTGAGGAGGGTGAAGAGGAGGCTGA